>Ga0255055_10001838_pt1 | contig 15177 bp, 15 predicted proteins | sample JV7_2_27_MG_FD_188633 | JGI IMG/M metagenome (GOLD analysis project Ga0255055, IMG submission 188633) | Seawater microbial communities from Jervis Inlet, British Columbia, Canada - JV7_2_27 | ecosystem: Environmental > Aquatic > Marine > Inlet | place: Canada: British Columbia | collected... | reverse complement strand
GTCGTTCCCATCGGCGCTCTCGTTTCGTCGTTGGGGTTGTCCATCGTCTACGCCTACATTGACGTCTACGCCCCGATCGTTGCCCACATAACGCTGTTCCTCATCGTGGTCTTCGCATTCCCATGCGCAGTCGGTTGGTCCGTATCGATACTCGGTTACGTAGCACGGTGCCGCAGCTCTGGATTCCTCCACCTGGTCGGTTTGTTCGCGGGGCTTCTTGCGCTGTACGGGTCATGGGCCACGTTCGAGTACGCACTCCTTTCAAGCGATGGTGAAGCGTTGGATGTCAGTCTCCTGACTGTCTTCCTTTCCCCCGGCGCGGTGTGGGAAGTCGCCAAGGCCATCAACCAAGAAGGCTGGTACTCGATCGCAGAGATGACACCCAAGGGTGCCGTCCTTTGGGTCGTCTGGGCCATCGAGGCAGTCATGATTGTCGGCCTTTCTACTCTACTCGCTGGAATTGCGATCGATCGAAAAGTCTTTTGCGAAGAATGCACACGCTGGTGCACGATCACGACGGATGCACTGCTCCTCGGCGCTCCAGAGGACACGTCGCAGCTAGCGGACCTGCGACTGGACAACCTGGATGCACTCGTGTCCCTCGATACGGTCCCGGAATCTCACAGTCCGCAGATTCGCTTGGACACGTGGCAATGCACGAAGTGCAACAACACGGGCGCAGTTCAAGCGAAACTCTGGGTAGTTACGACAGACCAGGAAGGGGAGCGGCAGTACCAATCCGAAACCCTCCCAAACATTTGGTCGCTGACTCCGGCTGCAATGGCTCAACTCCATGCCCTAGCAGCTCGTTCACCAATAGGGGATTCTGAGGAGGTTCCCTAACAAGGCCATGCCGGGCGCTGTTGTTTCCGGGCCGCTAATCCCGAGTAGAAATCCCCCTTTTTCACCGCAACCTATCGGGACTATGTTCGTCCCAATCCGTCGAACCGCCGATGGCCTCGATGGCCCCGCGAGCCGACTGTATGTCCCCATGGGACGCCTCCCGACCCACGAGACCGCCAGACCACCGACGGGAAGCTGCCCTCACCGTTTCCTGGAGGTACCTCCCATGCGTAGAATCGCGGTAACTGCTCTTCTCCTCAGCCTATCATTTGTCGCTGTGGGCGAGCTGCAGGCGCAACGCAGCGGATTCATCATCGGGTTCGGCATCGGTGCCGGTTTATCGGCAGTATCGGGCGGAGAGACACGAGGGGCCCTTGCGACCGATTTCAAGATCGGCGCCCAGACCAGCCCGTCACTGCAGGTGTACTACTTAGGCAGAACCAACTGGTTTAGCACGAGCAGCTCAGATCTCATTATCGCAGGCATCTCAGCCGCAGGCGTTACCTACCTTCCATCTCCCAAAGTGCAGTTGAGCGGGGGACTTGGCTTATTTCATTGGTCGGATAGCGGGAGTCTTGGAGAAGGTAGCATTGCCTTTACGAGTCTTGGCCTAACGGGCGGTGTCGGCTACGAGTTTGCCGATCTCTGGCTACTCGACGCCGCCGTGACATATGGCAAGCCGGACGGCGTGAGCGTGTGGGAGCTGAGGGCAGGCATCAGCATTCTGAGTCACTGACCGGGTAGCGCCCGGCCCCGCGCCGGGCGCTGTTGTTCGAACGTCTTGGCGGAGGGGGGAGCCATGACCGTAAGACGCATCATCGCTTGCATCCTGCTGCCGTGCTACCTGGTGGCCTGTTCGTCGTGGAAGACGCAGGAAGCGAGCCCACAGCAGGTGCTAGCGGATGAGCAGCCCGACAAGGTGCAAGTGACGCTTGCTGATGGGTCGAAGATAGTGCTCGAGGAGCCTGTAGTGTCTGGCGATACACTCAGCGGGTTGGATGACGGCACTCCTGTGCACATTCCCCTTGCCGACGTGTCGAGCATCGCCGTGAAGGGGACCAACGTTGTGAAGACGGGATTACTTGTGTTCGGAGGTCTGGTCGTGGCCTTCTTGGCGGCGTGGTCGATCGCGTGTGCCAGCAGTGATTGTTACTCCAGTTGATTCACCGCGCCCGGCCCCGCGCCGGGCGCTGTGCGTGGCTGTCGCTACAACGGGACAACACGGAGGACCATGCGCCGTAGGATTGCTGTAACCGCTCTTGTCCTCAGTCTATCACTCGTCGGTGTGGGCGACCTGCTGGCGCAACGCAGCGGATTCATCGTCGGGTTCGGCATCGGTGCCGGTATGTCCGCCGTCTCGGGCGAAGACACACGATGGGGCGCTGCGACTGATTTCAAGATCGGTGCGCAGGTGAACCCGTCCGTGCAGGTGTATTACTTGGGCAGAACCAACTGGCTTGGCTTGAGCGGCGGCTCAGATTTCGTTATCGCGGGTATCTCAGCCGTAGGCGTTACCTACCTTCCATCGCCCAAGGTGCAGTTGAGCGGTGGACTTGGCTTGTTTCATTGGATCGAATGGCCTGAGGATGGCTTTGTAAGTGTCGGCCTAACGGGCGGAGTCGGTACCGAGCTTGCCGATCTATGGCTACTCGACGCCGCCGTGACATACGGTAAGCCGGACGGTGTGAGCGTGTGGGAGATAAGGGCAGGCATCAGCATTCTTAGTCACTGACCCAGCAGCGCCCGGCCCCGCGCCGGGCGCTGTTGTTTCGGGGCGGCCAATCCCGAATACGACCGCCCTTGTTCCTACTGTCTATGGCACGTTTGGCGAATCCATCAAACCGCCGATGGCCCGAAAGCCCCGCTGCTACAGCGACGCCCCACCTCCCAGGACGCCCACCGACAGACGTGACTGTAGGACCACCGACGGGAAGTCGTCGCGAAGATGGAGGCAGCGGATCCCTCAGTCAGTTTGGATCTACTGATTCGCTCACTGTACGGCCTCGGGGCTACCAAAGAGGACGTGGCGCGGATCATCCGCCAGAGAGTCCGCAGAAGCGCGGCCTAATGCAGCCCAAGACCGCCCGCCCCCCTACCGCGGCTCGCCGCGCGTGAATCGGGACCCCCCGGCCCAAGCGGGCGCCCGAGACTCGAGCTGTCGAATCCCGAGTAGCATCTCCCTTTCTCTCTGCCTGATTTGCAAGTAGCTTGGTCGGCATAAGCTGTCAGCTGGTGGGCCTCCCGGCCCCGCCGCCGCTCCGACGCCCAGCAGGACGCCCGCCCGACGACGAGACCGGTGAGAGTCACCTGCGAGAGTCTGAGGAGGAGATATCATGACGGAAGATTTGATTCAGAAATTGATCGTTTTCTCCAGCGTCATCGCGTTCACGGCTTTGATGGTCTTTTTCAGACTCAAGAAGAAAGAGCTGGAGATGCGAGGCAGCGATGCGAAGTTGGGACCGGTCGTCGATGCGCTGCGTGACGATGTAGAGGACATGCGAGGTCAGTTGGCCGACATGCAGGAACACACACGAGCACAGTTGGCCGAGACGCAGGAACGCCTCGATTTCGCAGAGCGCGTGCTCACCGCCGGGCGTGCGTCGCAAGAGGACAGAGATCGTTGACCCCGCGCCGGGCGCTGTTGTTTCTGACCCGCATCCCGAGTAGATTCGCCCTGTTTCTTGGTTCGATCTGCTGGTACACTCGCAGCGAATCTGCTTGCCGATGGATATGGTGTCCTCCTGATGCTCTGTAGGACGCTGGCCCGACGACGAGATCGCTGAGCCACTGACGGGATAGTCTGCACTCGTCCAAACGTGCCAGAGGACTAGGCCGCCGAAAGGTGACTGCAATGGATTGGGGACTGCAAAACCGGCTGAGCCGGATTCTCAAGCCAGATGATGATCGGACGGTCATGCTGGCGGCGGATCACGGCTATTTCCTTGGTCCGACGAATCGGCTGGAGGACCCGCGCAGCACACTAGAACCGCTGCTTCGCTACGCTGATGCAATCATGGTGACCCGCGGGGTCCTGCGGAACTGTGTCGCCGCGACGACCGATGTCCCAGTCGTGCTGCGGGTTTCCGGCGGGACCAGTGTCGTCGGATCCGATCTGGCACATGAGACTATCACCACATCCATTGACGATGCCGTAAGACTCAATGCCAGTGCGGTTGCGCTCTCGGTCTTCGTGGGAAGCAAGTATGAGCATGAGACGCTTGCCAACCTCGGGATGCTCGTGGATCAAGGTGTGGCGGCCGGCATGCCCGTTTTGGCAGTGACCGCGGTCGGTAAGGAACTCGAGAAGCGCGACGCACGATACCTGGCGCTGTGCTGTCGAATTGTCGCCGAGCTCGGGGCACACGTGGCGAAGACATATTTCTGCGAGGAGTTTGAGCAAGTTGTTGCAGGCTGCCCGATCCCCGTAGTGATCGCGGGAGGGCTGAAACTGGAGACTGAGCTCGACGTGCTACAACTGGCGTATCGAGCGGTGCAGGCTGGGGCGGCAGGTGTTGATATGGGCCGCAATATCTGGCAGTCGGACGATCCGGTCCCGATGATTCGTGCTGTGCGGGCGGTCGTTCACGAGAACGCGACGGCGGAAGACGCACATGAGCTGTTCTTGGAGCTGAAGCAAGGTGGTCACCCCCAACTCGCCTGAGGTGCATGGAGCTTCCGAGTCGGAATAGGGTCGCTGTCTACTATTCCAATCACGATATTCGCGTCAGCACGGCCGCGCTGCCGGCGATCGGACCCGGCGAGGCTCTGCTTCGGGTGCACGCGAGCGGGATCTGCGGGAGTGACGTGATGGAGTGGTACCGGCAGCCCCGTGCGCCTACCGTCTTGGGCCATGAGGTTGCCGGGAGCGTGATCTCGATTGACGGCGTTGCCGACATACGTGTCGGCGACCGAGTGGTTGCAACGCACCACGTGCCCTGCTTGGAGTGTCGGTACTGTAAGGCGGGCAAGGAGACCGTTTGTGAGATGCTCCGCCGCACCGGTTTCGATCCCGGCGGTTTTGCTGAATACATTCGGCTCCCTGCGCTCAACGTGCAGCGAGGGATTCTGAAGTTACCGGAGCACGTGTCGGACGATGCTGCCAGTATCGTGGAGCCTCTGGCGTGTGTCGTCCGGGCCCAGCGGAAGGCAAGAATCAATCCGGGCGAAGACGTGCTCATTGTCGGGGCAGGTGTGTCCGGAGACCTGCATCTCCTCGCCGCCAAAGCGGGCGGGGCAGGCCGTGTCTTCATGACAGATATCCGACCAGAGCGGCGCGCCATCGCTACGAAGCTCGGCGCCGACGCGGTCTTCGACGCAGCCGACAGCGTGCCGCAGCAGGTCCGCCAGGCGCTGGGTCGCGGTGTGGATCACGTGATCGTCTGTACAGGTGCTCCCGACGCAATTGCCGTCGCTCTTGCCGCAGTGGATCGAGGGGGCACGGTGCTCTTTTTTGCACCGATGGAGCCGTGTGAGACCTACGCGCTTCCCTTCAATGAGGTCTTTTGGCGGAACGACGTGACGCTGACGAGTTCCTACGGAGCCGGACTGGCGGATATGACGCAGGCCCTGGACCTCATCTCCAGCGGTCGCACGGACGTCAGTCCGCTCATCACACACCGAATCCCGTTGAGCGAGATCGGCGCGGGGTTCGAGATGATGCTCTGTGGCAAGGACTCGCTGAAGATCATCATTGACCCTCGCCTCGACGGGCAGGGAGCGTCCGGGTAACGCCCGCTCATACGCCTAGATCGCCTCAAGTCCGCCCTCGCGTTTGCCAGAATTCCACCGCGGATTTCATCCTGACTTCGGCGTAGTGCCCGCGAGCGCCCCAGCGGCGTTCGGGGTTTGCCGCGCCCGGCCCCGCGCCGGGCGCTGTTGTTTTCGGGCGGCCGAGACGTAGTTTTGGCAGGTCCACCTCCCGAAGGTCCTGCCATGGTTGTGAAGTCAGCGGCACAATCCGATCGCCGGTCGGGTAGGGAGCGACGCCGGGGCGAAAGACGGTTGATCTCCATCTCCGCGGCTGCCCTCGAGGCCAGGAAGGAGCGCCGAGAGCGTGAACGACGTAGCGGCAAAGAGCGTAGAGGGACCCCCACGACGAAGACGAAGCAGGAAATCATCAACGACCTTGATGCTCACATAAAGGACGGCGGCGGCGGGTACCCGGCTTGGTACGTGGGCATTGCGTCTGACGCCCGTGATCGTCTGTTCAACGACCACAAAGTCAAGGAGAAAGGCGACTCGTGGGTCTTTCGCCAGACTAGCTTCTCAGCAGTCGCCCGAGAGATCGAGGACTACTTCGTCAACACACTGGGCACAGACGGCGGTGCCGGTCGAGGAGTTGTATTCACCGATATGGTCTACGCCTATAAGAAAGCGTCCCATACGGATCCCTGACGAGTTATCCCAACACAGCAGGAGCCGAACAAGATCGAGTTCCTGGATGAGAGCGGCGACGTCGTGCGGAGTCTCGACCCCCAGGAGTAAGGGGCGGGCGACGTTTACGCCCCGAGCGCCCCAGCGGCGTTCGGGGCTGTTTTCCGCCCGGCCCCGCGCCGGGCGCTGTTGTTTCCGGGCGGCCTAGCCCGGTAGCGGTCCCCAGGTATCCGAACTGCCTAATCCCGAGTGGAATCCCCCTTGTTCCCCCAGAGTAACGGGACAACGTTCGTCCCAATCCGTCGAACCGCCGATGGCATCGGCGTGACGCCGCCAGAACAACGCGCCCTCTTAGCACGCCGGATGGTTCCTAGCTAGCCTGACCTGGGAGGCCACAATGTCGAGCTTCACTGTCAAGACTTATCGTGTAGTCCTCACGAATTGCGCCGCGCCCTACGCCTACATCATGATGCCGTCCGATACTTCGTCGACGCGAGCTAGACTCAACTTCTACCCGATGCCGTCTGCCAACAGCTACTCCCTCACGCAAAACGGCGATTTTGTAGACGCGAAGCTCCCTTACAGTGCCTTCGCTTCGTTTGTGGACGTGCTCAGGAATGAGAAGCCCGTAACGTTCAATTGGTCCACGACGACCGGAGTCTGCACGCTGTCTACCGGTAATGAACCAGTGGGTGAGGAGGAGACTTCAACCCTCTCCGTGATCGGCCCGTTCCCAGTTCACGCAGGGCCGCTTCCAATCCCTTAGTGACGAGTGGAGGTTGGGTGGACCTCAGCCCCGAGCGTCTGGGTGACGCTCGGGGCTTTTTCCGCCCGGCCCCGCGCCGGGCGCTTCTTTTCCCCCTACCCCCCCGGCCCAGCCCCTCGAATGTCCCAATTCAGGCACCCGATGCCCCATGCGGAGCCTTGCGTACCGGGGAAATAGGACCATGTTAGTCGGATTCCCAACCTCCCAGGAGGCGTACCATGAGAATGCGCATGGCAACCATCTTTTCCGTAGTTGTCCTGCTGCTGGTCGGCGGCTGCGGCACGACAGGCGGGTTCATCGCTGAAGGGGAGGGATGGGGTGTCAGTTTCAAGGTCGGTACGTGGTGGGCAAGCCTGAGTGGAGCCGAACAGGACTCAGTCAGGCAGGCGGCTTGCCAAGCGTGTGATGCCTTCAAGAAGTTGCGGGACGAGTTTCAGCAGCAGGCTGATGCCACCGCCGGGTCAACTGATCCTGTACAGCAAGGACTCCACCAGGCCTTCAAGAACAATGCCGAGCACTTCGGCAGCTTGGTTGGGCGCTGTGAGGAGCTACAGCACCAGTACGGGCAATGCTCGACGCCGTAATCAGAGACAGATCGTAATTGCAGGCAGCGCCCGGCCCCACGCCGGGCGCTGTTGTCTCCCGGGGGGCACGATGAGGTCCTGTTGAGATCCCCGTGAGAGCGTGGTCCGTCCGCGCCTCGCGCGCGGCGTTTTCATCTTGCGCTATCTTTGTCCTGTGCGGTTATGCGCCCACTCCCACGCTGAGAGTCGACCGTGACCGAATCATCGCAGGACCAGTCGAGGCAGGATCGCTTCGCGCACTCGGCATTGCTCAACGCCATGCCCGACGCGATCGTGATCGTGGATCCGGAGGGACGGATCGTCGGATTCAATTCCATGGCCCATGCGATGTTCGGGTACGATCGGAAGGACGTGCTAGGCCAGTCCGTGGAGTTGCTGATGCCCGATCAGTTCCGCAGCCGACACGTCGATGAGCGCCAGCGTTACACGCAGGTTCCGCACGTCCGACCGATGGGTTCGGAGCGGAACCTGTTGGCCCGGCACAAGGACGGCCGCGAGTTTACTGTCGAGATCAGCCTGGCGCCGTTCCAGACGCCGGAGGGATCGCTGGTGGTGAGCGTGATCCGTGCAGTCGCGGGACGGCGTGGAGCGAGCGACTAGCTCCCTTTCGCAGCCTTCAACAACCCATCCATCAACCGCTCCAGCCCGGCCCCGCGCCGGGCGCTGCTGTTTCCGCCACCAAGCCCCAGCGAGTGCCTCGCTGGTGGAATCACGGTGCCGGCAGCAACTGGTGTCTCCTCAGGAAGGCGCTCACAGCGGTCCAGAACTCCGGCCAGTCAGGCGGACAGTCGTCGTGCACGCAGTTGTAGGAGAGTAGGCTGCCATTCAGCGCCGCTTCGGCCAGGGCGACGCCGTGGTCGAAGGGAATCTGATCGTCCTGCCTGCCGTGAGCCACCAGCACAGGGCCAGCATAGGATCTGAGCGCTTCAAGATTGTCGAACGGGTCACGCACCAGGAAGCCGGGCACCCAGAAGTCTTTCGCGAAGGAGCGCGCACTGGTGAAGGTAGACTGAAGGATGAGGGCGGCCACGTGGCGCTCACGAGACAGAGCGCATGCCGCGCCACCACCCACGGAGCGACCGTATGCAATGATGCGGCTCGTATCGACATCAGCTCTGGCGGCGAGAGCGTCATACGCCGCCACGACGGCCTCGGTGATCGTGGTCTGTGAAGGTTTTCCTTCCGACCGACCGTATCCGGGGTATTCCACGAGCATCACGCCGATGCCGAGGTGGCGGGCCGCGTCGAAATCCCCCAGCCAGTAATCGATCAACTCGCCGTTCCCGTGGGTGAAGATGAGCGCGGGCGCGCTCTCCTCACGCGTAGTGTTGTACGGCGGCAGGTACCAGGCTTCCACCCGGCCCGCCGGGGTCGTCAACCAGAACCGCTCGAGATCGAATGAGTCGGTGCCGATTGCCGATGGCGGTTCGAGACGCTGTCCCGGGAATAGGACGTGGCGCTGGGCGACGAACAGCGCACCCGCATACAGGCAGTAGGCGATTAGTACGAGTAGTGGGAGGCGCAACAGAACCCGGCGAAGGCCGCGCACAGAGCTACCTCGCCTCCCTCCTCGGCTCGTGGCACTGGAGCCAGCTGCGCGGCTCGCCGGTGCGCTCGCTGACGGGCAGCTCGGCGCGCTCACGTCCGAACCGCACCGGATCTTCCGATGCCATGTAGGCGAGCATGGCCGCGAGCGTGGCGTTCTCCGCGAGGTCGTCGAACACGATCTTGTCGTACGTGTCGCGGTTGGTGTGCCAGGTGTACTGGCGGTACTCGGGGTAGGGCGAGCGCAGGCGGAAGCTCGGCACGTCGGCGCAGATGAACGAGATGTGGTCGCTCCCCCCGTGCAGCTGCTCGCCGGGGAGCGGCGTTTCGACGTGCTCGCTGATCTCGGTCGGGACCGCGGCCATCCACTGCGGGATGTGGTTCTCCGCGTCGGCGAACCCCTGTCCCTCCAGCTCGATGATGCGCCAGGTGCCGTTGTCCTGGTTGAAGGCGGCCTGCATGCCCTCCATCACCTCGGGGTGATCCTCTCTAAAGGAACCGGAGCCGGGGAACCTGCCCCGCTCCTCGACTCCCCAGTGGCCCACTAGAATAGTGCGCCTGGGGTTGGGATAGGTCTCCTTGAGGATGCGCATCGCCTCGAGCATCATGATCGTGCCGGTGCCGTTGTCGGTGGCGCCGGTGCCGCCGTGCCACGAGTCGAGGTGCGCGCCGAGGAGCACGTACTCGTCGGGGAGCTCGGTGCCCTTGATCTCCGCGATCACGTTGAACTGCGGCACCACACCCAGGTCCTCGGACTCGGTCTCAACCCTGATGCGCGGGGCCTTGCCGCTCGCGGCCAGGCGGTAGAGCAGGCCGTAGTCCTCGCACGAGAGGTCCACCGAGGGAATCGAATCGGTCCAGGTCCGAAACGGGGTGAACACGCCCCAGCCGCCGGACCACATGGAGTTGATGATGCCGAGGGCGCCCTCCTCCTGGATGCGACCGAAGACGTGGCGGCCGCCCACCTCGCGGACCCAGCCCCAGAAGGCGCTTTGGCTCTCGCTGCGCAGGGAGTCGAGCTTGGCCACGGTCTCGGGCCGGGCCCCCTCCTCCAGCTCCTGCTTGGCGCGGCACATGGGTTGGGGGGGCATCAGCAGGACCCACTTGCCCTTTACCATGGGGAGCCACTCGGAGGTGTCCGCGTCCATGGCCACCGCGTACAGGGGCAGCACCTCGCCCTCGACGGGCCCGCCCGACGGGGGGCTCCAGCCGAGCTGCTTGGCCTCGAGGGTGCGGACCCAGGGGTGGATCATGTCCACGTGGGTGATCCCCTCGCGCCAACCGTTCCAGGTGCCGTACTGCTCCTTGCGGGCGGGGACGCCCCACTCGGCGTAGAGCCCCAGCAGCCAGTCCTGCGCGGCGGCGAGGTTGGGCGAGCCGGCGAGCCGGGGCCCGATGTAGTCCATCAGGTGGTGGGCCAGCTCCTCGGTCTGGGAGCTCTCGATCCCGACCTGCCACATCCGCTGGATCACGGAGTCGTCGGTGGGGAAGGTCTGGGCGTCTGCCTGTATTGGGGCGGCGAGCGTGAAGGCGGCGGCAAGGATTACGGCTGTGCGCATCGGTGCTCCTATATTCCTTATAGTAGGTACTGAAAAGCTCCCGCAATCTAGACGGTTGGGCGGGGCTCAGGGTTTCGCGGGGCGCGGGTTGACTGCCCCTCGGGCCCGGTCTAGCTTCATTGCGTCCCCGCCGCAGGTCCGGTGGGGGCATTGTGTCTGAGGTGTGAGGGCGGGCGAGAAAGCCCGGCCGATGGGGCTGTAGCTCAGTTGGGAGAGCGCCTGGATCGCACCCAGGAGGTCAGGGGTTCGAGCCCCCTCAGCTCCACTTCACTGCCCCGTGGTGTAACTGGCAACACGTCTGACTCTGGATCAGAAGAGTCCTGGTTCGATCCCAGGCGGGGCAACTCGACGCGCAGCCTAAGGGCTGCGCGTTTTCGTTGGGCCGCCCGTGCTCGTGCCTTGCTCGCTTCGCTCGCTGCGCGATCAATCCCAGGCGGGGTAACTCAAGGACGCAGCCGGACGGGCTACCCTGGCGACCCATGGGACCAGGCCGCATAATCCAAGTAGAGCCCTAGAACCAAGGTAGCGGAACGATGCCGGCCCCACGTTTTGAAGTGTGGAATGAGCTCCGCGAGGCGGACGACCGACTGTGGTGCATGGCTGAGGAGAGGCCCTCGGCCAAGCATTTGCGATTGAAGTTCAGCGCACTGCGCCGGAGGTTGTACTACGTGCCGCCGGCGGGGAGAGGCGAGACCATCCAGCGTCTCAGAGCGATGCGCGACGAGTGCTGGGCCGAACTGGAGCCATTCCGCCCCGCTGTGGAGAAGGCCCTTGTGGTCGCGGAGCAGCACGACTGGTAACTGAAGCAACGCCCGGCCCCGCGGCGGGCGCTCTTGTATCGGCCCCATAATCCCGAGTAGAAATCCCCTTGTTTGCCCCGGGCACCGGGACAACGTTGGGCGCAATCCGTCGAACCGCGGATGGCTCGACCTCGAAATCGCCCCACCAAAGGAGATACTCCGATGAAGCTCAATGCCCTGATGGTAGTGAATGCGATCGTGGCGGGCCTGTTCGGAATCGGCTTCGTCCTCGTACCCGCTCAGCTGTTGTCGCAGTACGGCATCACGACAGATGCGCAGTTTGAAATGGTGGGCCAATTGTTCGGCGCTGCGCTCATCGGGTTCGCGGTCTTGACGTGGGCTGCCAGAAACGCGACCGATTCGGATGCCCGCCGCGCGATCCTGCTTGGGATATTCGTTTGCAACGCTATCGGTTTTGTCGTTGCCCTGATCGGCCAGCTTGGTGGGGTCGCGAATACACTTGGCTGGTCAACAGTCGCGATCTATCTGCTGCTGGCATTGGGATTCGGGTATTTCCGGTTTGCGAAGCAGGCAGCGGCCTGAGCGAGGATGTACTGGCGCCCGGCCCCGTGCCGGGCGCCGTGGTCTTCATGAGGCAACACGACAAAGCACGACATTTGTGACGACAAGATGCCGTCATAACCCGACATTCTGTCACTCAACCCCGGCACCGGACGACACGAACTCGCGTTTAGTGTGACATTCTGCCGGGTCTGCCACCCCTGAGGCCGGCGCTCTGGATCAGAAGAGTCCTGGTTCCTGACGAGCCCGCTACGACCTGGCCTTTCCCAATCCGATCCATACCTTAGACCCCAACGGCTTCCGGAGTCGTTGTCCCGACCGACCTGCCGGACCGCCTCGAGACAGCCCTTGCCGACCGCTACGCTATCGATCGGGGCGCGGTTCCGTGACCTGTGCCACAGCGGCTAACCGCACGTCGTTCCAGAATTTACAGGTACATGGCCGGTTGGGGGGAGAATGTGCCGACGGAGACAGTACTCACGCGTTGACTTCGATGCCGGCTTCTGTTGCGGACCGGCGTGCGTCTGACGTGGCCCTTCTCAACCCGACGGTGGGCGCCGCCGCGTCGACCGCGGACGCTTCATGACTGAGCCGACCGGGCCGGAGCAGGCCGTCGACACAGCGGCGGTCGAGCGCCTCATGCTGATGCTAGACAAGGGGCTGCGGGCATTCCAACTCTATCCCCCCAACAACCCGGTGTACCAGAAAGCGGTCGGGAACATCAGGACCGCCTTCGAGCCCGTGTGGGAGGAGTGGACGGAGCTCGAGCTCCAGGTGAACGAGACGGAGTTCGTCTGGGAAGAGGCCGTCGTGCTGTCTCAGCCGGACAAGGCCGAGAGCCTGGCGTGGATCATGTTCAAGGACGGCCTGCGCACTCTCACGTTGGTGCCGGGGGTTGAGGACAATGAGATTGTCGGGTTCGTGGACGCGCTTCGGCAGGCTCGACACCTGCCACGTGACGCCCCGGACGATCTGCTCACCTTGCTGTGGCAGTACAACTTCCAACTGATCCGCTACACCTACGTAGAGCTCGGTGAAGAGGAGGTTGCGTCGTTCGAGCCCTCGGCCGAACCGCAGCCCTCGTGGGGGGCGCCCGCAGCCAGCCCGGAACCGGTGGAAGTCCAGCGGCTGGTGGCCGAAGAAACGGTGAAGCCGGAGGGTGGGGAAGCGCCGTCCGACCTTCTGAAGGTGGAGGACTTCGACTCGACGCTGTACTTCCTCGACGAGAGCGAGATCAACAACCTCAGGAACGCGATCGACCAGGAGTACCAGCAGGATCTCCGCGCCACGGTGCTCGCGATGCTGTTCGACATCATGGAGTTGGAGCCACATGCGGCTGCGCGGGAGAGGCTGATCTCGATCATCGAGAATCTGCTTCCCCACGCGCTCGCCGAGGGTGATTTCCACTCGGTGGCCACGATCTTGCAGGAGGTGAAAGTGGTGCTCGAGCGGGCGGAAGCCCTGGAGCCCGAGCACCGCCAAGCGCTTGAGGACCTTCCTCCCACGCTGTCGGAGCCCGAAGCCATCGCCCAGCTGTTGCAGTCGCTGGACGATTCGGTGGCGCATCCGACCGAGGATGAAGTGAGCGAGCTGTTCGCTGAGTTGCGTCCAGTGGCGCTCACGACCGTCCTGACGCAGCTCGCCGACCTCAAGAACGAGCGAGTACAGGACCTGCTGGAGCAGGCCCTGCAGCGAGTCGGGAGCGCGCATCCCGAGCACGTCACGGACGTGCTCAAGACCGAGGATGAGGCGCTGCTGGCCCAGGCGTTGCGCCTCGTCACTCAGATCAAGCTCCCAGCGTTCGTGCCCACGCTTGCCGGGCTGCTGGATCATCCGAGCGCCCCGATTCGGCGGGCGACGACGGTGGCGCTCGGCGCCATCGGTTCGCCGACGGCGATGAAGCATCTGGAACGGGTGCTCGACGACCCCGAGGCCGAGGTACGCAGCGTGGCGGTCCTGTGCATGGCGGAGCACGGGCACCGGGGGTCGTTTCCCAAGATCGAGGCCGCGGTTGGGGGCAGAGCCCTGCGCGCTTCCGAGCTCACCGAGAAGCAGTCCTTCTTCGAGGCGTATGGCCTCCTCGCCGATCCGTCGGGGCTCGCCAAGCTGCGACGGATGCTGTTGGGTGGGGGGCTCCTCCGTCGCAAGGCGGATACCGAGACGCGTGCGTGTGCTGCCATGGCTCTGGGCAAGATGGGCACCGCGGAGGCTCGTGCCGTGCTCGAGGCCGCCGTGGGCGACAAGGATCCTCTCGTGCGAAACGCGGTTCGCCAGGCGCTCCAGGAGATCACGTGACTACGGAACCGACGCCGGCGGAGCCCGAGACTCAGGAGTCGCAGGTAGACACCGAGACGGCCGCAGCCGGGATGGTGCGGCAGAGGGGGCGTGAGTTTCTGGTGTCGCTCCATACGGTTCTGCGCAGCCTGAACCTCTATCCGGTCGAGAATTCCCAGGTGCAGCGCGCCCTGGATGAACTCACGGTGTCGGTCGAGGCGCTGCACGAGCTCGACGCGGAACTGGAGCTCCGGATCGCCGGCGAGTTCATCTACATCAACGAGGTGCGTCTGCGCCTCAGCCTGGACAACTACGCCACGTTCAGCCACGTCCTCAGTACGCTGCGCGAGTGCGGCGTCGGCGCCGTGCGGGTGTTCTCCGGTGTCGAGCGACGGGAGTTGCAGGTCCTACTGTCACTGCTCCTTGCCTTCGCTTCGCGCAGCGCGACCCAGGACAAGCTGCTTGCTCTGCGGGACAAGCTGAATGCGGCCGACATCAGCAACGTCGAGCTCGAGCCCCCGCCGGAGCATGACGAGCTGCTGAGCGATGCGGAGAAGGCCAAAGGCCTCGCCAAGCGGACCTACGGCAGGTCAGTCGCCGTCACCAAGGACATGATCAACAGTATCCGGCTTGGGCGGGCCGCGAGCGCCAAGAAGGTCAAGCGCGCCGTGCAGAGCATCGTCGACCAGGTGCTGAAGAATGAAGTGTCGCTGGTCGGCCTCACGACCCTTCGCGATTATGACGAGTACACGTTTACGCATTCGGTGAACGTCTGCATCCTGAGCGTCTCGATCGGTAAGCGACTCGGTCTCACCAGACACCAGCTCTACGATCTCGGCATCGCGGCGCTGCTCCACGATGTGGGAAAGAGTCAGGTAAGCATCGAGATCCTGAACAAGCCCGGTGCATTG
>Ga0255055_10001837_pt1 | contig 15182 bp, 10 predicted proteins | sample JV7_2_27_MG_FD_188633 | JGI IMG/M metagenome (GOLD analysis project Ga0255055, IMG submission 188633) | Seawater microbial communities from Jervis Inlet, British Columbia, Canada - JV7_2_27 | ecosystem: Environmental > Aquatic > Marine > Inlet | place: Canada: British Columbia | collected... | reverse complement strand
AAGGATGCCCCCGTCGCTTTTAACCGCCACATCAACAATGTTGCCGAGGCTGCCGTCATCCCCAAACCGATAAATTTCCATGCCTTTTTGATTGAATATCCGTATTTCCCCTAAGCGGGCATCCGCGACATAGATTTCGTTTCTTTCCTCATCCACATCGACATGGGCCCAGTTGAAGGGGACCCGACCGGAAAAGTTTGATAAGCTGAATAGAAAAGTGGTTTCAATCTCGGCCAGGGCAGGCGTATTCATCATCCCGCTCAGCACGACGAGCGGCAACAAGGCTGCAACTACTCGCTTACGTGCAAATAAAAGCCGTGATTTGAGTTTGAAAATCATAAGATTCCTTTGAATCCCACCTTCGGATGGCAGCTAAACATTGCAATCAATATGCCAGACGGCGTTTTAGCATGTTTGATTATTAAAAACAACAGGTTATATAAAAAAATACATCTTGACCCGGCATTCATCGCCGTAAATTTGGTAAAATGACCGATCCGGGACGGGGATTTGGCCAAAATACAAGATTTATTGATCAGTTACAACCGCTTTCAACGCTGAACATTGACCTGAAAACACGGTTTTAAGAGCCGCGTATTAAAGGGTATTCAAATTAAACGGCAGTTGGTATGTTAATTGCTCTGATCTTGACTTTGCGAAATATGCGACTTTAAAACCCGGAAGCTGCGCCCCTGTTGAGAGACAGGACAACCGGTCGATCAGTTTCAACTTGTAAATATTGATTAAGTGTGAAAAAAATTGCGAATCAGCGACCATCCCGGCCCGAGGTCGGGGTGGCTTGGATTTTTGCGCCACCGGATAATGATTGAGACTAGAACCAATAAGACAGGCCGAGACATGAAACAAATTCTAGCCCTATCGCACTTTTTACTGGGACTTATTTTTTTGTGCGCAACGCACGCGGTGGCCGCGGACCAGGAGCTGCCGGTCGTCGATGGGAAAGAAATAGTTGCCACGGTTAATGAAGCGCCGATTACGCTGGAAGAATTAAATCGGGCAATTGCCGCGGCCCATGCGGAAAGGCCCCGAGAAGCCGCAGCCGGTCGGGTCGATTTCTCAAATATTATGAATCGTTTGATCACCACCCGGCTGATCGCAGTGGAGGCCAGAAACATGGGCCTGGATGAGTTGCCCGAGATAAAAAGTGAGGTCAACGCTTACGCCCGGCAACTGCAGATGGAAATTGTGTTTGAACGTCACGTCAGGGACATCCGGGTGAATGCTGATGAAGTCGATAAAACATATGAAGCCATGGTCCGGGAATGGAAGATAAAATCCTTGAGGCTCAAAAAACAAGCCGACGCATTCAAAATTGAATCCCGGTTAAAAGCAGGTCAGGATTTTGATAAAGTCGTGCAGAAAGCAATTGAATGGGGCCTTGGCGAAGCGGACCCGCAAGGAGAATACCTTCCAAAAAAAGACCTTGCCCGGCCGGTCGCTCAACTGGTTTCCAAAATGAGCATCGGTTCGATCAGCCCGATGCTGTCAATCGGCAATAAAGGTTTCATCGTTTTTAAACTCGAAGACATACGCATACCTGAAGTTGAAGATCCGCGCGCAAGGGAGATGGCCAGACGCCAGGCCCTCAACAATAAAAGGGTCCGGGCTGCAAAAGCGTATTACCACGATTTAAAAAAGCGCCATATTAAATTTTTAGACCAGGAGCTCCTCGATTCGCTGGATTATGACACCCCTGCGCCCGGTTTTGAAAAATTATTAAAGGACAAGCGCATTTTGGTTAAAATCGAAGGGGAGAAATCCATCACCGTCGGCGACTTTACCCGGGCCTTGAAACAAAAATTTTTCCACGGAGTCCAAAGGGCCATTGAAAGCAAAAGAATCAATCCGAAAAAACAAAGTGTATTAGAAGACATGCTTCAAAAAAGGATTTTGTTAAAAGAGGCCCGCGCGCAAGGTATCGACCGCACAGATGAATTCAAATCCAAAGTGAAGGCACATGAAATCGCGTCACTTTTCGGAATCTTCATCGATAAGGTCGTCGCACCGAATATCAAACTGGATATCAAGGAATTGCGAACATATTATCAAAACAATTCGGATGCTTTCGCCACCCCCCAAATGATACGGATTAAGAGTCTGGTCTTCTGGAATAGGGATGACGCGGTTGCGGCCATTAAAAAACTAAAAGCCGGTACTGATTTTAACTGGTTGGGTTCCAACGCCGATGGCCAGGTTGACAAAAATGAAAAAGGACGATTCAATTTCGAAGGTAAGCTTCTGACCCGCAGAGGTTTGCCGCAAGATGTCCAAAAAGCCGTATCCAATGCGAAGCCCGGAGATTTTAAACTGTATGAAAGCCCCCCGGGCCACTTTTATGTATTATTCATAAATCAGGTCATCCCTCCCAAACCGCAGCCTTTTGAGTCTGTCAAAAAGGAAATCACGAAAAGGGCTTTTAATGAAAAAGTTAAAGCCACCATCGAACAATGGGCTGAACAACTCAAAGAATATTATCCGGTAAAAATCTATAAAACAGACCTGACGTAATGAGCCTGCAGCAGAACAAAATTCCCGTAATTTATAAATACAGTGCTATGGGAATACTTCTTTTTCTGGGAGGTCTGATTTACTTTACTTCCTGTGCTCCGACCCCGGCGCTCAAACCGGGTAAGTTTGCGCGCAAGCAATGCCTGCAATGCCACACCGAGTTTGCAGCCAAATACCTGGCAATGCAAAATGTGCACGCGGTCGTCCGGGAAAAAAAATGCGAGGATTGCCACCTGCGCCACGGTATCCTGCCAAAGCTTTTGTTGAAAAGGGAGGGCAATCAGGTTTGCTTCAAGTGCCATGACAGCAAGAACATCGGACTGGACAAATCAATGGTGCATACCGGCCTGAAACAAGGACAATGCATTGATTGTCATAACCCGCATGCATCCCAGGAACCCAAACTGTTAAAGGCCAGGGGAACAGAAGTCTGCTACCAATGCCATCAAAGAAAAGACTTTAACAAGCAAGTTGTTCATTCTGCATTAAAAACCGAGACATGCCTCAGATGTCACTTTGCACACAGTTCGGATGAAGCGGACCTGCTCAAAAATCCGGAAATAATGCTGTGCATGTCCTGCCACGATGTTCAAAAGGCAACCTTTAAAAGGGCCCATCGCAATTATCCTGTAGAAACGGCGACCTGCGGAGGCTGTCACAACTCCCACTCCGCAATGCAACCCAAACTGCTCAAAACCAGCGCACACCCTATTATTGATCAGATTAAATGCCAACAATGTCACGGCATTGCCACAGCCGACAAACCCTTCGCCGTCACGCTAAAAGGCAGCCGGCTTTGTTACCAGTGTCATAAAGCCGAAACGTTAAAGGCCGGGGGCAAAATTGAACATCAACCCTTTCAAAAAGGCGAATGTATCACCTGTCATAAACCGCATGCTTCCGAGAACCTGGCCCTGCTGGACAAGCCCGGCAACGATCTTTGCTTCAGCTGTCACGCCGCCAAAAAAATGAAGGTGAAGGTTCCCCATAAAGCGGTATCAGAAAAGGGGGGGTGCCTTGCCTGTCATGCCAAACATACGGCCAAAAACAAGAAACTTCTCAGGGCCAAAGAGGAAAATTTATGTTTCAGCTGCCACAAAGAAACCCGGCAGGCCAAACAAACAATTCGACCGCACCAGCCCTTTAGCGAGGGAACCTGCAGCACATGTCATAATTCGCATGGGTCCAATTTTTATGCCATGCTGAAAACCAGACAGGACATGGTGTGCTATGCATGTCATTTTGAAGCCGAAGTAAAATTTCTAAAAACCAATACCCACAAACCGGTGCTCGACGGAAATTGTGCGGACTGCCATAAGTCTCACGGGGGCAAAAAAGAAAATCTTCTGCCGGTCGCAAAGGACGACCCCCGGTTGTGTGTCGGCTGTCACGCCGAATTAATGCAGGCGGCTGAAGGCGGCTCAAACCACGAATATTTTAAAAATGGCAAATGCCTTAGATGCCATGATGTGCATGCCAGCAACATTAAAGGAATGCTCGTCGCCAAACAGGGATTTTTATGTTTTTCATGCCACGGCACGGATCCCGGGCAGGAAATAAAGAACATCAAGAGCAAACATGACCCGGTTGTTTCCGGTGAATGCACAAAGTGCCACAGCCCGCACAAGGCAAATCTGGAAGGCCTTCTTCTGGCAGATTATCCGGATTTGTGCCTGACCTGCCACAGCGATCTAAAGGCAAAAATGTACCCAAGGCCCGTTGACAAGGCTGCAAAGACTGACACCGCCCGCAAGCACCCGGCCCCCGTCAAAGCAGCCGCGCAGCCCAAGATTTATGTGCATGCGCCCACAGATATTAAGCATTGTAATATATGCCATAAGCCCCATTATGCCGCTGAGCCTGACCTGATCGTCAAACCGATTCAGCCATTATGCGGTGGATGTCATGATTATCAAAAGGCGTCTTTCAACAAAGCCCATATCAACGTCGACGCCCAAAAGATGGATTGCCGAAAATGCCATGATTCGCATACATCGACAGACCCCAAGTTTTTTAAGACCGTGGTTCACAAACCGTTTACAGACAGAACATGCAAGGATTGCCACATTATAGAATAACCATGAGACCCAAACGGATGATTTTTCGATCTGCCCCTGTCTTTTTATTTTGCATCTGGGCTGCGCTTCTTTTTGCCGCGCCGACTGATACGTTGCATAAAGTCAAGCTTAAGCCCGGCGCAAGGGGCACGGAATGCCTGCGGTGTCATGAAGCCTTTCAAAAAACGCTCAAGAACCGTTCGGTCCACCCGTTGCTCAAATCCGGCAAATGCACCGCCTGCCATGATCCGCATACGTCTTCCCATAAAAATCTTTTAATCTCAGATGTCAGCACCCTGTGCAGCGGTTGCCACAAGGAAATGGTGCCGGATAATGCCCGCAGCTCCCACAAAGTTGTTGTTGAAGGCAATTGTATCACCTGCCACAACTCCCACGCATCCGATAACCCGTTTATTCTCAGCAAAACCGGCAACGCCCTCTGTGTCGAATGTCATCAAGATATCGGTACCCGGGCAAATCAAGTTGAATTCAAGCATGAACCCTTGCAAAAGGGCAAGGGGTGTCTGAGCTGCCACAACCCGCATGCTTCCGTCAGGGCCGGTTCCTTGCTAAAAAATAAAGTAACCTCCCTTTGTAAAGAGTGCCATAAAACCGATCGCCCCTCTTTTGCAGGGCGGCATATGAATTATAAGGTGGCTGACAGCAACTGTAACTCCTGCCATAACCCTCACGGTTCCAATAAAAGCGGAATTTTGTATGATGCGGTGCATGCACCGGTTGCCGAGAAAAAATGTAAGCAGTGCCATCCGGATCCCGGCGCCGCAAATGCGCTTGAAACCAAGAAAAAAGGGATGCTGTTATGCCGGGATTGCCATAAAGAGATGATGGCGGAAACGTTCAGCAAAAATCGAGTGCACGCACCCCTGACAGACAAAGTCGCCTGTTTGAACTGCCATCATCCCCACGGCACAAAGGAAAAAAAGCTTTTGAATGACACCCAGTTCAAAGTTTGCGGCACCTGTCATGCTGACACGGTGGAACTGCAAAAATGGTCTATAAAGAATCCGAAAAATGAAAATCTGTGTGAACCCGTTAAAACCGGTAATTGCGCGAGCTGTCATTCCCCGCACGCGGCCGATAATGTACTCCTCGTTCGGCAAGAAAATATCTCCATCGGTCTGTGCGGCAAGTGTCACGAATGGGAGGCCCATGCGACCCACCAGATTGGAGAAAAAGCCATTGACCAGAGAAATAAAAATCTTACGGTTGAGTGTTTGAGCTGTCATGTCGGTTGCGGAACCGGAAACAAGCCCTGGATGATGCCTTTCGAGTCCACTTACGATTTGTGCACCCAGTGTCATGTAGAACGAAAGCGATGAAAAACCAATGAGCGCGTCAATCAAAATCTACGTGATCGTGACCGCGGCAGTGATTTTGGCTCTGTCTGCCGCCAAATCCTTTTGCGCTGAGGAATTAAAATTCCAATACATAACATCGATATATTCCGATGACCAGGAACTCAAGCTCAAGCAACCGGAAGGGGTTGCCTGCCGCAAAAATAACCTTTTAATTGTGGCCGACACAGGAAATGCCCGGCTGGTACGATACACTTTTAAGGACAGCCTCGCAGAATCAGCCGCCCGAGAAATCAGAGTGCCGCAATTAAGGTATCCGCGGCGAGTAGAGATGAATTCCAAAAGCGAAATTTTTGTTCTCGACGGCAAGCTGCGCCGTATTATCCGGATCACAGCAGATGGAAAATTTAACGGCTTTATCGACCCGCCAAGCGGGTCAGCACCGTCAGCGTATGCGCCGATAAGTTTTCATATCGATAAAGACGACAACCTCTATATTCTGGATATATTTTCCGGGCAGGTGATTGTGCTGGGGACCCGGGGAGAAACCCGCAAACACATCAAACTTCCCGGGGAATACGGCTTTTTTACGGATCTGACGGTTGATAGCCGCAGCCGGGTCTTGTTGCTCGACAGCGTTAATGCCCGGGTGTATTCAACGACCGCGAATTCCACGGGCTTTACCGCAATTACGGAAGGGTTGAAGGCCTACATGCGATTTCCGGCCGGCTTAACCACCGATCGGCAGGGCCGCATATATTTGGTGGACCGCAACGGGAGCAAAATTATTATTCTCGCGCGTGACGGATCCTTTTTAGGGCGACTTTCAGCCAGGGGTTGGAAAGAGGGACTGCTGAGCTACCCTTCTCAGATGTGCATCAATGACCGCGGCGAAATTTTTGTAGCCGACACAAACAACAGCAGGGTTCAGGTGTTTGTTGAAATTGAATAGCAGTGTGGTCACCCTTATGTAATTTATAAAACACGGATTGATTTTATCAATCTGCTTTTTCAAAAATAAAGTCAATTAAAAGAGTTCAACTGGACTAAAACTTACAACGCGACTTTTGTAACATTTTTGTGGGACACGACACTAGAACGAGTGACACTCTAGACACCCCTGGGTGTTTTTGCTATAATCCCAGCGCATGGCGTCTCTGAAGGGACTGGCGTGGGCCCGGTGGCACGAGAGGCAGAAAACCTGGGCATTGTAAAGATCATCGGAATTTCCCGAAGGAAGTTCGGCTTGGGTGACTCGGGTCGTCAAGCGGGACCAATTTTCAAAATCGGCATGCGCTGCCCCGGAAATGGCAATACCCACCGGATGGCGCGTCCAGCCCATCCGCCCCCCTCCATTCCCCGTCCGATTAAACTTTTCATGACAGGCACAACAGAAATCATTCATTCCTGAGATATAAACATTTTGCTGAAAATCAGGATCGCCATCGGCATTGACCGCGGTAGCGTAACCATTGATCTCTTTTTTCAGGTTGCGGTAACCTCCATTGTCGTGGGCGTCGTGACAACTCAGGCAGCCAAACTCGGCTAAGGCGGCACCCCCCGGCGGCGTTAATCCCAGGGCCATATCGACAGTTTGAATGTTGTGTCCCGAATTATCGGAAAGCAGAGTTGACGTAAACGACCCCCCGGCCAAATTTTCTCTGCCATGAAAAACATGCGGGGGATTAAGGCCAGAAACGTCCAGCGTGGCATCATGGCATCCAAGGCAAAGTAAATTTTTGGACTGGACAAGGTCATCAGATGAATAAGGGGTTGCATCGTCAGCCGTCTTATTATGACAGGCCGTACAAAGCACCTCATTGTGCTTTCCCCAGGCGCCGAAAGCGCTAAAAAGGATGGCCAATATTGCCGGACATATCCAGGCGATCGGTCGGATGCGGTTGTAGATTTGAATCATAGCGGCTAACGGATTTCAACTTAGATCTTAAAAAAAATTTATACGTACACGCTGTCGTCCTTGCGTGCTTGCTCTTAATATCGACACATCCGACACAAACTTAAGTGTTTTAATTGGTTTTAATCCCAATGATTTCGGTCATATGCCCATATAATTTGTTTAAATAAACCTTGAAATTTAGCAGATGATCATATAACTAATTAAAATTAAAAAAGATATTTATATCATTGAGGAATGTGTACAATCTTTGCATAGGATTGAGGCAGCAAGAAACCCTTAAAAATATTAAAAAAACATATGCTACCGGTTAAGAATTGGTTTTAGGCTAGTTTTAAAAACAAAAAGCGATAGATTTATTTGGTATTTATGGTTTTCTGAGGGAGGGGGGCCCACGGTGCAATCTTTTGCGCGCAAGATTCTGCTCAATGCTTTCAAGTTGTTTGACCTTTTGACCATGGGCATATGCCTTATCCTATCGGTTCACGTGGTTTCCAATAGCATTTCCTGGCCGGCTTTGAGCCAGATCGGGCAAATAGAAATCAAAATTCTGAATCTAATTTATTTCATCCTTGCCCTTTTTACCTGGCAATTCATTCTCTCAAAAAATTTCAAACTTTACCGTTCCAGACGGCTCTCGGGACAGTCAAAGGAGATCTCCGATGTGCTCAAGGCCACTTCAGTTGGAGCCATCTTGATATTGATTGAGGGATTCTTCTTAAGAATTAACTTTATAACGATACCCGTTGTGGCCTTTTTTTGGCTCACTAGCACCACCGTCACCATTTCAAGCCGGATTGTACTTAGATATTTTCTGCGACGGATAAGATCCCACGGTCGAAATCATCGCCATGTTTTAATCATTGGAACAAATCCGAGAGCAATCCAATTTACGAAAAAACTCCTGGCAGCTCATGAGCTTGGATACCATCTTGTCGGTTTTGCAGACAATGATTGGATGGGTCTCGATAAATTTAAGAAAAACGGATTTCAACTGGTTTGTGATTTAGATAGTTTTCAATCATTTATCAGGGATAATATTGTTGACGAAGTGATCGTCGCGCTACCCCTTAAATCTTTTTATGATCAAGCTTCCCAACTCGTTTCCTTTTGCGATGAGCAGGGTATCGCCGCAAGGTTCGTCTCAAGCCTCTTCGACGTTGAATTACCCAATGGGAATATAAATCATCTCGAAGATTATTCTTTGATACCGCTTTCCAGCAATACCATTTACGGTTACCCCTCAATCGTAAAGCGTATGATGGATATTACCTTATCTTCGGCGTTATTGTTCCTTTCGATTCCAATTTTCCTGGTTGTCCCTATCGCGATTAAGCTCACTTCCACAGGACCCGTCTTTTTTACCCAACAACGTGTTGGGTTCGGCAAACGCAAATTTTCTTTGTATAAGTTCCGAACAATGAGCTGCGATGCTGAAAAAAAGCAAACGGAATTGGAAAGCCTGAACGAAGTCAGTGGCCCGGTGTTCAAAATAAAAAACGACCCCCGCATCACCCCGCTCGGAAAATATCTGAGAAAATTTAGTATTGACGAATTGCCCCAGCTCATAAATGTCCTTAAAGGCGATATGAGCATCGTTGGACCCAGGCCTCTGCCCGAAAGAGATTATAAAGGTTTTAGCGAGGACTGGCATCGACGCAGGTTCAGTGTTCGGCCCGGGCTCACCTGTCTGTGGCAGATCCAGGGCAGAAGTAATCTTTCATTTGATCGCTGGATGGAACTCGATATGGAGTATATTGATAAATGGACCTTGTGGCTTGATTTGAAAATTTTGCTTAAAACCGTTCCTACGGTCTTGAAAGGATCAGGTGCAACCTGAATTTTAGCCCGCAAGGCTGATTGTTTCGGCCTGAGAGCGAAAATCAAATTAAAACTGCGCGAGCGTGTTTTCGCGTGTTGAGGAAAAACAGTTTTTAGCATGTATACCAACTATTACGGCATATATCTGAACCCTTTTGAGAATACACCTGATCCAAGATTTTTATTTCCTTCTAAAAGTCACAGAGAAGTATTGGCCGCCCTGCGCTATGGCGTCGATGGTGCAAAAGGTTTTATCCTATTAGCCGGCGATGTGGGAACCGGTAAAACCACCATGGTTAATGCACTTTTGAAAGAAATTGATCCATCCTATATCGTACTGAATATTACCAATCCCAAATGGACGTTTGTTGAAATAATCAGGTACCTGGCGCTCAAGCTTGAAATTGATACCGAACGTAAGGAAAACTTTCAAATCCTGGAAGAATTACAGACTGAACTGGAAAAACTCGATGACCAGGGCAAACGCGTGGTTTTAATCATCGATGAGGCGCACCTTCTTTCAGAATCCGCCCTGGAGGATATAAGGCTTCTTTCAAATGTTGAAAGCAATGACAAAAAGCTGATTCAAATCGTTCTTGTGGGACAGGAGGAAATATTTCAGACGCTGCAGAAGGATTCATTAAAAACACTTAAACAGCGCATTTCAATAAACCGCCACCTGCAGCCATTAAACCAAAAAGAGACCAACGATTATATTAACCATCGACTCCAGGTGGCGGGTAGACAGTCTCAGCTTTTTAGCCCGAAGGCGCGCGCGCTGATTTGGAAGCGCAGCCAGGGGGTTCCCAGACTCATAAATCATATATGTGATAATGCCATGCTGATCGGATATGCCGCCGAAGCGAAGTTGATTGGATCCGGACTGATTAAAGAAGTGATCGCGGATATGGATTCCGGTCATAAAAATCTTAAAACGCATAAGTTCGTGCAGATTAAAAACCTAAAGTGGATCGGTGCGACTCTCGTTATTCTTTTTTTGAGCGTTATCATCGCAAAATATTTTCCGGTTCACGAGTTGATTCTGGCAAACAATGTCCCTGAAAATAAAATGATATCTACCCGGAAACCGCAAGAATCCGTTATGACGCAATTGCATAATCAAAAACACTTAGCGCCTGAACCGCAAAAGACCCCCGAGATAGAAAAGGCTCCGGAAAGTGATCATTCAGATGCTGCAGTAAGCAAAAGTCACTCAGTTCCTGAAAATAGTAAAAGTGGCTCAGATGCTGCAATTAGCAATAGCGAGGCCTTTGCGGAAACCACAATTGAGACAGCCAAAAACGCTTCAGGTGAAGAACCTCGGGAGCTGATTCCCGCCATGATGCAGAACCCGGAAAATTTAGAAATGGTAAGCGAAACCCAACAATTTTCGGTGACGACAAAAATGGTGGAACCCAACGATAACCTCTCAGCCATGGCCAGAAAAAAATACGGGTTCTCCAATCACACGATCCTTGATCTTATTCATATGGCCAATCCCGACATAAAAGACATCCACCAAATATACACCGGCCAGGTCGTTAATATGCCGCTGGTGCAAAAAAAAGATCTTATCCACAAAGATAAAATGGGTAATTATTACATCCATTACGCATCTTTTTATGAAGTTGAAGCCGCATGGCAATGTCTGCGGGATTTAAGGCATAAAGATCAAAAAAGCTTTGTCATTCCAACCCATCAACAAAAAAATGATGTTTATCGGGTGTATTACGGTAACTATAAAAGTCTTGCGGAAGCTCAAAAAGAAATCGAAGAACTTAGATTCTGGTATCTTAGTTTTACCAATTGATAAAAAGAAAGGAGAATTTTGCGCTCATTCCTTAATGCCAACATTCAAGACCATATGACCAGCAACCGTTAAATTGAAATTCAAAAGCGATTTGAATTTTGGGGGTTAAAATGCCAAAAAAAATTTTCAAAATATTTTCAATGCTTACGGTACTTCTTCTATTTGTATCATGCAGTGATGTTAAGGTTTCGATTACGGAGGACACTTTCCATGAAGAACCGGCTGCTCCGGTCGGAAGTGACTATGTGATCGGACCGGGAGATACGCTTCAAATCACATACTTCTTCGGAACGCAACCGACTGAAAAAGAATATGTTCTTGAAGTCGGTGATGTTATTGAGGTTCAATTTTATTATCATGCCGAAGTGAATAGGACCGCCACCATCCACCCCGATGGAAACATTTCTTTAGCCCGTAAGGGGGAAATTCGTGCAGCCGGTCTCAGCACCCAGGAGTTACAGGAAAAAATTTCAAATCTTTATAGTGATGTATTTAAAGATCCTTTAGTTAGTATTACTTTAGTTGAGTTTAATCAGGCCCTAAAGGGATTTAAAGAGGCAATCACCAGCGATAGAGCGGGACACACCAAGTTGGTTTTAGTACGCCCCGACGGATATATCAGCCTTTTTCACATCGATCAGGATATTCGCGCCGCGGGAAGGACGCTGCCGCAATTGAGAACCATTGTTGCGCAGAAGTATCAGAAGCGTTTTGACAGTCTTGCAATATCACTCGCGATGCAGACCACCGGTAGCAATTTAGTGTATGTTAGTGGCGAGGTTCGAAGTCCGGCTTCCTATCAACTCATTCAGCCCACAACCGTATCACAGATTTTATCGCAAGCCGGGATAGTTTGGGAAAATGCCGCTTTAAGCGGCATTATCCTTATTAGCCGCAGCTCGGAGGGCAAGCCCATCGGCAGAGTGGTCGATATGAACAAAGTCATTGGAGAGGGCAACATCGGCAATGATATCCTGCTGAAACGATTTGACATCGTTTATGTGCCCAAAAATAAAGTTACACAAGCAAATATATTTGTCCTTCAATACATCGACAACATGCTGCCGGAGAACGTCCGCATGACTTTTGGCTATGGCTTAGGTGGCAAGGACGATATATTTGATTAAAAAAGGAGACTTAAAGTGGCTTTAACTAGATTAAGTTCCACCCGTGATTTTTTCAGAGTATGGTTTTATTGGAAATATCATGCCAGTTTCATTTTCATTTTAATTGTCCTTACGGTAGCCGTTTTCATGTTTATGGCGACACCCATTTACGAATCGAGAGCCAAGATATTGATTCTTCCACGGACCACGGAAGGCGTTATCATTACGGTCGATGCAAAGCTCGACCAAATTGATTTGATCACCACCCAAGATATAAATACGGAAATAGAGCTGATCACCAGTGAAAATGTTGCCAGAGACACTGTCAAAGCGATGATGGAGAAAGGGCAGGGTTTGGGGTTAAATCCTCAAAAAGAATCCGGCTCTACCAATATCGTTGGGTATCTAAAAACGACCCTTAATAATATACTTGTATCTGCCGGAATTAAAAAGCCGTTATCCGAATCTGAAGCCAATATTAGAATGTTGAAAAACGCCCTAAAGGTTGAGCCCGTTGCCATGTCCGATATTATTATTGTTAAACTCAAGAATAAAAATCCGCAGGTAGCCGCTGCCGTACTGGGTAAGCTGTTGAAAACATATATACGGCATCATAATCAAGTGTTTTCTAAAGATGAAGGCATTGATTTCTATTCCGATCAGGCAACTGAATATCAAAATAAACTGGCTCAAGCTGAAAAAAAACTCAATGAATTTCAGAGCAAGTGGCATATTGTTGATTTGCAAGCACAGAATGTAGCCAGTATTGATCAGATATCGGACCTTAACAACGAGCTTAAGCACATTGAAATTTTGATTGATGAGACCGAAACCAAAATAGAGCTGTTAAAAAGAGGGCTCAAAAACGATGTTGAAATTACCAAAGAAATGCGAACCATTCCCTCTATTATTGGGTTAGAGAAAGCACTTGTGCCTCTCTATATCGAACGCAGCAGTATTATGAGAAAATTTACAAAATCAAGTAGAGAATATCAGGATGTAGACGCTCAGATAAACTTAATTCTTGAACAAATCAGAAATGAAATTGAGAAAGCGGTTCGGACGGAAGAATTGGAGCTCAATGTTTTGAAAGCGAAACAAAATTCATTAAGCCAAAAGATTACCCTGACCCAAAAGGAAGCAGATAATTTGATTCAAAAAGAAAGATACCTGAACGATTTGCAAAGACAGGTGGAGTTGCTTCAGGAAAACTATATGCTGTATGCTTCAAAGACCGAAGATGCCAGAATATATTCAGAGCGCAACAAACGGAATCTAGCCAGCGTTAGTATCGCTGAAACTGCCAGTATCCCCACAAAACCATCCGCGCCCAAAAAAAGACTTATGGTGTTGGTATCGCTTTTTATAGGTATTTTCGGTGCGTTAGGCATACCATTTATCTTAGAGTTTCTTGATCATAGAATAAAAACTTCCGATGAGGTCCAAACTTTCTTATCTTTGCCTGTAATTTGTACCCTTCCGGAAGTAAAGGATTCCGCACTAAGAAAAGGAGAAATGTCAAATGGCTAAAACCTATGAAGCAATGATCAAATCCAAAGGAACAGACGCCAAAAGAGGTTTATCTGCTGCTGCGTCTTCACTTGATACTCCTTCTCCGGATCTATTGTCAGACAAGCAAATGGTCGATTTAACTTATATGATCGACCAGAAAGCCGGACGGAATAATTTAAAAGTTATTAATTTTGTAAGCAGCAGAAGTAAAGAGGGCACATCGACGGTTCTTGTAAATTTTATGAAGTTCATGCTTGAAAGGGGCGCTTCTAACAATTTTTTACTTGTTGATGCCAATCTACAGCATCCTGTTCTGCATTTGGAGTTTAATGTACCTTCTACACCCGGGTTGAAAGATGTTTTAGCGGATAAGGCCAAGCTTTCAGATGTCACCTATAAAATCGAATCCAGCGACATTTACCTTATCCCCAATGGCAATACCTTAACTTTTGAAACTTCCAACATAGAGAGCAAGATGTATGAATCTATTTTTTCGAAATTAAGTGATCGCTATCAATATATATTTGTTGACTCCCCGCCCTTGCTTGAATCTTCGGCTTCACTTGCTTTAGCCACAAGTGCCGATATTACTTTTTTAGTTATCCAGGCGCATAGGACGCAGTGGGAAGTCGCTCAAAAAGCAAAAAATTATCTCGATCACTATAACTGTCCTGTTGGCGGAGTTATATTAAATCGAGTTTCGCAACCCATTCCGAATTGGTTATATAAGAGATTGTAAGATTATTTTTGCATATAAATTATGACTTATTTCCCAACAACAGAACAGTACTGTTGTGATGTTTTTTTCAAAAGACAATGAGAATTCTTCTGGTATCTTTGCATCATGTAGAATATGCGGTAGAATTGGCGCACGCCTTGGGAGAAAAGTACCGGGTTCATCTGGTATTATTAAAAAGAAAGGTTTCCAATACAATTGGTGCTCAAATTGATCAAAAAATCGGTGGGAATGTGACATGCACGCAATTACCCTACAGGTCTATGAAGCATCCTTCCATCCTCAATGTTTTAATCTCCATTTTTTATCTGTATTTTAAATTCCGCCCTGATGTTATCCACCTGCAGGAATCTGTGAATCCGTTAAACTTTTTTTTTCTG
>Ga0255055_10001836_pt1 | contig 15183 bp, 8 predicted proteins | sample JV7_2_27_MG_FD_188633 | JGI IMG/M metagenome (GOLD analysis project Ga0255055, IMG submission 188633) | Seawater microbial communities from Jervis Inlet, British Columbia, Canada - JV7_2_27 | ecosystem: Environmental > Aquatic > Marine > Inlet | place: Canada: British Columbia | collected... | reverse complement strand
TAACGCCAAATAACTCGAATATTTAAAAAGCCCGACAATGGCCCATGTGCCGGCCATAAAAAAATCGCCGATGATTAATCCAACAAAAAAATAACGCAGTTTTTTAAACAGCCCGACACCTCCGTAGTGCATACACAATGCGTTACAGGCCCATCCCACAAAAAAGCTGAACCACAGAATCCGCATGGCAGAGCTGTAAGCGGTCAGGTAACCGATCGGATGGATCGGCCACCAGTAAAAGCGATGATAACAGATGACTAAAACCAGCATGACGACAGCGCCGGCAATCGAAAAGATCAGGACCCATTCTCCGGGCTTTATGGGTGATTCAACCAGGCTGTAAACGTTATCATAAACCGCAACCGTGGTACGCGTGGCCCAGTCCAGCTCCAACTCGCGAATACCGAATTTGTAACAAAGTGCCAGCATGGCCAGCAATGAGAGCAACACACCGGCAATTAACGTGATCGCAATCCCTAAAAAAATCAATCGATTGTTACGGGTTTTATCCGTGAGTTTGCGGGCATGCAGCAAGGACGGCATAAGCGATTCCCGCAAATCAACAAACAGCACCTTCTGAATAACGGCGGCGACGAGGATGCCAAGGCTTGTTAAAAATTTGGGGCCGATAAAAGCCATCAGTCCGTCCATGGGGGCAGCGGTTAACGTAAAATAGGCGAGCCCGCCCTGGCAAATCACCCGCATGGCCACCAGCGTAAACATAAAAAAAGCAAAAACCATCAGAATAGAAAATAAAAATGGAATACCGAAAAAATTGCACCAGATGACAATCGCCAGGCTCCCCAAAATAAATCCCCAGAAAGCAAAGCGCGTGGAGAGCCATTCGGATTCCAAATCCTCTTGCTTTTTAAAACCAATTCCCTGACGCACAATATCAATGAAATGAAATCGGGCCAGCCAGGCCAGAAATACAAAAAAAACAATGTAGGCGCCAATCATCTGGGTCTCTTCCGGGCGTGAAATGGTCGGACCAAACGTCACGCCCATAGCAGCTGCCGGGATATTGAATCCCAAAACGCTGAGCAGGCCAAACAGCAAGGTGCCTAATATGAAAAAGAACCAGAAGGAAAAAGAAATCTGTTTGGAGGTTAAAAAAGCAAAGCCGATAAACGCCGGGTAAATAAAGATTTTTAGTTTAAAAAATCCGGAAAAAAGACCGACTTTTGGAAAATAGGGGCCGGCCAAAATCATGGTCGGAATCTGAGGGATGGATGGGTTATAAAAGCCCAGCCCATTGAGCAGGTGCAGGCAAACCGGAACCATCATACCGGCGATAAGAAAGCGGTTGGCAAAAAACCGGCCCAGCCCGGTCTGATCGAGGGCCTCCTCCATCATAAACGGCACCCGCAAGAGCGGAAAATTCATGCGTTCATTGTATAATGGCTGTTTGCTTAACAGATTAACGATGCAGACCATGACAAAATAGCAAAGCAGGATAAATACAGTCCAGGTCAGCAGCGGGGTCAGCCACGCATCCCAATGAATCTGTTTGAGAACATCGAACCAGCCCAACTGCCGGCCCCCCGAAAGGCCGTTGTAAATACTGGCGACGGCCTCTTTGCTCTGGGGATACCAGCTCGCGGGAAGAAGCGGGTGCAGCACTTCCGACCAGCGGTTTTCAACGGTGGCAAAATGAAGCGGAGCGGTTAAATTAACAAAAAAGGTCCGCGCCAGACCCGTCCAGGCGACACCGGACAGCAACACCATCAACGCCCAGGACACCAAAAGTTCTTTTCCGGTAATCAAGTTGCGACCCTTGAAAATCATGCGTAGGAAGGCCGTCAGTAGCATCAACCACACCAGAATGTAAAAGGGCGCCAGGGGAAAATGCCCGCCGCCCAGAGGAGTTGCCTGACGGTAAGCGTTGTTAAAAGGCGTTATCAGGCAAATCGCCAACGCAAAACCCGAGCCCAGCAGGATGGCGCGTAAACGGATTTTATGGCCGGATTTCTTTTCCCCGTATGTTGTCAGCGATTCTTCATTGGTCGCGGGTTGCTGGTTTTCGGTCATCTTCTTATCCTAATTTGATTCGATTCCCATTTCCTCTTCTGCTTCGGTCAACAACCGTTCATAGTGTTCTTTGGTGGGCAGATCAAAGGATCGCCACAATAGCAGCTGTTTGCGAACGTTGTGCAAAAATCCTTTATTGATCCGTCGCCAGGCATTGGCTTCACCCGATTCACGAATCAGGCGGAGCTTGATTTCAAGAAACCCGGGCTCATCTTCAGCCGGACAAAACTGCAGATCCACTCGCTGGTTGATCCCAAAGTCAAACGGTGCCAGCCAGACACTGGATCGGACCTGAAGACAGGCGTCAAACTCACAGGCTTCCTGGGGACAATCATCAGCGTCATCGGAAAGACCCGGAGCCGTCTGGCAGATAAAGCCAAAATCAATTTCACCGGTTGAAAACAAGCCGTGGGATACATCCTGGTGGCTTTGGAAAAATTCCAGCAGGAATCCGCCGATGCTGCGATGCTCCGTATAACTCATGTAGAAAGGCAAGGTGACTTCCAGGGTGTTCCCGTCTGCTTCGGGAAGGGTCCAGGCCCGATTGACATCGGGGATGGCAATTTCTGCGGCCACTTTTGACGGGTAGAGAACGGAAACCAGTACAACCATGATCACTAAAATCATGGCGGCCACGCCGGCCCAGGAAGAATAATTGACGGTAATGCCGGCCCACAGTGATGTTTCGGCGAACAGCTTGGCTGACGTCTGGGCCAGAAGATAACCCAGAACCACACTGATGACGGCCAGCGCCATAGCTTCAGCGATAAACAAAAACGACACATGCGAAGGCGCCAATCCGACTGACGTGTAAATTCCGATTTCGCGCTTGCGTTCATAAACGCTGCCGATCATGGTATTTAAGACAATAAACACCGAGATGATAATGGGAATGATGATATTGGGGACCCCGCTGTAACTCATCGTATCGCTGGCGTGATAAAGATAGGTACCGTCCGGCTCACCGCTGAACAGCGACAGCCCGAAGCGGTCCACCAGGTTCTGTGCCGTTTCCTGGATGGATATTTGGGAGGCCTGCGGCACGATAGCGACGCCTTTCAGATGGCCCCCGGCCGCCAGAAGGCTCTGATAGGGGATGATCATGGTCAAATCACCGGGGATATGCTGATAGCGGCTCTGAAATTCGCGCACCGCATCACCGGATTCCAGGGCATTGGCCTCCACCTCGGTCATCGCGGTAGAAACCTCCCTCGGAAATGTGACCGGCGTTAAAGGCTCCCCGTCCAGGTCCGGTCGCTGCTGCAGTTTTTCGCCCGCAAAAACCCCGACCACTTCAAAGGGCATGCCCCAAACGGACACCGTCGCACCTTCCGGATGCTGAGGGTTGATCCCCAGATTTTTTGCCATGCGCTCGGGCAAAAGGATCGCATTAAGCTCATTTTCCGCCAGCCAGCGCCCGCCGATGAGGATCTCATCAAGTCCTGAGACACGGGGTTCCAGATGGGAAAGGCCGACAAGGCCCTGGGCCTCAAAAGACCGGCCGTTATGATAAACCGGTGTCCGAAGTGACCGGGTTTTATCCTGATCTTCCAGCCAGACACGCGGAACGCTAATCCCTTTTTGAGCAAAATTGTTGGTGATGAACTCCAACGCCTGCGGCGGCAAATCACGCCAATTGACATTCTTTAAAAGGAATCCCGTATAGGGAGCAGTCGGTTCGTACATTAGCCTGGCATGGCGCCGCATGGACTTGACGGCCGTAAAGCTCATTATCGTAAAGGTTAAAATTATCAGCGTGGCACAGGTCAAGGCGGTTCGCAGGCGGCGGCGTCTTAGATTGCTGACGCCCAGCATGAAGGCGGCAACAAACGCTTTCCAGCGTCCGAGTTCTTCAGACTGAATCAGTTTGGCCCGGGTTTGAAGCCGGGTCATCTCTCCTTCAAAACGAAAAAAGATGATCAGCGTCACCATAAAGGAAAGCCCCATAATGAAAAAGGCCAGAATAACCACCATGGGACTGTAGGCCAGGCGAAATGCCGGATGCACATTGTAAATGAGGGCGATCAGCAAAATGAGAATAACCAAAAAGGCGATGATGCGTTTGTAAATGTTTGCAAACGAGAACAAAAGACGTTCCATACAAAAAGCGAAGGGAACAAAAAGGGCAATATAAAATAACACCCCGTACAACACATCTTTTTGGGTTTTTTCAACATCATCATAAACACGGGTGGCAAGGGCCCAGGACCGGACACTGGCCTCAAATGCTTGATCGTATAATTTATTCTCATAGGCCAACTGAGCTGCTTTTAAAGCCCCTAATCCCTCCAGTTGAAGCTTGCGAATGCGGTCGTTAAAAATCCCGCGTTTTTCAAGATTGGAAATTCGGGGTTCCAGCAACAGCCACATATCCCGGGCCACCCTGTATTCAGTTCGATATAAAAAGGGAGTTTTACCCACCATATATCCGCTCCCGGTGGATTTATCCTTGCTGGCGTTGGTCAGAACCAATTTATTTCGCAAGACCGTATCGGACAGGGTTAATTTCAGTGGTGTGCCGGGTTCCAGAAATGCCGTCGTAATAGTCGAAGCGCGTGAATAATTTGAAATCCAGGTGTCGAGCCTGCTTATAAACCAGCGCATGGGATCGGATTCCCTGCGGCCGTCGATAATCTTGACTTTGCTCAAGTGGCGAAAAGTCCGTGGCTCCAGCAGATTGAACAGGGTCGTCCCCTGGCTGGCAAACATAATCAGGTTGGTTTCCATTAGGCGACGATACATTTTTACGCGATAGGCTGCTTTGCCGGTTTTCTTTTTATCGATGGTCCAGATAATATTGCCGCTTTCAGGGTCAAATTTATAGCCTTCGAAAATGATTTTATGATAGCTGTGTTTTGAATCTGCGACACCCCGGAGGTAAAACTTACCCAGATGATCGACCATGACGTAAAAGCGGGCCGGACCTTGATAGCAAAGAAGCACGGTTCCAGGCGCCGGCTTGTCGGCAAACAGCTCTCCGTGTCGCAAAAATTTAGCGCTTCCGGCAACAGCGGCATAGCCGAATCTGGGGAAAACATTGTCATGTAGTCGGGGCGCCTGTGCGAGATGCTCAATGAGCCGGCTGATAACCGCACTTTGTTTGAGTGCATAAGCCGCATCGACATGTTTAGGGGTATCATCCGGCGTACCCCAGCGGGCTCTGGCATCATGCGTGGTCACAAAAGTCAAGCCGTGAACGCCGGCTATGGCGGTAAGCTCCCCGCCAAGAGCGGGCTGGTCAAGAAAATAGCTTTGCCAGGATCGCTTGCGACTGGGTCGCAGAGAATCTTTGTACATACCGGCATGTCCCAAAGCGCTTTCAATCCGCGTGGCCCCCTGACGCAGGACTTCGTCCAGCGTGCTATAGATGGTGGTGCGTTTAATCCGCGGCCGGAACGGAAACATCCACCCATAATTGAAGGCACCGAAACCGTCTCCATGGCTGGATAAATGCAGGGATACGGCGACATCCAGATCATAGGCTTTGACCTGACTTCTAAAAGCGCGCGCATCGCCGATTTCTCTGGAATGTCTGCGTGCATCGGCAAGGATGGCCTTTTGATCCTGAATGGCCATGGGAATAAATTTTAAAAGGGCCTGACGGTCTTCAGCCGATAGATCCGAAAAATCGCTGCTCCACATCAGGCGTTTTAGCAACAATCTTTCATCGGCCAGTTTTTGAATCTGTTCTGCATCGGCTTGATCTTTCTGCTCCAGACGAAGACGCATCAAGTGGCGCGAGACCCTGTCGGACTCTGTCTTTAAGCGTTCGTCAATTGCTGCTTTTAGGATGCGGGTGGTCTCCGCATCTGCAGATTCACTTTTGACGGCCGCATCCAGGGACATGTTTTTTAGCAGTTTGATCGTCTTGCGCGTTTTTTTGGCCAGTGCTTTAAATGATTTATTTAACCCGCGCAAGTCTTTGGATCTGGCAGAAATACTCCAGATCATCTCGCGCATACCGGCAAGACTCTGGGCGTGCCCGCTGCTGGCCACCAGCAGCACCGATCGTTTGGGAGGATTTTCTTTAAGAAACCGGGCCAGCTCCAAGAGGGTGGCAATGCTGACGGCTTCATCGGCGCCCGGAGAGAGCCCCGCCAGCGTGGCGGTACTATCATAAAACGCCTCCACCATTATCAGTCTTTCCTTGAGTTTGGGGTCTGTTCCGGTGACAAAGCAGTAAATATTTTCTGAACTTGCAAGTTGCCAGCGGGTCTGGGAAATCAGTCGCACCTGGGCGGCAACCCGGCCATCCGGTGCATTTTCAAAATCACCGAAAACTTCCATGGCCTTGGCCCGTGAAATCCAGAAACGCGGAAACTGAAGCGGCGAGAGCTCGAATTTATCATCAAAAAATATCCGGGGAGCGTCCTGGCGGCCGATGTATATCAACGCCTTGGCACCCAGATTGGCGGCCTGCAGCCAATTTTTACCGGAATCAAGTTCCATCAGGATAATAGAACCTGCGATCTGTTTACCATTCAAATGCTTAAACTCTCCGCGACCGGCATAAATCAGGGGCCCGGAGAGTCCCGGAAGCGCCACGGTCTGGGGCGTAACCGCATTGCCGGTTATGGGGCGCAGGTCTATTTGGATATTGCGTTTTGGAAGGCTGAGGCTACTTTTTTCATTGCGTATAAGCGGCACTGAGAAGCGATAAGAACCCACATCTTCATAGCCGAGTAGTTTCAATTGTTCCTTGATATAGAGAGCGGCCTCCTGGTTTTCTGCGGTTCCGGTGCTGCGGTCTGCCAGTGAGGAGAGCTTGCCAATAACATCCTTAAACGTATCGGGAAGGCTTTGTTCGGTAATCTGGGCCGCTGCTGCAGAAATCCACAGCAGGCATCCCAACAGCGTCAATAGGACCCACAGCAATTTCCGTCTGATTCTCATGTGTCCGTATTTCAGCGGGTTGTGTCTGCCATGTTGCTGGCTTCTGGCTGCTGGCTTCTGGCTGCTGGCCGATTGACATAAAGGGCAGGAAAAGTTTGCAATGTGCTTTATGATAGGTAAACCCAGCATTTTTTAATTCTATTCAACCTCTATTTCTGAAAGATTGTTTTATAAGAAACCAGAAGCCAGTGGCGAGCAGCCAGTCGCCAGAAGCCGGTTTTCTAATGCCGCGTATCGATCCTGCCGATCGAGATGGAAAGCTCTTCGCGATCTTCAATTTTGTCAACTGTTCCATCCCGAATCCAGACTACCTGATCGGATACATTGAGCATTTTGAAATCATGGGTGGCCGATATGACCGTCACTTTGCGTTCCGAACTCAGGCGTTTGAGCAAGGCAATGATTTCCTCACCGGTGGTCAGATCAAGGTTGCCGGTCGGCTCATCGGCAAGGATGATGGCAGGATCATTGGCCAGCGCCCGCGCTATAGCCACTCTCTGCTGTTGCCCGCCGGAAAGCTCAAACGGTTTATGACTGTAGCGGTCACCCAGACCTACAAGTTCCAGGAGCTGAATCCCTTTCTCGACAGCAGCATCGTTGTTCATACCGGAAAATATCATCGGAAGCGTAATATTCTCCAAAGCGGTCATCACTTGAATGATATTGAACGTCTGAAATATGTAACCGATTTTGCGGCAGCGCAGCCAGGCCAGCTCGTAGGCATCCAATTGAGCGATATCGACTTCATCGATAAACACTTTCCCGGACGAAGGCTTGTCCAGGCCGCCGATCATATTGAATAGCGTACTTTTCCCTGAGCCGGAGGGTCCCATAATGGAGATATAATTACCCCGTGGAATCTCGAGGTTTACCCCCTGGAGGGCTTGGACTTCCACCTTCCCGAGTTGGAAAGTCTTATAGACATCTCTAACACGAACAATATTGGTCGATTCTGCCATGGAAAACTCCCTCTTCGCTTCGCTCAGGCATGGGGCATGGTGCATGGCGCATGGCGCATGGTGTAATTTGTTATAAGTCGCTAAATGCCGTGAACTTCTTTTAGCTTTACTCCATGCTCCGTGCCCCCTGCTGCATGCAATGGTTACTGCTCCACCCGCATCGCCTCGACCGGCTGCATTCTGGCCGCGATAAGTGCAGGATATAAAACACCTAACAAACTTAACAGGCAACCGACCCCCAGGGCAATAAAAACGGAGACGATTACATTGCTCCATGAAATTGAGGTCATCGCAACGAAACCAAACCGGAATACGCCGCCTATCAATGCAAAGACGGCACCGGCCAGCGCACCCGCACCCGCACCGGCGAGGCCCTGCATACCGGCTTCAAGAATAAATAGTCTCAAGATAAAACGATCTAGAGCACCTAAGCATTTCATGGTACCGATTTCTCGAAAGCGCTCTGTTACGGACATCAGTTGCGCATTTACAATGCCCACCACGCAGACTAAAAGCGACAGGATAATGATCCAGCGTTGTTTCGGGTTGGCACCCACATTGGTGTCCTCGGGTCCCAGATCATAACCTGATCGAATAACGGCCTGACGCAGATGGCGATCCTGTGTGGCCAGCATGCCATTGGCGACGTCATTGCTTACTCTTACAAAACCCAAGAAGGAAACCGCAAGAACCAGGCTCATGGTAGTAATGAGAGAACGGAAAAATCGAACCCGGATACTTTTTAGCGAAATCTCAAGTGATTTTACAAAAGGAAGGACGATCTGGCGTTCAACGTGTTCGGACTCTTTTTTATCAGATGGCAGGATTTGTTGTTTAACCATACGCGAGCCCCATTATTTTGTATCAAAACGATTAAATGAATCCGGTGTCTCGGTTAGGATTTAAAGCGATAAATCAGAGATGATCATCCTTAACCCGTTCGCACCGGTTTGGCAATGGCGAATTTACTTTTTCCGAATTAGATAAACCCCGTCGCGGACATTCAACATTACTTTTTCCGCGCGGTCGTCATTTCTGACCTTTTCATTAAAGGCCGCAATCGCCCTGGCATTTTCATTTGTAATGGGCTTCTTAAAAATTTTATTCCGCCAAAAAACATTATCAACGAATATAAGGCCACCGGAGTGCAGTATGCGCATGGCTTCATCAAAGTAGCGGCCATAGGAGGGTTTGTCGGCATCAATAAAGACAAAATCAACACTGTTATCCGCAATTCCCTTTAAGGTTTCCATTGCGGGCTTTAATTCCAAACGGATTTTGCTACCCTGCGGACTTTTTCTGAAATACCGTAGGGCGATTTCGGCATGTTTCGGGTTGGTTTCACATGTTATTAACCTTCCGTCTTCAGGCAATGCTTCGGCGATGATCAGCGCCGAATAACCGGTAAAAGTGCCAATTTCAATAGCATTTCTAACCCCTGAAATTTTCACCAGCAATTGCAGCAATTTCCCTTCGACCTTTCCAATGCTCCACCTTGACACCCCGGTCACTTCCTCGGTTTCATCTAAAAGATCTAACAGCAACGCTGAAATGTCATCGGTATGATCGTCAATATATTTTTCAATGAAAGCGCTCAGATCTTTTTCCACATTGAATCCCCTTTATACGTTTTTGGCAATATTGTCAGGTCCGGCAACCCATCCATTCAATCAGGTAACGCGCGCTATTCTCGGCGCCGTCGAGGTTCAGCGGTACGCCGTCGGACGGTCGCGACGCACCCAGCATTTGCTGAATGTGATCACCCAGAAGGATCGGGCTTAGATCGATGTCCTGCAATATTTTTATGGGTAAAAAATTTTTAATTTTTGCGACACGCAGAGGCTGCTCCCGTTGTCGAAAATAAGGATAAACCAGGGCCGGAACCCGGGTAACCAGCAGGTTCATACATGTATTGTATCCGGCCAGACTCACGGAAACATCCGCTGCAGCTAAATAGTCAAGAAATCGTTTGGTAAAGCGCCTGACCCGAATCCGTTTGGTCGAATTCGCCGCCAATTTCTTGAATTCATCATCGTCCCTAAAGGGGCCTGTAAACATTTCAAGTCGAATCTGTTGCGAGTTCGCAAGCTGATGCACCGCCTCGATGACATTACTTAAAAGCGTATAGCCTGATCGGCCACCACCGGCACTGGCTACGATCAGTTTTTCCTGCGGATCGATTGCCAGTTCCCGCCGCAGTTTTTTGCCGGCAGCCGGTTTTACTTTGCGGGTTACAAAGCCGCTATAGAAGATCGGTATTCGAATGTCATTAACCCGGCTGAAGGTCTCATCAAGGGGCATTATTTCCGGATCCGAATGAATGAGCAACAGATCAAAATGGGCATTTAAATGATTTAATACCCGCTTTTCATAGGCCTTCGGATCCCTTTTTTCCACCAGAATATCACGCAAACTGCATGCGACCTTAATCTTTCCGAATCTGCCCTGCTGAATCGAATCAAGCAAAGGCTGAAGCTCAAATCCGAAAATGGTGCGCCCAAACGGGTACAGCTCGATGATAAAGAGATCCGGTTTATGCGTTTGGCACAATGAGAATAGAATCTCTTTGCGCTTTTTCTGAATATCTTCAATCGTTTTATCAGGGTCTTCCGGTATCAGGGTGGTAAACTGCTCGTCCATGTAGAGCCCCGGAAGACGGACAAGCGTAACATGCTCCGGAAGTTCAATGTCGACTTCCCGACCCCCGACCACCAGAATCACTTCATGATCCGCAAGGGCCCGGGCCACTTCAATACTGCGAAATAAATGCCCCATCCCCCATACGTATTGGCAGTAGAAGATTATTTTCATGGTTTCACTATAATTTATCTCAAAATTAGCAGTTCATCTTCGAAGGCAGAGAAAAAAGTTACAAAGGTGCTCTAAAGATAGAAGTGCCTAAAGTGACTAAAATGAGCTAAAATGCCTAAAGTTGAGGAATTCTATCATTTTAATAAAGATGGAGCGCCATGCGGCGCAAGCGCCTGCGCTGCGCGAGCGAAACCATAATTTTAGGCATTTTAGATCATTTTTAATTTTAGCTCATTTGTTATTGCAAGCACTTTTTATAGGTTTAAAACTTTACCATCGGGTGTTAAATGCATTTTTGAGATAGCTTTTAAGCTAAACCAGGTCTTTAAAATTAACCAGACGAATATGCTTAGATCCTTTTAAAGTCTTTAATAGTATCTCAAGAAAATCAAAGGCGACCGCATTCATCTTCTGGTGGTGAAGCATAATCCCGCATCGTCCTGAGGATATATCCTTTCCTAACACTTTAAAAAGGCGATCCCATCCTGAAACCGGATCCTTGTCTTTACGCGTGTGAAGGTCAACATCGACGCAAAGATCAGGAAATTTTCCCGGAGACGGAGGGTGTGCGCCACAGTTCCGCGAGACCGCATGATAGCGGCATTCCTTGAGAAGCGCTAAGGTTTTTAGATTGCAGCGGTTCCATGGCGGCGTTAATACCGGATAAAAATGGTTTCCCAAAATATTCTCGAGGCGTTGCCTGCCTTTTAAAAGATCGTGTTTGAGCTCGGAATATAAACGCGCTGAACCGAATTCCTGATTTTTGCCGGTTGTTTCGTGGTTCACATGACGCCACCCGTGCTGGTGCCAGCACCAGAGCGCTGGAGACCGAGCACCTCTATTTTGTAATGAATTCCAGCGCGCCTGCGTAAGCCAGGCCGGCACAACCGCAAGGGATAATGGAACCCGGTAATGCGAAAATAATTCCATCATGCGGTAAAACGGTCTTCCCGGAACCGCTACATCATCTGCCCGAAAATAGATGCAGCCCGGTTCCGTACTGCTAAAACGGGCCCGGGCATCCCGGATACAGGCTTCAATGCGGGCGGCTAAATCTGATGGTGGCTGCCGCCATATCGAGGCGATAAAAGATTTCATGGATTTTTCAGGTTCCTGTTTATCCAGCCTTGCAACCATTGAGCCGTATTGACCGCTCCATTCAAATCAATATCGGTTTCCCTGGAATCTGCCCGGGTCAGTGTCCGGCACATCATGCCGGCAAGATCAGCGGGGTTCAGGTCTTGATCATTGATGAGTTTCAAAGCGCCCCGATCCGCCAATCTTTCGGCACGCAGCCGTTGCTCACGATTCTCGGCAAAGGGCCACACCAAAGCGGGTACGTCTGTAGCTAAAATATTCATGGTGGTATTGTACCCGGCCATGCTGATCGATAGATCCGCCCCCGCCAGGTACGCTAGAAAATCGGATGTAAATTTTTCGATTTGAATCCTTTTACTTTTTTTCAGCCCCTTTAAATACGCAAACTCATGTTCTGACATATAAGGCCCGGTGTAAACATAAAGATAGGGCCTGCCGTTAACTTTTAAACGATGAAAGGCTCGAATTGCGGATTCAAGAATCGGTTTGCCCACACTGCCGCCGCCGGCACTGGCGACGATCATCACGTCGTCTGCGCCGATTCCCAGCTGCTTGCGAATCCTGCTCCTGGCATTATCCATAGGCTTTTGAGCGATATACCCCGTATGAATAACCGGAATCCTAATTTCATCAAATCGGCAAAACGTTTCTTTAAGGGTGATCAAATTTGGATCGGAATGTACCAGCACCGCATCAAAAAATGTATTCAGTCTTTCAAGTGCGCGCCGCTCATGTTTGGGTTTTTCCTTTTCGACAAGGATATCCCGCACGCTGCTGATCACACCGCATCGCGCCTGCCGGTTGCTGCGAATGGCTTGAAGGGCCGGGTCAAGCTCAAACCGAAAGGCCTGGCGCCCGAATGGATACAGTTCCAGAAAAAAAATGTCTGGCCTTTCCTTTTGGATAATGGCGAGCAGTTTTTTTTGGCGCTTTTTTTTGACTTGATCCAGCGACGCGGATTTATCCGAGCTAAAAAGACCCTTAAATTCCCGGTCCATCTGCAATCCGGGGAGCTTTACCACCGTGACATGCTTTGGCAATTTTGTTTCGATTTGGGGCCCGCCGGTTACCAGAATCACTTCATGTCCGACCAGGGCCTTGCATATTTCACGGGCTCTGAACAAATGCCCGACCCCGAGTACATGCTGGCAGTAAAAAATAATTTTCATAGGTGATTGAATTCCGATTTTAGTTCCTTAAATCCTAACCCGGATAAACCGGAAAAATGGCCACCAAGGCACAAAGCAAAACTGTTTGTAAAAATTAAACTTTGTGTTTTGGTGTCTTGGTGGCGGAAATGTTTTTGCACAAAATGTACAAAAATAACAACTAAGGTACTAAGATTACGTGCGATTATTGTCAACAGTTTGTTACATCTTCCTTCAGAGCCCAATCTCTGGTATAAGGCAGTATCAGCCCTGGAGTGATGGAGCTATGCAGATTTTAGATTTTAGATTTCGGATTTTGGATTTAAAAACAGTTGCAGCTTTGAGCCTTTAATTCGAGTCTATTTCAATCCGCAATCCAAATTCCAAAATCCAAAATTCTGGTGACTCCACTACTCCAAGGATGTCTGAAATTGGAAAAAGATCAAATCAAAATAAAAAAGATCAAGCTCGGCGATCTGTACGATTTTACCCGCGATATCTCTGCAAATCCTTCATTTAAAAAGGTCGCACCGATTTCCTTGATGCGGGCGGAGTCTCAATCTAAAAATCCCTATGGCCGTCCGGAAGATGTGGCTTTGTTTGTGGCCTTTAGCGGAAACCAGTGTGTCGGATATCATGGGTTGCTGCCGGCTATTTTCAATCACGAAGATAAGCTCGATAGAGTCTATTGGGCGACCACTTTTTACGTGGCCCCTGACTTTAGGGGCCAGGGAATCGGGAAATGTCTTTTAGAAGAAATTAAAAATACCAAAATTGATTTTTTCGTAACCCAGATGACGGAAGGTGCCGAACGCACATACAGAAGCGCCGGTTATCAGGATATCGGCGCTCTTGACTATTTTCAATTGCGAGTGGATAGATTGGATTTCCTCGCCGGATTTTTCGATGCGATCGCCCATCTTTTTACAAAAAAGAGCCCCGACCCAAAGCATGTGATCCCGGGCTTTATGCGCCTGAAGCGGACCGTTTACAACTTCATTAAAAAAATATTTTATCATATCGTTGCAGGCAAAAGGCACAAACAGAAACACAGGTTTTCATGGGAAGTTGTGGATCAAATTAATGAATCCCTGTGGGGTGCATTGGATCGGCATCTGATCGATCCTGCCTTTTTTCGAGGCGCAGAAGCAGTCAACTGGATGCTAAAATATCCCTGGGTGGTTTCCGGAAGCGATACAATAACCGACATGCCGAATTATTATTTTTCAGGCGTCCGTGAAATTTTCCGATATGTCGCAATTGAAATAAGTTCACCTGGAGCGGGACTACCGAAAGGCTTTTTGGTTTTATCGATTTCACATAAAAGAGAAAAGACCAGAGTAAAAATTTTAGACTTCCACTTTAATGATCCAACGGATCGTGAAATTGCCGTTTATCTGGCACTGAAGTATGCAAAAGTTTTTCTGGCAGACCGCATCGAATATCCCTGCAGTTTGGAAATTTATTTTAAGAAAACAATCCGGTTTAAAAAACTGACAAAAAAACAACAGCGCCTGTATATGTTTTACCCCGGAAGCAGCCCTAGCCCCCTTGGCGTTTATAAAGGCAAGATTGCATTGAACTATTGTGATGGGGATACTGCGTTCACTTGAGCGCTAAAGCATTAACCTCTTCGATCCGAAGGTGATTATTACTGAAGATTAACCAATGCAGGTTGTAGGATCTTATTAGAGCCGGTTCATCGGGCAAAAAACGGCGGCCCGCTAGATGATAAATCAAACTTTTGATCACGCCTTCGTGGGTGACGATCAAAATTGTGTCCCCGCACCATCGATTGGCTGCTTCAAGCAGCGCGCTGTGGCTTCTGTGCCACACACTCAGACGATCCTCTCCGCCCGGCGGGCAAAATTTCCAGCCCCGCATTTGCTTCTCTTGCAACAGGCTGGATACTTCCGTTTCGATTTGGGTAATGGGTCGGCCTGTCCACTGCCCCCAATCCTGTTCTCTGAGCTGCGGGTCGGATTCAATTGGGACCCGGAGATGGTTATTTATTCCGGCGGCAGTTTCAACGGCGCGACCGGAATCACTCATAAGAATACGATTCCATGAGAATCGGCTTAATCTTCGTCCCCAATTATCGGCATCCTTCTTTCCTCTGGCCGTAAGCGCAGAGTCGCTTTGCCCTTGAATTCTCCTTTCTCGATTCCACAAAGTTTCGGCGTGACGCACAAGGCCAAAACGGGTGATCTTTTTATCTTCCATAAGACATTTCTTTTCAGACT
>Ga0255055_10001835_pt1 | contig 15191 bp, 14 predicted proteins | sample JV7_2_27_MG_FD_188633 | JGI IMG/M metagenome (GOLD analysis project Ga0255055, IMG submission 188633) | Seawater microbial communities from Jervis Inlet, British Columbia, Canada - JV7_2_27 | ecosystem: Environmental > Aquatic > Marine > Inlet | place: Canada: British Columbia | collected... | reverse complement strand
GCTTAGCGGTCTTAAAGCGGCCATCGATGACATATTGATAATGCATCCTTTTTCTTGGCGATCGATCCAGTGCTTTCCAATTACCTGACACCCCGTATGGACGGCTTTCAAGTCGACATCCACAATGGTGTCAAATTGATTATCGGTAATTTCCAAATAGGAGCCGGGGGGTGCAATTGCCGCGCCATTGATCCAGATGTCGATGCGGCCGAACCATTCGATGACCTTGGGTATGATCCGGTTTAGCGGGTCCCTTTGAGTGATGTCTGCTTTTATAAAGCGTGCCTTGTCCGGGGAACTTTCCCATTGTTGAAAATGACGGTCGGCCTTTTTTTTATTTTGACCGACCAAAACAACCCGGCAGCCGGCTTGCAAAAGCCCCCGGGCCATTTCACCACAGAGCACACCCGTGCCTCCGATCACCACCGCAACGTTGCCATGTAAATCGAAAAGTTCAGAATAAAATCGACCTGGTGTTTCTTGTGCCAATTCGCCCTCCCGATGGTGCTGTTTTCCGGTTAGAGTTGGCAGGTCATTGATCAAGACTGAAGGGTTTTTGTGTTAGTCCATTAAAAATCCACCATTTACATCCAGAATTTCCCCGGTAATAAAACCCGCCTTATTCGATGCCAAAAATAGGACGGCTTCGGCCACATCCTCAGGCTGCCCGAGTCGTTTTAAAGGAATGCCTTCAATGATCGCCTTTCTCTTCTCTTCCGACCACTCGGAGCTCATATCCGTTTCAATCGCATGGGGCGCGACGCCATTGACGTTGATGCCGTAGGCCGCCAGCTGCCGCGCAAATGTTTTGGTCAGGGCGTCGATGGCGGCTTTGGAAGGCCCGTATCCCGGCGCGGAAGTGATGTCGCCCAGTTTAGCTGCAATAGAGGAGATGTTAATCATCTTACCGTAACCCTGGCGGATCATCATTTGGGCGGCCGCCTTTGAACAATTGAAAGTTCCTTTTAGATTAATCCGGATGACGTCGTCCCACTCCGTCTCTGTTACCGTTTCGACGTTGCCCCGATGGATAATCCCGGCGTTATTCACCAGTATATCCAGACGGTCATAGCTTGATCCAATCTCTTCAAACATTCCCTTGACCTCGCCCGAATCTCCTATATCGGCCCGAATGGTCCGGGTTCGACCGTTGTTGAAAGGCGGGGTCTGGAGCATCCCGGCAAGCGATTCTTCTGTGTTGATATCATTGATGATCACCAGGGCCTTTTCCAGGGCAAAAGCCGCGGCAATAGCGCGGCCGATTCCCTTGGTCGCGCCGGTGATCAACACGACCCGATCTTCAAATCCCATGACGTTTCCTTGTCGTTATGAATGTTAGTAGAAAGGTCCCGCTAACGAAATTTCCGGTTAACCGAATTCTTTCCACAACTGATTTTGTCTGCCCTACGACGGTCACTTACCGAATATAAGGTTCGGCAAAAAAAGGCAGATAGCCGGAAAAAAGATGATGATGATGTCCACCAAAATGATAGTGACAATAAACGGAATGCTCGCCTTGACGTACTTCTCTATCGGGCAATCCATGATTGAGCAGACCGTGTACATCGATACCCCAACCGGCGGTGTGACCAACCCCAGGGTGACCATGAGCATCATGACCAGTCCGAAATGGACCGGATCAACCCCGACCTGGTCGATCATCGGGAGTAAAATTGAAGTGAACAAAAGAATAATGACCACGCTCTCGATGAACATGCCGATCACGAGCAAAGAGCCGAGTATCAGCAGCAGTACCACATGTGGGTTGTTGGAAAGGCCGAGCATCACCTCGGCAAAAATATCACCCAGCTGCTCGTAGGCCAGGCCGTAGCCGAAAATGCCGGACATGGAAATAATGAACATGATCGCGCCGATATCCAAAACGGTTAAAAGCAGCGTTTTTTTAAACTTCGCCCAGGTCAGCTCCCGGTAGATCAACACACCTATTAAAATGGCATAGACGGCAGCGAAGGCACCGGCTTCCGCCGGAGTGAAAAAGCCAAACCGGATGCCGCCGATCAGAAGGACGGGGAACAAAAACGCCCAGATGCTGTCGAAGAAAGCAGTGACGATCTCTTTGACTGAAGCCCGCTTCCTTTTGGGCAGATAGCCTTTTTTTTTGGAGGTAAACGATACCGCCACCATAAGGGCTACCACCATCAGCAAGCCAACCGGCAAACCGGCCGCAAAAAGCCGCCCGATGGACACCTCGCCGATGGTTCCATAGAGGATGAGGGCGATGCTCGGTGGTATGATGGCAGTGATATTGGAGGGTACGGTTAAAATCGAGGCGGCATATCCTTTCGAATAACCGTCCTTGATCATGTCCGGCCCCAGTATTCTCGCTTCCATGGCTGCGTCGGCAATAGCCGAACCGGATACTCCGCCCATTAGCGCGCTGAGAACGACACTGACCTGAGCCAGCCCGCCGCGCATGTGTCCCGTCAATACCGATGCCAGGTTTATCAGTCGCCGGGTCAAACCAGTCTCATTCATCAGGTTGGCCGAAAAGATGAACAACGGGATAGCCAGAAGCGGGAAGTTCTGGGTCTGGGAGATGGCCAGCTGGACCGTCATTGTAAACGGCAGGGAGTCCGCATATTGCAGAAAAAAGGCAGCTCCTGAAATCCCGATGGCAAAGGCGATGGGCATGCCCATAATTAGAAAAACAACGAACAAGATAACGACCAGCAGCACTTTCACCCCTTTCACGGCGCAGGCGTCCCGCTGTTGCCATGCAACCTCATGCCGCGGTCACGGTTCTGATTTCATCAAGGATTGCCCTGATTTTCAGCGCAGTGGTGATGGACATGAGCAGGCTACTCACCGGCACACTGAGAGTCACCCAGGTGTAGCTAAAACCGGGAATGCCTTGAAAAGCCCTGAAACGGGTCGTGTAGCTAAGCCAGGAACCGTAACCGATAAGAGCCATCAGAAAAACCAAAATGATGATCAGGTTCAACAGCTCGATTTTGTTTCTGTATCGTTCCGGCAACTTTTTGACAAAAAAGTCGACGTTCATGAGTTTATTGTTTCGCATAGCGATGTCGGCGGCCAAAAAGGTGCACCACGCAAACAGGCACTGGGCCATGTCCACCGACCAATTGATCGGATATCCGATGTAGCGGGTGAAGGCCGCGATGAAGACCAGCAGCACCAGCGAAACAAAGGCCACTTTTACGGCAAACAATTCGCCGAGGCAGACATAGCCATAAAATTTTTTCATCAAACCTCCGCAGTCGCCGACCCCCTGATTTTTCCCGTCCGCTGGTTCAACGCTGATGACGCCGAACGGCAAAACCACCCGGCCTTCCAGGACCGAGCATCGGCTCGATCCGGGAAGGCCGCGATTCAAAGGGTGCGACTTCCGTCAGTTTTTTGGTTCATTGCCCTCAACAACGGCTATTTGCCCAGTTCCTTATGAACCTGTTTGAGGGCCTCGGAGATGCCCAGAACCTCATAGGCTTTCATACCGGCTTTATGAAAGGCATCCATGTCGATGTCCTCAACGATGATCATACCCTTCTCTTTCAACTTCTTTTTGGAATCGGCCGATTTGACATCCATGACGATCCTTGAAGTTTCAATGGCGGCTTTTTCCATCTCTTCTTCCAGAATTTTCTGGTATTCGGGTGGCAGGCTGTAGAACCACTTGGCGCTGACAATTTCAAAGTTAATCAACAGAATGTGGGCCGTTTCACTCAAATACTTGGCGATTTCGTAAAGTTTGCCGGCGTAGGTGGCATTGTAAACGTTGCCAAAACCGTCGATCACCTTTTGCTGCATGGCCGGATAAATTTCGCCAAATGCCATGGCCACAGGGGTCGCGCCTATGGAGCGGACCGACTCCTGCCAGATCGGAGCACCGGGAGCCCGAATGCGAAGGCCTTTCAAGTCTTCCGGTTTGCGGATAGGCTTGTTGGTTATCATGTGGCGGAATCCCTGGACCCAGTAGAAGGATAGAATCTTGATGCCGAACTCCTTCTCCAGCCTGGCTTTCCAGCCCTTGACGACCGGCAGGTTGCCCAACTTGAACACGTCATTATAATCGCTGACAAAATAGGGGCCGTTCATGACGGCTATTTCGGGTACGTAGTTGCCCATTCTGGCCGAGTCGGTATTCTGGCCCAGGTTGGCACCGGCTCGTATCTGCTCAATGATGTCCTCCTCCACCCCCAGTTGGGCGCTGTGGAAGACCTGTACCTTCAGATCGCCTTTCGTTCTCTCCTCAACCGCCTTGGCCCACTTTAGAAAACCAGCGTGGAACGGGTCCTTGGGAGACAACACGTGGTTAAACTTCAGGGTATATTTGGCTTTTGCCATTGCCGGTGAGTAAACAAGCAGTAAAGACAGGGCCACTACTGTGGCCAACAATAATTTTTCGAGTGTTTCTCATGATAAAGCCTCCTTCCATAAGCATTGACTTGATTGAAGATAGTTTAACATTGACCCTCCGCCCTGGCACTGCCATCCAGCATCCGGTTTGTTGGACTGTGCCCGAGGCACTTGTCCGCCCATATCTGAACTGCGGAAACCAGATCGCACTGCCGCACCCTGTGGACCGGTTTAGCGACTTCGGTTGACATGAATTAAATGGGGGCCAGGCGGCGACAACCTCACGCACGTTACCGCACCGTTTCCGAGCGGCACATCCGGTCTGGGCGCCGATTTCATCCTCCTTTCCGGCCGGCGCTTCACCGTTTTTCTGAAATGGTCAGGTGGAGCTTAATATTTCGAATGATAACTCCCCGTTTTTTGAGGCTTGAATCCGAGCCTGGCCGACAACGCGGCTGCTACGGTAAGCAAATCGTGTTGCACCTTACGCATTCGTTTAGGCAACAAATTGTCTTTGGGGCCGACGACACACAGGGCCGCACGGGTCTCGCCTGAATAATCTCTTATCGGAGCCGCAAGGCAACGTACCCCTTTGATATGCTCTTCGTTATCGAGAGCAACGCCTTTCTTTCTAATCCTGGCCATCTCCTTGCGAAAGACGTCCGGCGAGGTAATTGTTTTTGGCGTTTTCCGCTGGAAATCGGTTCGTTCGATGAGTTCCTCAATCTCCTGTTCGGACAACGCGGCTGCCAAAACTTTGCCTACGGCAGTGCAGTAGACCGGCCTCGGTTCCCCGATCTGTTGGACCACACGCAACGGCCCGTCCTGCTCCTGCTTGGCAGCGACAGTCACATGTCCGTTTCGTAAAACAGCCAGGCTTGTGCCTTCCCCCGTAAGACGGCCCAATTCCTCGAGAAACGGAGTGGCGATCTCGGCCAGTTGTTCGGTTGTCCAGGTCCGCCGGGTAAGCCGAAATAGCTTGGATGACAGCGAGTAGATATGCGTCTTGGGTGTTCGGACCAGATAGCCGAACTCTACCAGTGCCTTTAGGATATGATGCGTTGTGCTCCGGTTTAATTTGCTTTTGCGAGCAATCGCCGACAGCCTTGGCGGTTCGGCCATTTCGGCCACCATTTCGACTATTTGCAGGCCTCTCTTGAGCGATTGGTGGGTCGAGGTTGACTTCATGGGCTTGTTTTTTGTTTCATACTATTAAAAATAGAAAAAAACTATATTCAATAGTATTGAACATGTCAAGGAAAAATACCAGGAATCTATCGGCTGATGGCCGAAACTTAATAAACATCGACTTCAGTTTTAATTCCCATCAGTTCCAGCATAAAAACCGGATCTTCTGTTTAAGTATGGCCGGGACGGCGCGTTTAAAATAAGTCTCTCTGGTCCCGTTGGATTTCATCTAGATGGTCGATATAGAGTTGAACCTGTTTTTTAAGCGACTCAACATGCTCCCGGTTCGACAATTTCCACCGGTAAAGCTCATTTTGCAATTGACGGCTTTCTTGCGCCAGTGCTTCCACCACCTGGATCTTGGCGGGCTCCCAGAGCAGGTGGGCTTCACCGGCGGGCAGGTCTATCTTTTGGAAATGCCAGTGACAGTATCGGTCCCACCATTTTGAGGGGATTTCACCGTTTGATAAGGCACCTTCGAAATAAAAAAAAGTCCACTCCAACTGCGGCAGGGAAATATGCAGATCCCGGGCGATATCCCGCAGGGCCCGCTGGCCCTCGATGGTATGGTGGTCAAAGGCAACCCAGTATGGAAATTTCGGGTCCGAGGTCTGCCCTTGCTTTATTTGCGGCAGGTCACCGGTGGCCGCCAGATAAGCACTTGCTTGAATGACGGCTTTATCATGTGGCAGACTGGTCTTTCTGAAGCGGGTGGCGTTATCGATCAGAATTTTTTGGCGGGTGGATGTTTTTTGCCAGGCGATCCATTGCCAGAAATCATCGGGGCGTTGGATGGCATTGGCCACAATCCTGACGGCTTTATCGTCCGCTGTGTCATCCAGAACCGATGAGTTTCCCTGAGAGTATGCATAGGCTAAATATCCGAGTCCGGTGGCATCCCGGGCTTTAACGGAGCGTGTGATACGTATCAAGGCCGCAACTTTGCTGTGGAACTTCTTATTAAAAATCAATTCTGTTCCCAGCGGCCAGCATTCTTCAAATGTGATGATGGCTGTCCGGATTCGATACCAGTTTCTATCTTTTGAACCGCGTGATTCAAGCAAGGCACTGATCGTCAAGACCAGATCGACATTTCCGCGTCTGACCGCCTTTTGTAGCAACGACCGATGTCGTTTTTCGATTTTGGATCGGATGACTGTCATTGCGATAGCGAATTGAGGATTATCGAATTGTTTGGTTTGATCGCTCCGCAACCAACGGACGAGTGGGGCCGGTACGGCCCGGTTTGAAGGGGTGTTCACGTCTCGCAGACGGGCATCAGGACAAATTGCTTCAATCCACCATTTTCTTATTGCAAAACCGTGCGATAGCATCCATTAGTTGCCCCCTCGAAATCCCGGAGGCTCCGGTGCAAAGATGGCGAACTGAGTTTCGTCCTCGATAATAATTGTTGTCCATTGCTTGCTCGAGTACCACACACCGAGCTGGTTGCCCTTATGGTCTAATATGCGCGAACCATAAGGCGGATAATCATAGATGATGTCCATTTTGCTGATCCAGCTTCTAAGCAGCGGGACAGTGACTTCAATCGCTTTCCACAACCCCTTGCGGAGTTTATATTTGTCTCTTATACCGATAATCGCATAAGGCACCGAACCCCAGCCATGGATGTAATATTTATGATCCGGCAAAACTTTGGGCTTTTCAAATGTTTTGGTGACTTCCCGACTTCGTTCCAGGGTGCCATATTTAAGATTTAGACCTGGAATATCGAGCGCACCGGAAAATGCGGGCAGGACAATAAAAATACATACGAATATGAGTATTTTTCTGAACATCTCGGTTTGCAAAAATTGCATATACTGGATCCTTTCCCTCCGCTCTGCCGGGCTTTGAAATAACTTGCTTTAAAAGCACCTATTAAAACCAAACATTCGGCAGGCTTCTTTTGAATAAACTGTTTGATCCAAATCTGGTTTTTGGGTAGCCTCTATATTAACACGCAATCTGGGCATGTCAATTTGATCCTTTGCGGGTTTGGTTCACCGCAACGTTTTTTGAAAACCTCTCTAAATGCGTCCGCCGACTTGAAAGATTTTTTGCGCATGAATTACCTGGCACATCTTTACCTGGCAGAAGGTTCCCCGGAATCACTGGTCGGAAGTATCCTGGGCGACTTTGTAAAAGGGGCCCTTGAAGATAAATACCCACAGGGCGCCCGGCGCGGGATCGAGCTTCATCGCAAAATCGACACCTATACCGATTCTCACAAAACAACACTGGCCAGCCGAAATCTCTTCAGCCCGCTGCGACGCCGATTTGCCGGCATCATCGTGGACCTGTGTTACGATCATTTTTTATATCGGCACTGGCGTAAGTTTGCTGAACTGGAGTTGGGCGGGTTTATTTCACATGTGTATGATATTTTGCTTGCCCGCGGGGCAATGCTCCCCGAGCGTTTACGGGTAATGATTCCGGTGATGATACGCGAAGATTGGTTGGGTTCTTATCGGGATTTGCAGGGAGTTGAGCAGGCTTTAAACCGTCTATCCAAAAGAATTACACAGGGAGACCGGCTGTTGGGTGCGATCGAAGAAATTAAGCATCACTATCTGAAACTGGAGGCGGATTTTTTAATTTTCTTTCCGGATCTCGAATATTACGTCAAAAATTACCCACAGCGTTAAGCGGGTTCAACCCATACCGACCCGATAGATTGACTACCCAGGTCGGAGCCCTCCGTCAGACTATCCGCGTGACACACAAGTGTTTACATCTGCTTATCCATAACCCGTACGCACCGGTTGGAGCGAGGCGGAAATTCCGTTTTTTCAGGGACAAAAATATAATAAAACCACGAAGTTCACGAAGTAATCGAAGAACGACTATCTATACCTCCGTGCTCTTCGCGTCCTTCGTGGTGCTAAATGAAAGCATACTGAGGCAAAAAATCTTTACGCTATTTGCGACGCTGCGCAATAAAATCCTTTACGGTTTTCAGCAGCGTCCTGTGGATGCGAACCTTGAGGTACAGATCCCCTGCTTTGCCGCCGCCTTTTCCATCTTCGCCCATTCCCGTGAGCCGAATGGATTGATGGTGTTTGATGCCCGGCGGGATTTGTACCACCAGTTTTTTATTTTTTTTCCCTAAATAGTAGGCATAAGGTCCCCCCTGCCGGGCATGTTCCGGGCTGAGTGAGATCGTGTCATTAATATCGGTGCCCTCTTCGGGCAATTCAATTCCGCTGAAGTGTTTTAAGAAATACCGGGCCAGTTTGCCGATGCTGCTCTGCCATGGGAGACCGGGATGATTTTTCCCCCGGTTTTGTCGGGAATCTGCAAAATAATAACTCTTCGCAAAAAATCCGGGTTTGCGGAATTCGTACTGTTGATACCCCTGGCCGTAAAACTCCTTAAAGATTTCATCAAATCCTCTTAAACCGAACGCCCGGGCCATCTGCTCTAAAATTTGGTTTATGTCTGAACCACTGAAAATATCCTGCTGGGAGTAGTTTTGTCTGAACTGACTGTAGGCCGATGAACCGAACTGCTGTCTCAGGGTGTCATATTCACGACGTTTGGTGGCATCCGACAAAACCGCATAGGCTTCATTGACGCTTTTCATTTTTTCAGCTGCACCCGGATTTTTGCTGTTGCGATCCGGATGATATTTAAATGCGAGCTTGCGGTAGGCTGCTTTGATTTGCCTTGAGCTCGCCTTTTGATCTACATCTAAAATCTGATAATAGTCATTTTGGGGCATTAATTCTAATCATCCTTTAGTTGAACCAGCTGCAACCAAATAGAAATTAAACCACGAAGATCACGAAGAACACAAAGAAAATTGAAGAAATCGTTTTAAAGCCCTTCGTGAACTTCGTGTCCTTCGTGGTGATAGATTCATTCTTTTTCTGCGAGTTGGGATTCATAACTCCTGGCATCCCGGCAGGCATCTTTATAACCGAATTTGCAGGCGCTTTTGGCATTTTCTAAAGCATTTTTCAGATCCCCCTTCTTGAAATAGATGCGGCTTCGCATATAGTGGGCCCATCCGTTATCCGGTTTCAACTCGATCGATTTGTTCAGGTGAATAAGGCTTTCATCATATTTATTGTGGCGCATCAGCAACCATCCGAGGTCGTCATAGGCCGGACTGTAACGGGGATTTAGATCCACCACCTCATTCAAATCAGCAATCGCAGTGTCAAATTGCCCCAGTCGAATAAATGCACGCGCCCGCCAGAAATATGCCTCGGCATTTCGCGGTTCGATGTCAATTGCCTGGCTCAGCTCCTCTATGGCCTTTTTCTGTCGGTTGGCCTTATAATGGTCCTTACCTTTACGCACATGTTTTTTTGCGAGTTGGGTTTCCTGGCTTTTGGGCTGGCGCGATTTTTGAAATTCGCCAAAAATGGCTTTGCTATACCGCGAAACGTCTTCAACCAGTTTGGAAAGCTTGTCAAGCGGTTGGTTCAAAACACCGCGGTCGATGTTCAGGGCCAAATATATGCTGCTGCCAATCAGAAGCGTTAATACCATAGCAAATACACTAATGGCCGTATTATCGTTTTTCCCTTTAGCCTGTGAACTCAAGGATAATACGGATGGTATTTCATTTTTCGGTCGGGGGGCTGGTGGTTTCTTGTCGGCTGCCAGGGCTCGCACCTGGCCCGTCCCGCGCTCAATGGAGACGGTCGTACCGCATTTCTGGCAGGCGGTCTGCACCGCCGGCTGGTCCGATTCATCTTCGGCAATATCGCCGGCTGTTTTGCACACCGGACATATGTACTTCATGATAATCTCCTTTGATTATATAGGTTCTTCAAAAGAGGCTTTACTGGTTTCTTTTTTCTGTGTTCAGGTTTCAGTGTTCAGGTGTCAGGGCAATGGAGAAATATTAGAAATCACTTTCTGTGATTTGTCATCTTTTTTCTGACACCTAACCTGAAATATAACACTTAAAATACCTGCTGTCTTTATTCAAAATGCTCGGATGGCTTCTGCTGTCGGGCAACATCAGGCTCTTTTTTTTCTTTTACCAGATAAATAGCGGGCAGGCTGACCAGTGTTACCAATCCCTTCACAATAACGTTGGCCCAAAATATGGACCAGACAACCGAACTCGGCAGCGCAAAACCGAACGCCCCCCAGCAAAAAATGAGACTATCGATCGGGATACTGACCGCATTGCTGGTCAGCACTCTGGCCCACTGATACTTTCGAGTGATACGGCTGACCCAAAAGTGGTAGACTTCGGTATCAATCAGCTCACTGATTACTTCGGCAATAATACTGGCGATCACAATCCGCCACACCGGTCCCAGAATGGTCGCAAATTCCTTGCCCAGTCCCCATGATGGGTCCTGCGGCAGCCAGGCGGCAAATTGAAAGAAAACGACCATAAAAAGATTAATAACCGCCGCCAGAAGGATTACGGTGCGGGCGGCCGTCTTTCCGAGCTGTTTATGGATCAGATCCCGTATCGTAAATGTGAGCGGATAAATAAATGTGCCGGCGTCCACACTGAATCCGGCAATCCAGGCGATTTTAAGGCTTCCAATATCCGACAGCAGCTGCGCGGCAATGTAAACTGAAACCACGACAATTGCAGAGGTCGGAATTAAATTCGTTGTGTTGGCGTTTGAAAAATTCGTGCGCAGCATATGCCTAAATAGGGCAATATCAGCAGTTGTTTTCTGCAAATTGAGAGATCACCAGCCAGGCTTTGGCATCAAACTTAAGCGTTGGATCGCTTAGCAGGCGCAAAGCATCATCGGGTGAGATGAACAGGGTTTCAATCAGTTCAGATTCCGTGTTGGCGCTGGTGGACGGCTGGCCTTCACATTCCACATATACCATCGTCACGGATTCGTCGGTCATTCCGGCCGAAGAGTAGATCGGCGGGCTGCTTTTGATTATCCGGCGGACGGTTAATCCGGTTTCCTCCCTTAATTCGCGTTGCGTGGCCTGCTCAACGGATTCACCTTCGTCGACCAAACCAGCGGGGAAACCATATTCAAAATCATTTAAGGGTACCCGGTATTCCCGGGTGATGACCATTTTATCTTTTAGGTTGTGAAACGGCACGATGACCACAGCATCGGGTTGCGCGTAGCTGTTTTTTACGCATTTGGGTTTTTTTTGTCGGGTGGCAATTTTCCAGGACTTTTCATCACCGCTTCTGGAAATATAGCTGACATCAAACAGGTTTAGCCACTTTTCATCGGTCAGCTTCTTGAAATCCTTAATTGAGTTCATGGTGCCTCTTTGAGTAATATTTTTCTGATTATGCAAACAGGCCTAACCGCCTTGTTGAGGTGCGCACGCATGCCATATTATATTAAATGATCAGCACTGTCAAAGGACCGTATCGCCGCTAAAGTTTTGAATCAAATTTGCCGATATACTCCTGGTGAGTTCGTTTTTTCGATGCAACTTATTTTAACGATGACCTACACGGACTGCCGGGGGAATAAATTACTGATTTAATCCGTTACGATAGCATTTGAATTTCAAGCACCTCTCGTGCGATTACAGAATTCGAATTTTCACTCCGAAAGGGATAGAATGGCCAGGTTATTTGATTCCAGGGACAATTCAAGTTGCGTTTCAGTATCCTCGAGCTACACTGATAAGCGCTCCGGGAAAGATCGGCGCACCCATCAGTTTCCGAAATTGAAATATCTGTTATTTTCCGGCAAAAGGGCCAAAGCGCGCCGACAGGAAGATTTGCACCGGGCGTTTTACTTTGATCGTTACAGTTCAAATCTTTTTGCGGCCATTGTAGCGATCCTGCTTTTAAGCGTTCTCGACGCAATGCTCACGCTGTATTTAATCGACAATGGTTCAACGGAGCTGAATCCCGTCATGTCCTATTTTCTCAAATACGGGCCCCTTATTTTTATGGGAGCAAAGTATTTTTTTACCTGTGTGGGAGTTGTCATTCTGTTATTATTTCGAAATGTCTTGCGAAAAAGGTCGGCAACCCACACCGAGCATCTCTTCACCTATATCATCGTTGCTTTTAGCACCGTAATTGCATGGCAACTATATTTAATTTTTTTTGTTGTATCTTGACTTTTGAAAGACAGCGCCTATTATGTAAGAAAATTTGATCTTTGAGGAGTCGTATATGCCGATTTACGAATATCAATGTAAAGGTTGCTGTCACTGCTTTGAAGAGCTTGTGTTATCCTCCCGGGACTCAGATCCCAAATGCCCTGAATGTCAATGTGGGGATGTCGAAAAGCTGATGTCGGCGGGATGTGTGCGGACCCAGGGCATTGCCACCGGTTCCGGCGGATTTGATGCTCCGGCCTGCAAGCCCAGCGGCTGAGGGATATAGGTGATCCCCGGTCCGGGGATTGAGAAATTAAATAAAGGGTTTCAAACTATTTTGTTTTGAAACCCTTTTCTTGTGGCTTTATGTGGGGGTTGTCAAAAAAACGTTGCGGATTCAGCCGTTTTTTTTCTACAACCCCTTATGCCGCAATTCCGTTGTTGGGTGTTTTTAAGCCGGATTCTGTTCACCCGGTTACACCCGCACCGATTAAGGCACTGCCGTGCCTTTGTTTTTTCCCGCCTATGGCGGAAAAATCCAAGCCACCCGCTCTGCGGGTGGCCGGTGACCCGCAACATAATTATGGAAAGCGCTGAAACTTTAGGCAGGTTTAAATTGGAAATCACCACCGACATCAAGGCGTGTTTATTAAATTATCGCCACCTGGTGGTCAGAGTGGATCAGCTTTTGGTCCGCATCCAGCGCAAATATGGTCGTCATATTGAGTGTCATAAAGGCTGCGGTTGCGGTTGCCGTAATATATCAATATTTCCGGTTGAAGCCTTATCACTTGCTGACGCATTGCAGGAGCTGCCAGAGGCGCTAATCGCCAAATTTCAGAAACGGGCTGCCTCCGCCTCGTTCTGGGACTGTCCCTTGCTGGAAGATCGGGCCTGCAGCATGTATGCATTCCGGCCTCTCACCTGCCGAACCCATGGATTTCCGCTGCAGACAATTTACAAAGGTCAGTCATCGATTGGCTATTGCCGTTACAACTTCAAAGAGATGACCTCCATCCCCGAAGACGCCATCATTGACCTGGATAGCATCAACGATACCCTCAGGGGCATCAATGCCACTGCTGTGGATGAACTGGCCCATATACTGAAGCTGCCCGATCGACTATCTATCGCCGAAGCAGTTAGGCTGGGGAACTGGGAAGCTTGGAGGCTGTAAGGCTTGAAGCTATGAAACAATTTAGCGTTCTATCAGATTGCCTCCTGGCTTCATAGCTTTCTGGCATCCTGGCCTGCTGGCTTCCCAGCCTCTCAGCTTTTGAGCTTTCGTGCTAAAAAAACTTACCGTCTTAAGATTCAAAAGGTTGGTTTTATATTATGACTCGTGTTTTGTTACTTCAGCTTCCGGTACCGCGCCTGGACTATGGGGTGCAGACCGGCAATATTCCTCTGGGGGCGGCCTATCTCAAACAGGCAGCCGCTATATTACCGGAGGTACAGGTTGACATATTACCGCAAAGCATTGCTTCCTATCTTGGCGATGCGGCCTTAATGGATAGAGTGCTTGCTCGCAGACCGGATATCGTGGGATTTACGGTTTACTGCTGGAATCTGGAACGCTCCCTTTATTTTGCAAAAAAAATAAAAGAAATTTACGCGCCGCAGATTGTCTTTGGTGGACCGGAGATTACGGCAGATAATCAATTGATCGATTCCCGGCATGTTGATTTTTATGTTTATGGTGAAGGCGAAGCGGTCTTCCTTAAACTGCTGCAGGATCAAACCTTTTGGGAAAAAAGGAATGACGCTGAACCGGCCGGGGCAATATTCAGAGATAGCCCCAGCCCCTATTTGCAAAATGTGCTGGAGCCTGAAATTGAAAATGTGATGCTGCTTGAGACCCAGCGGGGTTGTCCTTACCGTTGCGGTTACTGCTACTATAACAAGTCCCGTGCTGGGCTGACCTTTGCCGATGAAGGCTATTTGCTTCAGGGAGTCAAATGGGCCCTCGATCACGAGGTCAATGAGCTCTATCTGCTGGATCCGTCTTTAAATGTGCGTCCCGGGCTAAAAGGCCTCTTAGAAAAAATAAGGCTGATTAACAAAAACCGGAATCTTGAAATCATCAGTGAAATTCGGGCGGAAGCTATTGATGCGCAAATGGCCGACCGGTTCGCCGCTGCGGGTTTTTCCTGGTTTGAAATCGGTCTGCAGAGCACCAACCCGCGGGCACTGGAGATCATGAACCGGCCGACCAACATAAAGCGATTCGCACAGGGAGCAAAATTTTTAAAAGAAAGAGGTATTGTGCCGGCAATTGATCTGATTGCAGGGCTTCCCGGTGATGACTTGCAGGGGTTTAGCCGATCCGTTGAATTTGTGGCTCAAAACAATCTACACGATGACATCCAGGTTTTTCCATTATCGGTTCTACCGGGAACCGATTTTCGTTTAAACAGCAACAAGCTGGGCTTGCGCTTTGATAAATCGCCACCTTATGCTCTTATTGAAAGCCCGGAGTTTTCTAATGAAGATATGCTTCTGGCCCTCGATTATGCGGAGGTCCGCTTTGATGTTGTGCTATACCCCATGCCGGATCTGGATATTTCCTGGAAGCTTGGCAGCGCTCCCATGACGGAAACTCTGCCAGACATTGCCGTGCAGATCGGGAAAACAAACTATGTCGCCAA
>Ga0255055_10001834_pt1 | contig 15192 bp, 12 predicted proteins | sample JV7_2_27_MG_FD_188633 | JGI IMG/M metagenome (GOLD analysis project Ga0255055, IMG submission 188633) | Seawater microbial communities from Jervis Inlet, British Columbia, Canada - JV7_2_27 | ecosystem: Environmental > Aquatic > Marine > Inlet | place: Canada: British Columbia | collected... | reverse complement strand
TTGCCTCACGAGTCGATTCGGCAAAATGCTTCCCTTCTTCCCGCCAAGCTGTAAAACCTGCATCACAGCTTTAAACGGTGCTGTGCGTTCTCTGCCACTGTTGATATTTAACGATTCCGATTGTCCATATACCGTCAGATCCGATAATTTGAGGCCTTTGATCACAGGCAGCGTGTCCGGGTCTGATGCTTCCCATGCTTTAAATAATTCACCGTGCGTATTAATCAGGTATTTTTGCCCGATATCGACCATGGCCAGCGCAGAGTGCTCTTTGATCCGAATGGTCAGCCCGGAAGGAATCTCTCTGCGGACCTCGGCTTCAGCGATCCATGGATGCGCCAGCAGGCGTTTTCTGACCAATGACAGATTCGTTGACAGAATGTTAACGCCGGCCTGTACGCCGGCCTGTCCGGCGACCTGTTCTTTGGTCAGACGCCGCATACCCTCGATGGTCAACTGCCGGGCCCCGAAATAATCGCACTGAGTCAGAAGATCATGCACCAGAATGAACAAAGCGGTTATGGCTATCACGGCTGCGATGGCCGTCGTAAATTTAAAACCCATGATGAGACGGGCAATAAATTTTATCCGCTTCACGGACCTTCGGCCATTACGGCTATTTTTTCGTTGTTTTTTACGTTTACCCAATTTCGACCTCAAGCGGCACTTTTTGTGCCATCTGATAGTTGATAGTGAGCTATGAGCTACCTGCTATGAACTGTTCACCCACCTTCCAAACATCCCCGGCACCCAGGGTCAACAGCATGTCTCCCGGTTTTAAGTTTTTCTTCAAATAGACAAGGGCCTTTTTCATGTCCGTTGCACAGAAGACCTCTTTATGCCCGTGGGCTTTAATTCCTTCACAGAGATCCTGACCCGATAAACCCTCAATCTTTTTCTCCCCGGCGGCATAAATGGGCAATACCAGCAGAACATCGGATTGGTAGAATGAGCGTGTGAAATCATCAAATAGGGCCTGGGTCCGACTGTAGCGATGGGGTTGAAATACCACTACTTTGCGGCTGTCCGGCCAGCATTTTTCGACGGCTTCCAGGGTGATTTTAATTTCCGTCGGATGATGGCCGTAATCGTCCACCACGGTGATACCGTTTACTTCACCTTTTATTTCAAGTCTGCGCTGAACCCCTTCAAGGGTTTCCAGGGCGGTTTGGATTGCTGCAAACGGGACATCCAGCTCGATGCCCACCGCAATGCTGGCCGTGGCATTGTAGACATTGTGAATACCCGGCAGATTCAGCGTTATGTTGCCGAGTTTTTGACCTTCTTTATAAATACAGAAACGGCTGCGCCGTTTTTCAAATTCCACATCCTTTATCTGGAAATCGGCCTGGGAGCTCATGCCGTAGGTGGTGTACCGTTTTTTTATCTCAGGGATTAAACCCTGGATCGATTCATTGTCCAGACAAAGGACCGCCAGACCGTAAAAAGGTATGCGGTCGATAAAGTCTAAGAAAACAGATTTGATGGCTTCTAAATCCTGATAAAAGTCCAGGTGTTCGCGATCAATATTGGTTACGACCGCTATGGTCGGGGAGAATTTTAAAAATGACCCATCGCTTTCATCGGCTTCGGCCACAATAAAATCACCCTGGCCCAGCACCGCGTTGGTACCGATGCTTTTCAGCTTGCCGCCGATGACCACCGTCGGATCCAAGCCGCCCTGGGCCAATACCGCGGCAACGATAGAGGTGGTGGTGGTCTTGCCGTGCGCACCGGCAATGGCAATGCTGTATTTTAGCCGCATCAGCTCGGCCAGCATCTCCGCTCGCGGGATTACCGGAATGGATGTCTGTTTGGCTGCCAGCACCTCAGAGTTGTCATGTTGGACGGCCGAAGATGTCACCACAACATCGGCGCCGCTGATATGATCTGCGTGATGGCCGACAAAGATAATACCGCCCAGCGTTTTGAGATTTTCGGTAATATCTGATGCCTTCAAATCCGAGCCCGATACTTTATAGCCCAGATTGAGTAGCAATTCGGCAATGCCGCTCATTCCGATACCGCCGATTCCCACAAAATGGATATGATATTTTTTTAAGTACATGGTTTCGAGTTACGGGTTACGGGTTACGAGTTACGGGTTCCGGAATGCAAGTAAAAGCCACTCCCACAAGACTTTTATCTGTAAATTTAAGGATTCTCTCATCGAGCATCGAGTATCCAGCATCGAGTATTGAGTATCCAGTATCGAGCATCCGATATCACGCCTTTAATAAACGGTAACAGTCATCAATAATATTTTTGGCAGCGTCGGGTTTGCCGAAACGCCTGGCCCTTGCGGCCATATCTTTTAAAGCCTGGGGTTGATCCATGTAATTTTCTATTTTCTCGCCCAGCATTTTACCGTTGAGATCTTTTTCAATGATTATTTCAGCGGCACCATCATTGGAGAGATCGGCGGCATTCAACATCTGGTGATTGTCGGCTGCATACGGGAAAGGGATAAAAATTGCCGCTTTTCCCAGGGCTGTGATCTCGGCTACCGTTGTCGCCCCGGCCCGGCAAATGATCAGGTCCGCCTGGCCGTACTGAAGGGCCATATTATCGAAAAACGCCTGAGCTATAGCGCTGACCGCCTTATCCAGGTAGGCGTCTCTGACCGATTGCTCATCCGCCTCGCCGGTTTGATGGACAAAATGCAGGCGCTCTTTGTTTCTGAGGTGATCCAGCGCCTCTATGATTGCCATGTTTATCCGGTGGGCGCCCTGGCTGCCGCCGATAATCAGAACCGTGAACCGGCTACGGTCATTGTCTTGTGCCGTTGCGCTATCATAACCTCCGGCGCTTTCTAATAGGTCCTGTCTTACCGGATTGCCGGTCCATCGCACTTTTTGGGGATCCATGCCGGATCGGGTATTTTCAAATGAAATGTAGATCCGGTCTGCAAAACGCGATAAAATTCTGTTGGTGATTCCCGGCAGGATATTTTGTTCATGGATAGCTATGGGAATTCTCCTCAACCAGGCGCCGATGACCACCGGCCCTGCTGAATAACTTCCTAGACCGATGGTTAAATCCGGTGAAAATTTTTTCAGGATCCGCATAGCTGACCAAATTCCTCCGGGAATTTTCAAGATAGCGTTTATCTGGTTCCATATCCCCTGGCCCTTAATTCCAGCCACCGGGACACATCGAAGTTCAAAACCGGCTCTGGGCAGCACTGATTTTTCAAGCCTGTTGCCGGTGCTGGCAAACAGGATTCGGGTTGCTGAATTACGGGCCATAAATTCTTTGGCAATTGCAATTCCGGGAAACAAATGGCCTCCGGTTCCGCCGCCGGCCACGACGATGCGAAGCGCGCGATTCATGCTATTTTCAGTAGAACTTGCGGCCCCCTGTGTTTGGGTATCTGCTTGCCCTGGAGCTTGCATACTGTTTTTTTCCCCGCCTTGGCCTGTTTTTCGTTATTCGTTAATAGTTAATTGTGATTTTCAACCGCACCTGCCTTCTACTAGTAGCTCAACTTTCGGGTTTCATGTGGGAGCGGCTTCCAGCCGCGATAAATGTGCTCGTGATGATGCTATATCGCGGCAAGATGCCGCTCCTACATCTATTTTCCAGGGTTATTTCGTTCGAATCCAGAAAGTTGAACTAATAACCAATAACTATTAACCCTGCACTCACGCGCGGCATGCGGCGCTGATGTTCATTAGAATTCCAACAGATGCCATATTCAGCAACAGAGACGTGCCGCCGTAACTTAAAAAGGGCAGGGCGAGCCCTTTGGTAGGCAGCAGGCCCAACGCAACCCCCATGTTGACGCAAACTTGAAGACCCATGGCACTGGTCAACCCGAAAGCCATCAGTGATCCAAATGTGTCCGGTGCGTTGCGGGCAATTTGAATGCCCTTGACCAGAATCAGCACATAAAGCCCGATGATAATCAAAACACCTACCAGGCCGATCTCTTCACCGATAATCGAAAAAATGAAATCCGTATGGGGCTCGGGCAGATAGAATAACTTCTGGTAACCCTTTCCAATTCCGGTACCCCACAATCCGCCTGTGCCGAAGGCCATCAGAGAATGGACGATCTGATAGCCTTCATCCGATGGATATTCCCAGGGGTTGAGATAGCTCAAAAGCCTCTTTACCCGGTACTCGGCAGTAACCAAATAGTAAATTGCCACGGGCAGCAGCGCGATGATCGACATGAAAAGATGGGCACAGCGCACGCCGCCGACAAACATCATCAACCAGGTGAGTGTTGCCAGAATGACCACGGAGCCAAAATCGGGCTGTTGAAAAATACAGACCGCAAACACACCGAATACAAATATGTGCGGTAAGAACCCGATGGAAAATTCTTTGATTTTTTCTCTCTTTTTATCCAGCGAATAGGCCAGGAAGACAACCAGAGCGAAACGCGCAAATTCTGACGGCTGAAATGTTAAATGGCTGATGTGCAACCACCTTGCTGAACCGCCGGCCGAAAAACCATAGTCGGTAAATTGAATAGCCACCAGAAACAAAAGCGCCAGAGCCAGCAAGGGATATGTCAACGGCCGGTACCATTGGTATGGAAAGTGCCGGCAGGCCACCAGACTGACAATGCCGATCAAAGCGAAGAGGGCCTGCTTTTTTAAAAATAGATATTCCGAGCCGAATTTTTTTAGAGCCACCGCCGAACTGGCGCTATAAACCATTACGATTCCGATTCCCACAAGAAAAAGGACCGGAAACAACAGTTGAATGTCGTAAGCAACTGACGGTGATGGCTGGTTTTTAGGGCTCATGATTTTTCTTCGTTCATTTGAGTTTCAATACTTCCTTGCGGAAGTCTTCGCCCCGCTGGGCATAGCTGTCATACATATCAAAGCTGGCACATCCGGGTGACAGCAAAACAACATCACCCGGCGAAACCGCCTTTTGAGCCTGCTTGACGGCATCCGCCATGGATGTGGCCGTTATCGTCGGTCTCAGATTTCCCAGTGCGGTTCGAATGAGCCCGGCGGCGTCGCCCATGACGATCAGTTTTTTAATATGGCGGGGTATAATTTTTCTAAGGGGTTCAAAATTACTGCCCTTATCCAGCCCCCCCATGATCAAAACCACCGGATTGCTGAAGCACTGCACCGCCCTGATAACCGCATCCACATTGGTTGCCTTGGAGTCATTGAAATACTCGACATCCTGAATCGTGTCGAGATACTCCAACCGATGGGCACCACCGTGGAAGCGATCCAGGGTTTCCTGGATGGCTTCCGGCTGGGCTCCGGCCGCAAAAGCTGCAAGACCGGCAGCGCAGGCATTCTCCAGATTGTGCCGGCCCCTGAGTTTTATATCAGATAAATTCAACGACCATTGATTTTGCCCGTTAAGATTTAGCGGACCGGAATTGTTTATATGAAAATAAATATGATTGCCGTTAATGACGGCACCGTCTTCATTTTGGCCTGGTTCCGGATAAATCAACTTTATATTTTTCAAACCCGTGGTCAGAGACCGCACCAAGGGATCCGAGCCGTTTAGTACGGCAATGTCGCTTGTGTATTGATTTTCGAACAACCGCATTTTGGAAGCGGCATAGGCGTCAAAATCCGGGTAGCGGTCCAGATGGTCGATTGTGATGTTCAACAGCACGGCAATCTTCGGCCTGAAGCGATCAATGGTATCCAGCTGAAAGCTGCTGATCTCCGCCACTATCACATCTGCCGGCTGCCCCTCGTCTACATACCCGATTAAAGGGTTGCCGATATTGCCCCCCACAAATACGTCCAAACCGGAGCGTTTGAGCATGTCGCCCAGAAGTTCGGTGGTTGTGGTTTTACCGTTTGTACCTGTCACCGCCACTATCGGTTCCTTAATAAATCTTGAAGCCAGTTCTATTTCTCCCACGACCGGGGTCCCATTTTTCTGTGCGCGAACTACGGGCTCGATGGTGTGGGGGACTCCCGGACTCAACACGATGAGATCTGTTTGTCGGAAGATTTCCGGTCTAGGCCGGCCCAATTCCAAAGTGATGCCCATTTGACGCAGTTCCCGTATCTGGGGTTCCAGATCTTTTTCGGTCGCCATGTCGGTGGCAACAACCGAGGCCCCTCTTTTTTTTAAAAAGCGGGCTAGAGCAATCCCGGTTTTGCCGAGACCGACCACGCTAATTTTTTTTTCAGCTAGTTCCATTTTCAACAAATTGACGATTTTTAAATTTTTCCAAACTGACCGTCTCGCCCTTCCCGGCAGGAGGGCAGGGCCTGAGGAAGAGCGGAGGCGGCCAGATATTGGCTATAGCCGTTCAGTGTTTATATAATAGTGCTTCTGATTGAAAACGAATTCTCATATGAAACTCCGCCTGGCCGGAACAGGGAAAACAGATTGAACATCGAACGTCCAATATTGATTACGCTACGCTTTATCGATTTTAAAACAAGCGAACCACTCTGAAGACGTGATCTAAAGACCGAGAATTTCGAAGTGTAGATTCGCTCGTGCAGCGCAGGCGCTCCCGCAGCGCCAGCACTTGCGCGGCGTGTGCGCCGTATGTTGCTCAGCCTTTTTCTTAAATTGACAGAATTCATTATTCGATGTTGGACGTTCGATGTTCGATGTTCATTTTTTCGTTAAACCGTCATATGAAACTAGCCAGGGACAAAGTTTCTTTTAAGATTAGACTGGCCGCTTTTCAGGCCAGCGGCGGCGCTGAACCATAAACTCTGAACGGTTTCAACTACCTGAGTTTCAGCGTACTCATGGCCAGCAGCGCCAGAGCGATGGCAATGATCCAGAAACGCACAATCACTTTGGGTTCCGGCCAGCCCTTTAATTCAAAATGGTGGTGCAGGGGTGCCATCCTGAAAATTCGTTTCCCACTGGTCATTTTAAAAAAGCTAACCTGAAAAATGACGGATAAGGCCTCAATGACGAACAAGCCGCCCACCAGCACCAGCAAAATTTCCTGTTTTGTGATGACGGCGACGGTTCCCAGAAATGCACCCAGCGAGAGGGAACCGACGTCGCCCATAAAAATTTGAGCCGGATAAGCGTTAAACCACAAAAACCCCATTCCGGAACCGGCAATAGCCCCGCAGAAAATTACCAATTCTCCGCTGCCGGGCACGTAATTAATTTGCAGGTAATTGGCAATTTTGACATGACCGGCCACATAGGCAAAAATCATGTAGGCCGTGGCTGCAATAATCACAGGTCCGATGGCAAGGCCATCCAGACCGTCGGTAAGATTAACGGCGTTAGAGGCTCCGATAATGACAAAAGCTGCAAAAATGATATATCCCCAGCCAAAATCCGGAGAAACATTTTTAAAAAATGGTATGGTAATCTGGGTTGAAAAGTCGGGGCTGATGTAAACCAGAAAGCCGGCAATCAGAGCGATGATGCCCTGCAACGCCAATTTACCGCGAACGCCCAGTCCTTTGCTTTGCTTTTTAACTTGCATCAGATAGTCGTCTATAAATCCGACCAATCCGTACCCGATGACCACAAACAATGTGATCCATACATAAAAATTGGTTAAATCACTCCACAGGAGAATGGAAACCACTACGGAGACAATAATCAGCGTTCCACCCATGGTCGGGGTGCCGGCCTTGTCCAGGTGCGTCTTGGGACCGTCATCCCGGATGTACTGTCCCACCTGCATTTCCGCCAGTTTACGGATCATCCAGGGCCCCAGAAGAAAACAGATGAGAAAGGCCGTCAAACTGGCATAAATGGTCCTGAACGTAATGTAACGGAATACGTTAAAGACCGAAAATGTGGTGTGCAGAGGGTATAATAAATGGTACAGCATTTTAATGCCTAAATTGCCTAAATTGTCTAAAATTAAGGATGTTAATCATTTTTATTAAACGAATCATCAATAACTAATAACAATTAACCTTTTTTCTCTTCCGTGGGAGCGGCTTCCAGCCGCGAGTAAAATCGATAATATCCATCAACCAATAACGAATAACAGATGACGATCAGCTTGCTTCCTCCCCCGCCCAGTCTTTTAGCCCCTGGACAACTTTCTCCATCGCCATTCCGCGAGAGCCTTTCACCAGAACCCAATCATCGGGCTGCAGACTGTCTTTCAGGTCTTCAATGATCTCCTCGCGCGAGCCTGTTATCGCGTCCGCCGGCAGCATGCCTTGCTTTTGAGCGCCGGCTGCCAGGGCAGCGGCATACTCGCCGTGAGCATATAACCGGTGAATCCTGGAACGGGCTGCCAGGGCACCGATGTCGCTGTGGAGCTCTGAGGCCTGGGGGCCGAGCTCAAGCATATCTCCTGCCACAAAAATACGCCGGCCGGCGGCGCCCATCTGGTTAAGGGTTTCCAGGGCGGCCGTCATCGAATTCGGATTGGCATTATAGGTGTCATCTATAATGTGGACGTTGTTGGGCAAATGAAAGATATTCATTCTTCCCGCCATCGGCGTGAACGTCTCGAGACCCTTTTTAACCGTTGCGGCGGAAAGTCCCAGCAGGTATCCTACCGCGGCGGCCGCCAGGGCATTGGAAATCATAAAATGGCCGGGAGAATTCAATCGAACCGCAATGCTTTCTTGACCGAATATCAGCAAAAAGGAAATTGCCTGCTCCCCTTCTTTTACTTCTTGGGCCCGGATGGCTGCATCTGGTGACCGCCCGTAAAGCAGCACCTCATTTTTCGTTTCCCGGGCCAGCTTTAATACCCGCGGATCATCAGCGTTGAGAACGGTTTTACCATCCCGGCCGAGGCCTTTGATAAGATCTCCTTTTTCCCGCATGACCCCATCCAGGGATCCGAGTCCTTCCAGATGCGCCGGACCGATATTGGTAATTACGCCGATATCCGGCGAGCATATTTCGGTCAACCTCGCGATTTCACCGGGATTATTCGTGCCCAGTTCCACTACCGCCCATTGATGGTCCGGTGACAGCCCAAGAAGGGTTAACGGCAATCCGATTTGGTTATTAAAATTTCCGACGGTTGCCAGGGTGCGATACTGCCGGACCAAAACTCCGGCGATCAATTGACGGGTGGTTGTTTTTCCGTTTGAACCCGTAATGGCCACCACCGAAGCGTTCGCCCGCCGGCGATTAAATGCGGCCAGATCTCCCAGGGCTTTGGTGGTGTCTGCCACTTCGAGGCACACAACATTGTTTGCTTTCCAGGCCGCAATAGGCATTTGCTCGGTTTTATTGCGACTGATTACAAGACCGCGCACACCCTGATCGACAACGGCAGATGCAAAACCATGCCCGTCATGGGTATCGCCGGTAATGGCAAAAAAGACATCGCTCGGAAAAATTTTGCGCGAGTCAATGGAAATCCCGGAAAACAGACGATCCTGATCTCCGCACAAAAGCTCACCGCTCGTCGCGTCAAGAATCTCCCGGATCGTCCAGGGTATGGGATGACTGTTAGTCATTGTCTGTTGTTAGTTGCCCGTTGTCCATAAGTGGCAAATGCCTAAAATGCCTAAATTGTCTAAAGTTAAGGATGTTAATCATTTTATTAAAAAAGAGTCCCGATTTGATTAAATTTATTGTTAGCCAATGTCCAGTAACCAGAAACCAGCATCCAGTCACCAACATCGAGCATCAACCATCCAGCAACTTTGACAGGCTGCCACTGACCACTGACTACTGACCACTGACGGCGCGCAGCGCCTTTCTGGCTTCCTCTCGATCATCAAAATCAATGGTCGTTGCTCCCAGTATCTGATACGTTTCGTGGCCTTTGCCGGCAATCAGCACGGCGTCGTCCGGCCGGGATGCTTTAATTCCCAGTTCAATGGCACGCTGCCGGTCGGGCTCGACCACATATCCTTTTTTTCCAAACCCGGCCTCAAGATCCCGGGCCGAGTATTCGACACCTTCGGCCTGCCTGGTTCCCGGCAAAATCTGTTCGATGATTGCCAGGGGATTCTCGGTGCGGGGGTTGTCGGAGGTGACAACAGCCAGATCGCACAGCCGGGCGACGATTTCGCCCATCATGGGTCGCTTTTCGCGATCCCGGTCACCGCCACATCCAAATACGCAAATGATGCGGGCCGGGGCAATTTCTTTTATGGCCGACACAGCGTTTTCAAGGGCATCCGGTGTGTGGGCATAGTCCACATAGACAAATCGCCCGGTGGAATTTTCTATACTCTCCAGGCGTCCGGGTATGGCCGATAATGATTCAATGCCGGCTTTGATCGTCTGCGGTGCAATCTGCAGCGCTATTCCGACACCTGCGGCACTGAGAATGTTTTCCACGTTGTGGACCCCCACGAGGGGAGTTTTGAAATCAAAACTCCCCTCCGGGGTGGCAACCTTCCCTGCGGTGCCAATCAGTTTACACTGAAAATTTTCGGCCCTAATCTCACTGTCTGGAACCGAACCGGTTTTAACGGCGGGTATCGCCAGACTATCCGCCAACTCGCGGCCCCGGGGGTCATCGCAATTGAAGACCGCAACCGCCTTTTCTTTTTTGGGTCCCTGGGTGAGATATTCGGTAAATAGTCTTTTTTTGCTGGACCAGTACGATTGCATGTCGCCATGAAAGTCGAGATGGTCCTGGCTCAAATTTGTAAAAACAGCCACATCAAACCAGCAGCCTTTAATCCGGTAAAGATCCATGGCGTGTGAGGAGGCCTCCACGACAACATGGGTGATCCCCGCGCTGTGCATTTGTGCGAGTATCCTTTGAAGATCCAAAGATTCCGGCGTTGTCATCGGGTTGCTGAAGATTTTATCTGCATAGCGATAATTGATGGTTCCGATCACCCCGGTATTAAAGCCGGCATGCAGCAGAACACTTTCGATTAAATAGGCGACGGTGGTCTTACCGTTTGTTCCCGTTATTCCGATCAGGGTCATATTCTCTGAAGGATTACCGAAAAACCTGGCCGCCAGATCGGCCATGGCCATGCGCGTATCCGGCACACGGATAACAATCGGCTGATTTTGGGCCGATCGGACTTTGCTCTCATCCAGGAAGGGCTGAGGAGGCTCTTTTTGAGTGACAAAGGCAAGCACTCCTTTTTGCAGAGCCTGATGCATAAAATCGTGACCGTCGGCGGTTTGACCTTCAATGGCCACAAACATACCACCCGGCTGAGCCTCCTGGGCCCTGTAATGAATTGAGCTAATCTCCCGATCAGGCAGGTTCGCATGGTGCCTGGCGCCTATCGCATAGAGTTCATCTTTTTTGTTGCGCTTTGCGCTCTGCCGTATGCGTTCTGCCCGTAAGGCATTTACGCTAATTGGATCTATGGCTTTAAGCAGTGTTGAAAGCTTCACCCTTTTTCCCCGTCTGCTATGGATACTCTGAATTTCGTTGTGCCGGCCTCGGGGGGCACGTTCAAATAGTTGAGGGTTTGCTGGGCAATTTGTTTGAATACCGGAGCAGCGACAATGCCGCCGTAATATTTGCCCTGGGGCTCATCGATGATTACCAGGATTGCAATCTCCGGATTATCAGCCGGAGCAAATCCGATAAACGAGGCTGTATGCCTGGTTTTTGAATATTCGCCGTTTTCATCCAACTTGCGCGCAGTGCCGGTTTTACCGCAGGCGGTGTATCTGTCAAGTGCGGCATTTACGCCGGTGCCACCCTCGGTGATGACCGTCTTTAGGATATTTTTTACAATGGTGGCCGTCCGGGCGGAAATGACGCTTCTAACCTTTTGCGGTTTGAAAGCGTTTATGAGATTTCCGTTTTGATCGACAATTTTTTGTACCAAATACGGTTTCATCAGATTCCCACCGTTTGCGATGGCAGATATCGCCGTAATCAACTGAAGGGCCGAAACGGAAATACCATGGCCGAAAGAAATAGCGCCCGTGTCTATTTTCGACCAGGATGAATAATGGGTCAGGGTGCCGGTGGCTTCACCGGGGCTATCAATTCCCGTTTTTTGGCCGAAGCCGAAATCGCGAAAGGTGCGGTAAAGTTTGCTGGCGCCCACCTTTTCACCGACCTTTACCGCCCCGATATTACTTGAATATTTGATGATTTGCTGCAGCGACAACCAGCCGTATTTGTGGATATCATGCACGACATTTTTTCCGATTTTATAGGCGCCGTTTTCACAGAAAAAAATTTCATTGGGCGTAATCTCGCCGTATTCCAGCGCGGCAGCCGCGCTGAATATCTTTATGGTTGAGCCCGGCTCAAACGGGTCGGTTAAGGCCCGATTGCGCCAGATGGATTTGTCGAAGTCCGCGTAAGAATTCGGATTAAAGAGCGGATAATGGGCAAGCGCCAGTATGGCACCGGTTGGCGGATGCATGACGAGCGCCAGCCCCGAGAGCGCTGAATATTCGTCAACTGCTTCCTTCAATGCACTTTCCGCAATATATTGAATGGTATTGTCAATGGTCAGGACCAGGTTATGGCCGCTGGTATCCGTCGACTGCCCGGTCTCGGCACTGAATCCATTACCCAGAGCGTCTTTGAAAATCGTAAAATTTAGGTCAGCCCCTTTGAGATGCTGGTTGTAATAAAACTCGATGCCTTCCAGACCGGCGCCGTCTATTCCCGAAAATCCCAGGGCCTGGGCCGCCAGGGTCGTATGCGGGTAAAAACGGTTATATTCGGTGACGAAATCTATTCCGGGTATTTCAAGTTCTTTAACCGCGCTGGTTTCCTTGGCTGTAGATTGGCGCTTGATCCAGACAAATGATTTTTTGCCGGTCAGCTGGTGTTGCAGTCTACGGGCATCCAGTTCCAGGACCTTGGCCAGGGCTTTGGCTGCCGCTTTGGGATTTTCGACCCGGGCCGGATAGGCGGCAATTGAGGTCACATCAATGCTGACGGCCATTTCTCGCAGATTGCGGTCATAAATAATTCCGCGTTTGCTGGATGTTGTTCGTGATTTTTCATACTGTTCGGATGCCTTCTGCGACAGCCAGGGACCACGGTACACCTGCAGGTGAACGGCCTTAGCGGCGATGACTGCGAATGCCGCAATAAAGATGACGCCCACCAGTAGAATTCGTAATTTGAAATATTTATTTTCCATCAGGAATCAGGTTCTTACTTTTATTACACTGACAATTTGTTGCCGATGTTTGATAATTTATAGTTTGGGTTCTATGTTTTTCATAAAAAAAGCTAACATCATTAATTTTAGGCAATTTAGGCAATTTAGGCATTTATATTTAAGGTATTACAATCGTCTGTTGCGGTGTCGGTGTAACCAGGCCCAACTGCTCTCGGGCAATTTTGGCAATGCGCTGGGGCGACTTCAGGCGCGCTATCTCAATTTTTAAATTATCCTGCATGGCCGACAGTGTCCGTGTCCTGGTGGTGTGTTCCGTTATCTCATATTTAACGCGAACATATTGCACCCGGCACCAGGTATAGAAAAGCAGTTCACCGATAAAGGCGAACATCAATAACAGACAAGCGATGATCACTTTCGGGTTGTGTTGTTTGCGTTTCTTATTTTCCGCCTTCCGCATTCTAACTTCCGAATTCTTGAAACCTTACACCTTATACCCTGTGCCCTATACCACTGCGAATTAGCTCATAACCCACTTTCCAACACCCTAATTTCGCATTAAAACCGTTCGGGATCTTAAATCCGTTCAGCCGCTCGCAACCGGGTGCTGCGGGCCTTGGGGTTGGCGGCGATCTCCTCTGCTGTCGGACGCACCACTTTTTTGGTCAGGATGCGGATCTGCGGCTTTCGGCCGCAAACGCACTGGGGCAACTGCGGTGGGCAGGTGCATCCTTTTTCCAGGGCTTTAAATCGTTGCTTGACAATGCGGTCTTCCAGAGAATGAAACGACAGCAGGCACAACCGGCCGCCAGGGTTCAGTAAGTCCACCGCGTGCTCCAAAAAGGTTGTGAGCCTTTCCAGTTCCCTGTTGACCGCGATGCGAAGCGCCATGAACACCCGGGTGGCGGGGTGGATTTTCTGTTTGAATGCCGCCCGGGCTGGAATCGAATCGACGATGATTTGGGCCAGCTGTTTACTGGTTCGAATCTTTTTTTGCCGTCTAATTTTTATGATGTTGCGAGCGATTTGTTTTGCCCGGCGTTCCTCCCCGTATTCTTTGAAAAGTTTTTGCAATTCTGCCTGCGATAAATTATTGATGAGGTTTTCAGCGGTTTGCGGTGATTGAATATCCATCCGCATGTCCAAGGGTTCATCTTTTCTAAAACTAAACCCTCTGCCGCTGTTTTCAATCTGATGCAGCGATAGTCCTAGGTCCAGCAGGATGCCGTCTACGCGATCAATTTCTAATTGTGTCAAGAATTCCGGAAGGCTGATAAAATTGCCGTGAAAGAGGTGGATGTTTGACGAATAATCTTTAAAGACTGTTTCAGCGTTGGAGATGGCGTCAATGTCTTGATCAATTCCGATGAACGTTCCGCCGGGAAAAATTTTCTCACATATCGCCCTGGCATGGCCGCAACCACCCAGAGTACCATCGACATAGACGTTGCCGGGCCGGCAATTCAGGTAATTGACCACCTCGTTCAACATTGCAGGGATATGTCGGTATGACATAAAATCAGATTCCTAACTTGGCAATTTCGTTTCTGACCTCCTCTTTTTTCATATCTTTTTCCAGGATCATCGTTTCTTTGTCATAGTTGTCCCGTGACCAGATTTCAAAATGATCGAGTACCCCCACCAGAACAATTTCTTTTTCAAGCTCCGCATATTGTCTCAAGCTCGGCGGGACGAGAATACGATCCTGTTTGTCACAGCTGCATTCAAAGGCCCCGCCGATAAACACCCGCCGGAAGCGGCGCATGTTATCATTCTTTTCCGCCATCGCCAGAATTTTGGTTTCTATTTTACGCCATTCATTAAACGGAAATCCCACCAGGCAGCTGTCCATGCGGGAGATCATAAGCCCGTCGGCACCATCGGCCCGGATAACATCCCTGAATCTGGCCGGGATGATGATCCGCCCTTTGGCGTCTAAGGTATGATATGAGCTTCCTCGAAACATAATTGACAATTATCCACATTTATCCACTTTGCTCCCCATTAAATCTCAGATCTCTGGAAGTGTCAAGCGAAAATAAAAAAAAAATTCTCAATTTCTAAAATAATTCTCAGGTGTTAAAAGATTTAATAGTTACTTGAAAAAGGGGGAAGAGATGTGGAGAAAAAAATTAAAAGGGCTTTGGGAATAAAAAATATACACAGGTCAGGGCTTAAACAAAGACTCTGATTTTATTTAGCGGAATGGATTCTGTTTTACAAAAAGAGAAATCAGACAGGATTAACAGGATTG
>Ga0255055_10001833_pt1 | contig 15193 bp, 16 predicted proteins | sample JV7_2_27_MG_FD_188633 | JGI IMG/M metagenome (GOLD analysis project Ga0255055, IMG submission 188633) | Seawater microbial communities from Jervis Inlet, British Columbia, Canada - JV7_2_27 | ecosystem: Environmental > Aquatic > Marine > Inlet | place: Canada: British Columbia | collected... | reverse complement strand
TGTCCCGTCTTGAGTCAAATGTTTTCTCTTTAGTTTCTAACTTATACCATTTTCCTTTTATGCAGAGCGCAGTTTGATTTTTTCTATTTGGATTAAAAGCTGTTTTAACCTTTTTAATGTAATAAATTTCCTCCAACCTTCTTAAAAACTCTTCCTTACCATCTTTTAATCTTTTAATAACCCGGTTATAAGGTAGAATTCGAATTTGGTCGTCTGAGGCAACATAAGATAATAAAAATTGCCAAGGAGAATTAGAGTTTTCATTTTCATTAGAGTTTTCCATTTGAATTTTACGATACTCTGCTGCACTTGCTGCTCGGTGGTGCCCATCAGCGATATAGACTTTTTTATCTTTAAAGAGAACAGATAATCTGGCAATAATATTAAGTTCTGTTTCCTGCCAAAGTATGTGACGATAACCATATTTATTGAAGTCAAATTTAGGTTTCTTTTGTTTAATCTGTTCGATTACTTTATTAATTTCAATATCATGACGAAAAACTGACCATACGAGCCCCGCTGCTACATTAGAAGTTGTAATATGCTTAGTTCGATCTTTTAGTGGTTTCACTCGAGTATATTCGTGTTTAACTATGTTGTTTTCTTCATAATCTTGAAGTGCGATTCCCATAATTAACCCTTCTTGACTAAAATGAGGTGATTCTTGACGGTAAACAAATATACTTGGCTTATCTTCTCGACTAAGAAGATTTGATGCTTTAAAATTTATGTACGCGTTTAAGGCATTACTATAGACTTCCTCTCCTTCACCATCTGGTAAGATTAGGTGAATCAACGAATTCAAGTTTTTTTTTAATTCTTTTTCTTCTACTTTTCCAATGACATCATATGGATTTGTAGTGAAATCACTTGGATTATTAGGGTAATAAGGACGGAGAGCTGATATTCTGACCATAATATGAATTAGAAGTAATTAACTTTTAAATTAGTTTCTATTACCTTAGAACTCTAAGAATTACATTACTCATGTAAAAATAGAGATAAGAAATTAGAGACGAAATCAATCTGGTATTACATTGCCTTCTATCTTTAATAAGCTCCTTTTTAGATTGGTTTGCCAATCTTTATCCATTTTCCCCATAAATCCGCCAAGTTTTCCGTCTTTTTTAACAACTCGGTGGCATGGTACAATTAACGGAAGAGCGTTGTTTCTAAGAACACCCCCTACAGCGCGGTAAGCTTTTGAATTAATACTTTTTGCTAAGTCTGAATAAGTAGTTATCTCCCCCGGTTTAATCTTAAGAAGAGCCTTTAAAATACTTTCAGAAAATGGTGTATTGAATTTATCATCGAGATCAAACGATATACCCATTTCTTTTAAAGCTTTAAATAAATCTATTTTACCATCCTTTAAGTACGCGTTGATAATATCTTTCATCTCTAGTAAAATGGAATATACTTTTTGGTCATTTTTTTCTGCCAATTTTTGTTTGTTATCCTTTACATGCTTTAAAATATCCGATTCGTCTTTAAAAAAATCGATCTTTCTCAATTTTATAACATTTTGAGTCTTCTTATAGTTGTAAAGAACAAATATATATGGATCAATAACTTCAGGTTTAAAATAATAAACGGGAATTTCAACTAACCTCTACTTCTTTAAATATAACGAATTCATAGGTAAGATATAATATACTTATCATTTCGATAAGTATATAAATTGAATTTATTATCTCAATAATAGCAAAAAATGGTTTTAATTAGTATGAAATAAATATCTATTTTAAAAAAAAAAAAAATTATAATAGTTTTAATTAAAGAATTGAGGAAATTAACCATGCCTAAAAACCTTCTAGATGCTATAGATGGAATCGAATCGGACGAAAAAGAATCTGCTGTTCTTCAATCGAAGATTGACAGATTAATAGAAACGCTCGAGAAACAAAAAGGAGTTATACATAGTCTTGAAGATGTTATTGAAGAACAGAAAATAAAAATTAAAAGAATGTATGATGTTCCTGAAGATGTTTTAGAATTGAAAGAATTAGCTGTAACTCAGAGATTAACGCTTAACAAAAGAGAAACAGATTTAGAGCTTGCTAAAGGTGAACTTCTTGCTATTCAAAAAGAAATGGATTTCATGAAGAGACAAAGTATCCCGACTCAACGAAAACTTGATGAGGGTTTTGAAACAATTGGAACCCTCAAAACTGAAATTGCAGAGAAAATTTCTGAATTGGAATTGAAAGATGAGAAATTACAGGAAATTCAAGCCTTTGCTGATAAAGTTCAAAACGAACAAATAGGTTTATTATCAGACATGGATCAAAAATGGAAAAAAGAACTCGAACAATTAAGACTAGACCATATCGAAGAAAAGAAGGAATTAGCTAGTAAAATTGTCGATTTAGATACGTTTCTACTAGATAGTAAACTGACATCCACAGAGGCTACCTCAGAAGCTAAAGACTTAAAATCAAGGTTTGCCGAGATTCGAACACAACAGGAAAATATGATCAATAAATTAGAAGACGCTCTGGAGAAAAAACGCGAAGCAGACGAAGCTTTAAGAAAAGCGAATAATGAAATGGAATATCTCTTGGAGTTTAAGAAAAAAAACGGGAAAAAGATTAATTACTACGATAAATTAACAGGTTTAATGGAACGCGAAGCTCAATTTAAAGCTTTTTTGATCTTAGAACAAGTTGGTTCAATGGCTGTGGAAGATTTACGAAATGCTCTTGGTTCTCCCATTGTGCTTGTCAAAAAGCTTGTTCAGAATTTACAAGATGTTGATCTGGTCGAAATTACCGAATCAGGAAAAATTGTTGTAAAAAAACAAGAAGAAGCTTGACTTAAAATAATTTTTATCTTATTTTATTAAAAAATTCCCTTATAGTATTAGATTTTAGCTAAATCTCTATAAAGGTTAGGTAGAAGCTTTAAAAATTTACTATCTTGAGTTTGGTCTAGTATATCAGCCGCTATAGTTTTTAAAATTTCTCGATACTTACTCGGTTTTTCATCCCTTCGTAATAATAACGCAACGACATAATTTTCCACGCTAATATGGTCGTCACCCACCCCTGAAAAGAAGGAAACAACCTTATTGTTCTTTAACGAGATGCTGGCAAAACCTGGCTTTAAGCTTTGATACCGATGTGACGAATACACTTGTGTGAGCAAGTTATTTGTAATTTTAAGGTTTTCTGGATAAAAACCTTCGTTTATTGGACCAATTTCGTTATCCCACCGAATTATAAGAATTCCAACCGGCAAAGTATTAACCTCAAAGAAGACTATTAATTTACTTATTTTGTTTTATTATAAATTTAATATCTTGTTATTATTTATTTATTTTTATTTTTATAATGTAATGTGTAACTTGTTCATTCAATAATAATTCCTTACTAATTATAAAATTGATTTAATACGCAGATATTAAAGAGTAAGCAAAGGATATTTAGAAACCCAAAGCTAAGGTAAAAATTTAAATTAAAACTAAAATTTCTCAATAGTACACTTAAAATCTAATAGATTTAATAAAAAACACCTTATTTATCTAATTCAAGTGTTATCAACATATAAAAATATGGCGGGATTACCGAGTCTGGTCAAAGGTCTTTTGGTTTAGAAGGGTCAAGACCGATTAGAGGTGCTGGACTTAAGATCCAGTGGCAAAGGCCTTCGGGAGTTCGAAATTGTTAGGGTTTTCCCTCACATCGAAACTCTCCCTCCCGCCACACTAAAAAATTTTTCTCCTCCTCCTTTTTTCGCATTCTGGAACTATTGAGTAATCTTTTGTAAGTCCAAAAAAAAAATAGTTCACTGGAAAGAATAAAATTCATATTTTCATTATTTCTTATTTAATATTAATTTAATATAATTTAATCGGGAATGAAATGAAATTAATTGAAATTATCGGTTTAGAAACAAAACACGCCAAACTTTTGGAGAAAGCTGGCATAAAGCAGGTTGAAGATCTTCTCTCTCTTAGTTACTATCAGATCAAACAATTGGCAAGAAGCATAGGAGTTGCGGTGAAAACTCTTGATACGTGGCAAGAACACGCAGATTTAATGAGAATTGATGGTGTAACGCCAAAAATAGCGAATGCCTTAAACTTAATAGGGATGGATTCCGTCAAGGAATTTGCTTATAGAAATGCTAAAAATGCGGTCGAAAAATTAAAACTGCTGAAAAAAGATAATCCGGCCGTTCTTACAAAAGTACCTACATTAAAAGCTATAGAGAATTGGATTGCAGAAGCAAAAAATTTAGCAGATGTGCCTAAAAAAGGGGAAAAGGTTAAAAAGAAGCCCATTCCTAAGGAAACGCAACCGCCTAGAGAGACTCCAGATTCAACTATACCAATCATACCAAACTATAAACCTTTTGAACAATTTGAAAAAGATTACGGGAAATATGGACCTGATTATTGGAATGATAAATGGGATACTGCCCCTATAATCTATACAGGACGCGCATTAAGGGGGGAATCTTATAAGAAACAAATTGATGTTGATGTAAAAGCGTTCATTAAGAAAAACGATGCTATTCTATGGCACGTCTTAACTCAACTCAATTTAAGAAAAGACACGCCTAACGAAACTGCGTTATCAATCCAAAATTTTGTATGCAATTTTCTTAAGTATAAATACGACGATATCGCATCAGAATGCCCCGAATTCTGGTTATTTCCCTTCGAAGCTATTCAATCTGAGATTGGTGATTGTGAAGACGGAGCAATCTTAATTGCAAGCTTATTAATTAATGCAGGAATACCTTCGTGGAGAGTAAAAGTATGTGCAGCCCAAGTTATGGCGGACCCTATCTTTGCACCATCAGACACAGAATTAGGAGGCCACGCGTATTGTATTTATTTAGCGGATCGCCCAGATTCAGAACGAAAATTAGAGTGGGTAATATTGGATTGGTGTTATCTACAGGATCCAGAAATTCTAATTGCAGAGAAGCCATTAGCTCGAAATGGAGGTACTGAAGGTGCTTATCGAGAAATTTGGTTTACATTTAATGACATTAACTCGTGGGCTCAAAGCAGCTTTGAAGTTGGGTCAAGGATTAGTAAGAATCGAACAACGCAGAAAGACGAAGTTTTAGCTCCCTTAGAAGAGATATTGAAAAGTTTAGCAAGCGATACAATTGAAAAAATTTTTGAGAAACTAAATATCGACATAGAATAATTATAATAGCCAGAATAGTATTATTCTATTCACTTTTTTTTGAAATTAAAAAAATTAGTATAAAAAAAAGAAATTTCAATACGAGAGTTATTTTTTCTTTTCTTCTGTTTCTAAAAGCATAGTAGCTCCGCAGAATGAACAAAATGACGCAATTCGTTCTATTTCAGACCCACATTTTTCACATTTCCTCTTATATTTTAGAGTTGAAGGAATTGTTTCTACTACGGTTTCAAATATTTTTTTAATTGATTTTTGGACCTCGATAATTGTATCTTCCTTTTCCTCCTTAGGATAAGATTGAACATAAATCGAGGACAATTCAATAAGAAAATTACCCATAAATTTAAGCTGGTCTTCAAAATTTTTATTGACCTTTGTTTTTAATATATGTTCTCCTGCTTCTGTTAATGAATATACTTTGCGAATTGGGCCTATAGGGCTTTTAACAGGTCGAGAGTCAAGAAAACCGTCTCTCTTCAGTTTAGAAAGGATAGGATAGACTGTACCTGACTGAGCTTCCCATGTTCCTGCAAAATGTTTGTTTAAATTTAATATTAAATCATAACCAGCTAATTCCCTACAATTAAAAACAGTTTCTAGTATCGTAAACTCTAAGGGCGTCAATTTATATTTTTTAATACCTTGAAATAGGTCTTTTTCTATTTTGGATCTTAGTTCATCAATATCATCTTTAATATCTAAAAACTTTCCTAACCACATTTTAAGCCTCGAAGAACCTATTTTTTAAATTTAGATTTCATTTTTTCTATTTCTCTTTCAATCGCTTTTTCTCGTTTCGATTTTTTTATCCCTTCTTTGTCAGCTTTACTTCTAAAGAAAATCATATGAACTGCGATATGTATTAATAAACCAGTGCCCCAAAACACTAATGGATATTGATACCAAGTATTTGGATTTATAACTTCTATATGCAATATGAATTGAGGATAGTAAACCTCATTATAGAAGAAAATAACATATAAAAGCAAATTCACAAAAATGTAAGCGACAATATGAAAGATCACGCTTCTTTTAGTGTTTGGGTAAATTCCCTTTGCATAGATTATATACGCAGTTATGTGTTCTGCTACACCAATTAACCAGCCAAATAATGGATAGATTATCCACCAATAATATGGTGTCGTCAAACTATTTATAAAAAGTAATAAAATCATTGCAATCAGATAGATGCTAACGTGTAATCTAACAGCAAATCTATACACAACTTTTTTTTTAGCAATTTCTCTTAAATTTTCTTCTGAAAATCCATCATAATTTTCCATTGGAATACTTCTCCATGTATTTTACAATCTAAGTAAGTTAATCTTAGATATCTGTATAATTAATAATTACTATTTTATTTAAACTTGTTGATTCTACATAGTAAATGTTAATTCTACCTACTGATGAAACATAATATTAAACATATTAAACTGGTTTTTAGTTGGAAAACCTTTTAATACTTGAAAAAACACTAAATCTCAATTCATTATCTAATAACGAAAATGTCGATATTATCTGAATACTTAGATAAACTACGGGAATGGGATGACCGAGCTTTCCTTAGTTTGTATAAGAGCGATTTTTCTAAAAGAACAAAACAATTTGCGAAAATTTTCAGCTTTTTAGGATCGTTATATTTCTGGAGTATTACCATTGTTGTATGGTTCTTCTATGGATTTGTGACGAAAGATTATGATCTTCTTGTGCTTTTTGTCTCTGGGTTTGAGCAGTCTTTAATTATTCACGTAATTATTCGTTATGGACTAATTAGAAGAAATAGACCTTACATCAAGCTTAAAAAAGAAGGCGTTAAGAGGCATGATTTATTCATACGAATTCCATATTTAATGTCAGATTCAGACGAAAAATCATTTCCTTCGGGGCATGTGACTTTCTTTTTTCTGTTTGGAATTATCCTTGCTTATTATTTTAACAGCTGGCCAATTTTTTTCATATTCCTTAGTTTAGATATTATTATGGGTGTGTCTCGAGTTATCCTGGGGGTGCATTTCCCTACCGACATCATCTTCGGATTCATTTTTGGATTTCTCTACGCCCTATTATTTCTTGGATGGACTTCCGTCTATTGGATTGACTTTTACTATTGGATTGGACCAATTTTTTCAGATATTTTTGTTTTCTGGGGATAATTCTTAGATAATAAAATAGACTTCATATCAATTATTTTTGATAAAATTAAGTAGTGAATATGGATAAGGGTTTAACTTAAAATAAGAAAAATGAAAATTAAAACCAATCTATAAATTCTTCGAGGGCTCTTCTTTCCCTTTCTTCTTTCTTTTCAAGAGCTTCATCGATTAAACCTACGGTAAGTACTCCCATTAATTCAAATTTTTCTGGAGAAAGTTTAAAAATTTCACTTACTTTTTCTTTATTTTTTAAAATTTCACCAATCCAAACAGCTCCTAATCCCTTTGCGTGAGTGGCTAAAAGCATGTTTTGAATAAAAGCACCCATAGCTAATACATCTTTAGTTCGATCGTATCCCCTTTCGAGATCTAAGAAAACCACGAAATTTAAATAAGCACTTTCGATAATCCCACCATACTTAGACTGCTCTGCTATTAATCGTTTTACAGTTGGGTGAGAAACAATGCAAACTTTCCATGGTTGGCTATTTCGCCCCGATGGAGCCCACCGACCACATTCTAGTATTGCTCCTATCGTGTCGTTGTCAATTTTTTTGTAAATGAAGTTGCGAATAGACTTTCGAGACTTAATTTTTTCTATTAAATTGTTGGCTTCCATATTTTAAGAATTGTGTAAGAAAGAAATTTATACTTTTGCTTAAATAATGGTTAACAAGCTAAAATTAAAATTAAAATAAAAAAAATGTTTAAGGGTGTTAATTCTTATTCCTTCGATTTATTTAAATCCGCAGCATCATCTTCTAAAACATCGTAGTATTCAATATCCATTAATCCACCAGTCCTATTTTCAGCCCAATGAACTTTTACCGGCATACCTACGTAAGCGTCTTTAAAATTTATTTCGGGATTTAATGGGGCCATAATGCATGTATCAGCACCATCTTGTTGCACTAATACCGTAGGTTTTTCTTGAATTTCTCCGGTTTCAGGATCTTTAAGATAAACGATAGCGAAAGTAGCAACTCGTCCAGTTTCTCTTAAATCAACCCAGTGATCTGGTTTTACTAAACATTTTCCACAAACTAATCGAGGTGGAAAAAACACTCTATTGCATCCTGAACATTGATTTCCTACTAATTTTTTTTCTTTCAATTTTTTTAAGAAATGACTAGCATGAGAGATGTTGAATTTAAATTTGTAACTTGCTAAATACCAATTAGCTGGCATTGTTCTCGTCCTCACATAGTCTTTTTTAATGTAATCGAGAGATTTTCTTTGCGTTAATTTTGACATTCAATTCATCTCCTCCATTTTCTTTGTGGTTCGTCAGACATCACCATCAAAGTACATAAGTTTAGCGAACCACCCCAACCGTGCCCTATTGAAGTATGCACTGTCTTAGGAACTTGATTATCCGCTTTGCCCATTATTTGGAGAGCTGCTTCTGCGGGTCTTTCCATAGCAGATGCTCCAATTGCATTTGTTGAATTAACGCCTCCAGAACAATTAATTGGGAGTTCTCCTTTTAACGCAGTTACTCCAGTTTCATACATTTTAGGAGCGGTAGTTTCTTCGAATAAACCTAGTTTTTCAACCCACATAAGTTCTTGATTAGGGAATGGAGAATACACTTCAGCATAATCAATTTCTTTTCTTGGAAAAGAAATGCCTGCTTGATAGTAAGCTAATTCAGATGATTTCATAGCGCCTATTTGATCTGATGGATCAGTCTGCCCCGAACCACTTCCATCGTATCCAAGAATTGCAGTTTCATTAGCTACGCTAGCTACTCCATTGACATAAACAGGAATTTCGCACATATCTTTTGCTTTTTCTTCAGTTGTAAAAAGCATAGCACATGCTCCATCTGAAGCAGGACAAACCATACCATACCTTAATGGGTAAGATATGTAAGGAGTATCGAGTACTTCTTCAACTGTAAGGTCAGGCATTTTTAAATGAGTCCACCACGTTTTAGCAGCGTTATGTCTATTTTGTACGACTACTCTGGCTAAATCCTCTTCTGTGATTTTAGCTTTGGCCATGTAATTTGTAGCTTGGTACGCTGCTACCCCTATTGCTGCTCCTGCAGATAAAAGGCGCGATAATTGGTCATACGGAATACCCAGTGTATTTAAAACAGAGATTTCACCATAAGCAACGCTTGCAAGACCAACACTTGTATCTCCCTGAGATTGTTGTTCAAACGCTATTGCTAAAACCGTATCAACTTTTGGTAAACCTGCTGCAACTGTGTAATACCCTGCTATTGCTACAGTCCCTCCCGTCGTCCCACCAGTCGTTACTCTTAACAATGGCTTATTCCTTGCCCCCATCCAATCGGTCATCCATAATTCTGGCATATTTGAACCTTCAAATGCTGGCATATTACCATTTACAAACGCATCAATATCTTCAAGTCCTACACCAGGGGCATTTTTCAAACAATCTTCAACTGCTTCGCTTACTAATTCTGCCATATTAACATCAGACCTTTTTGAAGCGTGTTCGCTAAAACCAGCTGATGCTATAGCTACTTGTCTCCCCATTTTTAATTACCTCCCTCCAATACAAATAAAATATTATTTTGAGCACACATACCAATTTGGCCTGAAGCAATAGCTTTTTTAGCATTATTTACTTGATAGCCTTTAGCTTCTCCTCTCAACTGTCTGGCAGCTTCAATTATTCTAACCAAACCAGTTGCACAAGGTGGATTACCGCTAATAGCACCACCTGAAGGATTTATGGAGATATCTCCGTTAATTTCAGAATTGATACCAGCTCCTTTCCCCTTTTCTGCTAATCCTAATGCTTCCGATAATATTAATTCCTCGTGAGCATAAGCTTCAAATAGTTCTACTACATCAATTTCACTCTTTGGGTCTTTAATTCCAGCGCTCTCAAAAGCAGTTTTCCCTGCCAACTCCATTGATTTGCTTTCATATAAATTGCGGTCTCCAAGATAATATGCTTCTTGAGCATATCCAACGCCAGTAATCCAAACAGGATTATCAGTTATCTTTAAAGCCTGTCGTTCAGGTGCTAATAATATAGCAGCAACACCATCACAGGGTTGAGCAACCATTAACTCGGTAACTGGGTCTGCGTAAATGTCAGAGGCCAACACTTGTTTAACATCAATATTTGAATTTTGTGCTTCTGCTAAAGCTAAGGGATTTTTGGCAGCATTCTTTCGATTTTTTACTGCTACATTAGCTATTTCTTCAGCACTAACTCCATATTTTTCCATGTATGATCTCATCTGAAATCCTGCCGACGTAATATCGTTTACATAAGTTAATGGTCTTTCCCAAGTCGGATCAGTCTCGAATAAACGAGTTGAATGATAAGGGAAACATGAAGGCATACTTCCACCCCATACTACTGCTAATTTATGATTACCTGACAAAATTCTCATCAATCCATATAAAACTGCATGCGCTCCATCCATCTCTACTTTACTCTCGTCTGCCATATATCCTCCGCCAACTTCGACAGTAAAACAATTTGAAATAGTACGCCCGTCGTAATAATCGTTTGTGCACGAAATTACTGTAGATATGTCTTTTTTCTTTAAACCTGCCATGTCTACAGCGCCTCTTACAGCTTCAAATATCATCTCATAACGACCATAATTCGCGTCTGAATGTAATTTTACTTGGTAATACCCTACAATTCCAACTTTTTCCATTTTATCTATTGCACCTCACATTTTTACGAAACCCTTAATGTCTGAAGGGTCTCCCTTTGTTTTTTCAGCCCACTCAATTTTTACTTTCATACCAGTCTTGACTTCATCAGGTTTTAAATTAAGTAATCTATAAACTATAGCAGTGTTGCTTCCATCAATTTGTATCATGCCAAGCAATAAATCTTTAGCCTTCCTATGCGTTCTATCGTTAACCCTATAAGGCGTTATCGTGTAATTCTTCAAAATTCCAGTATCTGGTAAATCAACCCAATTTTCTCCTAACGGAATTACTACATTACATTTACCGCATATTTTTCGAGGAGGGATAAAAACATCGCCGCATTTAGGACATTTATTACCAACTAGTTTTTTATTCTCTAAATTGTCTAAAAACTTATCTAAGTAGCGGCCAACCCAGAAATTAAAGTCAGCACGTACCATACCTTTATTCGCTACAATTACTTTATCTTCACTCATATTAGTCCCGATTATATTTTAATTTTTATGAGAATTAAGTTCCTAATTCTTTAAATATTTATTATATTAGGAGTTTTGAATTTATTTAAATAAAGGAAAATTGTTGAATTTTGAATAATTATTACTTAATTAAGAGACCATCGTTTAAATCTGAAATATGGATTTTTCGTAGCATAGTATTTTTCGTTGAATAACAAAGATCAACTAAAAATAAATGAACACTCATTCAGTGAATGAGGATTCGGAAAAATATAAGAAATTTTAAGCGTTGCAAGTGTAGGAAAACATTTATAAGCTACATTTCAATTTTGATAAATTAATTATTTATACAAACGAATATTTGATTAAATTTACTTTAAAATCTAACAAAAAAAAAAGTGATTTGAAATGGTTATTGAAACAAATATTACCAAGATGCTTGGAATTAAACATCCAATCTTAAGTGCCCCGATGGGTCCATTTTATACAACCAAATTAACCGTAGCAGTGTCAGAAGCAGGAGGATTAGGTGTATTAAGTCATGTTACTATCCATGGAACAGTAACTTTAGATGAAATGAAGAAGAGCATGGAATATGTAGTAGAGCATACAGACAAACCTTTTGGATTTAATATTAGAACAGCTAGATTACAACCTGATGCAATTAAACTTTGTAGACAATTACCAAGGTTTATTATGGATAACCAAAGAATAAGAGAGCAATGTGTTTACTTGATTACAAGTGCTGGTTCTCCACGATTGATGTATAACAAACATTTTGAGAAACTTAAAGAATCAGGCTCTAATATAAAACATTTTCATGTAGCACCCTCATACCACCTAGCTAAAAAACTAGTAGACAGTGGAGTAGATGGGATTGTGGCTACCGGAGTTGAAGGGGGGGGTCATCAGTCTTACGATAACATAAGCACATTAGTCCTATTACAGGAAATAAGGAAAAAATTACCAGAAGTTCCAATTATTGCTTCTGGAGGTTACGCTACAGGGGAGGGATTAGCTTCAGCATTATCCATGGGAGCAGGTGCTATTGCAATGGGTTCACGGTTTATTTCAGCTAAAGAATGTGAATTCCATGATAATTACAAACAAATTGTGGTTGATTCAAATACATCTGATACTGAACTAAAAACGGGGATTTTTGGTCCTGCTAGAGTGTGGAAGAATAAACTTGCAAAAACTCATGGTTTAGTTGAAAGTAAAAGAGAAAAACAAGCTGGAGAATTTTCAATGTCTAAAGTTGAAAAGGAATTAGCTGAGCTAGAAATGACCTATCAAGGAAATGTTCAGGAAGGCACTGTTTATTTAGGACAAAGTATCGGACTAGTTGATCGCATAGAAACTGCACAAGAAATAATTGATAGTGTTATTTACGATGCTGAAAAAAGTTTAACAAATGCCTTCAATACAATTAAGCCTACTTATATAGAACAAGCTCTAGAAGTGGAGCATATATAATAAATTTTTAATTTTTTAACTATTTTTTTTTCGGATTTATTTATTTCAACTATAGATTTATAGAATTATATTTTGATGGGAATTAAATGTCAAAATATAGTAATATCAGCATCATACAACGATTAAAGTGTCTTTATGAACACACTTTCATCAAAGTTCGATTACTAGATTAACGGTAAAAAACCAAATATTTATATCGTAAAATAGCACATCTTGATATTTCTTCCATTTAAATATCCTAAAAATTAGATATAAAACGGTAATCAAAAAACTAATATTACCAAATAATTGTAGGTCGTGTTGTAAAATTGGGTAGGTTTTGGAAAAAAGTAGAAACGGATCTTTTAAGTTCGCCGGAAGAAACGATGGGATTTTCCAGAGAATTTTCATCGTTAAAGGAAAGCTTTACTATTAAAAAGTATGACTTCACCTCGCTTGAACAAGTAGAAGAAATCAAAAAAGAACTCTTAGGTAAAAGAATTTTAATACTTAACGCTACAGATGTCTTAAAAAATATAGATATCACTCAACTTAAAAGAGGAATAGAAGATTTGAAATCGTTTCTAAGAGAAAACGGAGGTTCTATGGCTCGACTTGGAGATCAATATCTAATCTTGACTCCAAACTCTTGGGTTAAAATTTCCAATTAGTAAATTAGAAAAAATAAACTAAACTTCGTAGATATAATATTTCTTCCAGAAATCTTTGACTATACCATAGTATTCGTTTTTAGAGAGAGATTTTCCTCTAACACGCGCCTGCCAGATTGCATTTTTTACTTGATTCTCAAATAATGAAGTGACTTTTTTATTGTGACGCTTTATTTCTGGTTTAATATTAGTAAAAGTAGCCATAATTTGTATAATCTTTTTCTCGTTCTGGAACTCTTGGTTAATTTGTATCATAATTTCAACCTCCAAATTTATTCTTAAGTATTATTATTATTCGAGTCAAGATATAGTCTACAAAAATAAACTTTGATTGGAGTCTTGAATAAATACTAAACTAAAAATAATAATTCAAACAAAGAAAGCTAAATACAAACCTTATAGTGAGAAAACTTATTTAATACAAAACCTAATTTCATTATAAAAATCGATAAATAAGGTGGATAAATGGAAACTCGAATTTTTGGAAAAACCGGAGCTAAGATTACATTTATTACAATGGGAGGATGTGGGTTAGGATATGTTGACCAAAATGAGGCGGATAAAGCTGTAAAACTCGCAATGGATCATGGAATAAACATGATAGATGTCGCCCCAACTTATGGTAACGCAGAAATACGCCTTAATCCTTGGATAGAAAAATATAGAAACAAATTCTTTCTATCAGAAAAAACATTAAAAAGAAAAAAGAATGGAGCCTGGAGACAACTCAAAAGATCTTTAGAAAAACTTGGCACGTCGCATTTTGATTTATACCAATTTCACGCAGTTTCGTCTATGGAGGAGTTAGATCAAATTTTAGGAGAAAATGGAGCTATGGAAGCTTTTCTGGAAGCTAAGGAAACAGGTTTAATAAAAAATATTGGTATTACGGCACATGACGACGTAAGGGTACTCCAGAAAGCTCTCGAGTTATCTGATGATATCGATACAGTTTTATTACCTGTTTATGTAGCAGCAGTTGCACATCCTAGTCCCGTTAACGATTTTAAGAAGATTCTAGAAATTGCACTCGAGAAAAATATTGGTGTTACTGCAATTAAAGCTATTTCCAAAAGCCGGTGGAATGGAGAAGCTAGTTATAATACATGGTACAAACCTCTAACATCCCAGGAATTAATTGATCAGGCCGTTTGGTTTACATTGTCTCAAGAAGGAGTTTCAACATACTCATTACCTTGTGATGTGAGGTTATGGCCGTTAGTGTTGGATGCCGCTACACGATACGAGAAACTTACCTATGAACAACAGGAAAATGTTGTTAAAATGGCGAAAGAAAATGAGTTTCAACCGCTATTTCCAGAATAAATAATTTGTTAAATACAAAAAAAATTGGGAATTAATTCATTCTGGTTAAACTGGTTAAATAAAAAGATTTAAATAATAACTAGTCTAATTTGTATTAACAAAAATCCTTAGGGAAGTTTGATGAAATTTAATAAAAAATTAATGTCAATTTTAATTGTTGTGCTATTTACTTGTTGTTTTACACCGATTAACAACTATTCAAATGACACAGAACTCGATACAATCGACACTTTTGAAAGTCTTAAAACGTCTTCAGAGAGTGGTGGAGGTTACATAATGAACACATTTGCTGAATATTCGTGGATCGAAATT
>Ga0255055_10001832_pt1 | contig 15206 bp, 4 predicted proteins | sample JV7_2_27_MG_FD_188633 | JGI IMG/M metagenome (GOLD analysis project Ga0255055, IMG submission 188633) | Seawater microbial communities from Jervis Inlet, British Columbia, Canada - JV7_2_27 | ecosystem: Environmental > Aquatic > Marine > Inlet | place: Canada: British Columbia | collected... | reverse complement strand
AATATGATTACGTGCTGATCAATGACGATCCTGTTCTTACACCACGTGAAGCAGAATACGCAGTTGAGCTTGCATTCGATGCGGACGGTGGTGCTGCCACGCACTGGGGTGGCATCGTATTCCTACGTACAGAGATTACCGGAACGCCTGATACAACGTCAGACGATGCTCAAGGCATCTATGTCGAAGCAGACTTCTTCACTGACGCACTTCGCATACGGAAAAAGAATGCCAGTGGCGTGAAGAGTGTTCTGGATAACGATCCGGGTGCGACGACATTCACTGCTGTCAGTGGTTCTGCTGTGGCTCAGGATACACGATACGTCATTACTGTATCAGTGAACTTGTTGCAGGTAACCGTGTTTCTGGATGGCACGCAGGTATGGCAGTTCGATCTCTCAACGGCAGAAGGAATATTGTATTCTGGTGGGTCTGCTGGATTACATGTTGAACCTGAAGCAACCATCGAAGATGAAATTGAATTCTATAACTTTGCATCAGGACCGCTGGGCGTACTGACTGCAACTGATTTTGACATCAGCCCGATTGAGGTCAATCGATACGCGGCATTGAATTATGAAGAAGGCACATGGACGACCGGAAAACTGGCGAGAACTGCATGGCACGACAGATCACCAGTGCTGGAGAAGCCATATGCAACAGACGCAAGCGGAGTCATCTATCAGCACGAAACAGGCACTGACGATGATGGCTCAGCGATGGCAGTCTCGATTGAAAGTTTTGATATGGAAATCGGAGAAGGCGAAGAACTGATGCACGTCGATCAGTTGATACCTGACTTCTTAACACTCGAAGGTTCGGTCGATGTAAACTTGACAGGTAAGAAGTACCCCGGCGTGCTGAATCGATCATCTAAGGGACCGTATACAGTGTCACCGGGCACAAGGAAGCTCTCAACGCGCATGAGAGCGCGTCAGATCGCCATTAAGGTATCGTCCAGCGCTCTGGGTGATAAGTGGCGTATGGGTCACTGGAGAGGTCGTGCGGGACCGCACGGCAAGCGTGGATGAATACGAAAGTTGTCTTTCCGTCTTTTAGAGGCGAAGAATATCCCTCATATGAGATGCGGCAACTTGTCTCTGCGCTTGAGCTTCGCTTCCAGAGCATAGAAGCAAACACCGATCTCAGCGTTACTGGCAGTGAAACCTCTGATCTCGACGGTCGATATTCGCAACTTGGTCACACGCATTCTGAATCAGAGATTACCGATCTTCAAAACTATTTGGTCAACCTGACCAGTGAAAGTATTTTCGATCTTGCCGATGTCGATGGAACACCCGATCTTGAAGACACACTGGTGTGGAATGGAACTGCTTTTGTTCCGGGTGGCGCTGGTGCCGTCACAATTAACCTTGATGATTTGACTGATGTCTCTGTCCCGGTTGTCGAAGACGATAACATTCTTCGGTTTAACGATTCTTCTAACTTGTGGGAAGCCGAAGCGCTAACGCTGGATTCTCTGGACGATCTTGATCTTGCTGGTGGGGAACAGTATGACCTATTGTACAACTCAGATGGCACGGTGTGGAAAGACACCGACAGCCTGAAGTGGAACCCTGATGGTAATTACTTGCAACTTGCAAATGATCATTCGATCAATTGGCTGGATTCGACACCATCTTTCCCTGTCTCGATTGAACTTCTAAATTTCAATGTAATTGGAACCTCAGTTCCTGCTGGCGTTGGTGCCATCGTCGCCAATTTCGAAGGCGTTGATGGTGACCGAACATACACAGGTGATGACGGCCGCGTATGGACTTTTGTTGGCACGCCCGCCTTAAATGAAATTACCAATGATTTAGTGAAGTGGGGCAACACGTCTTACGCTGTTGGTTCGAAAACCGGCGTTCCAGATGATGATGGGATTCACACTGATGTCACATCTGAAAGCACTGAATTCACGCCGGGAACGAGAGATTGGTACGTGCGATACTGGATGAATTCTGGTGGTAGCCAAGTTGGTGGAAATACTTTTTGGGCCATTGGTCCAATCACAGGAACTACTCGTGGTATTCGTGGTGGCGTTGGAAACGATACTTATGATTTAGCTTATGCACAAAATGGATCAACCGCAGAAAGTGTTTTCCCAATGTTTGGAACAATGTCTACCACCGGGTGGCATGAAGTTGTTTACGAACGTGTCGGCACTGATATTTATTGTTATCAGGATGGCGTGCAAAACGGCAGCGCATTCGATTGCAGTACTAATTCAATTGCTGATGCTATGGGCGCATCGCCTCATGTCATGGTTGGTGTCGATCATTCTACTGATTTTAATGGTACGCCAGAATTTAGCACTCGTATAGACGGATTCGAAATGAGAATCGGTCAAAACATTTTTGGCGGCGTTGCTCCCGGTTCTCCGTCCACTTCAGGCCCACCAGTTGTAGGAGCAGAGTCATTTACTGTGGGTGACCCTTCATTCAACACGGTCATCGATGGTTTAACGACAACCATCACGTCAGACGACACAGATATTGATGGCACATTGGACGTTAGTGGTGCTGCCATATTTAACTCCACGCTGCTTGCGGTTGGACTTGGCACATTCAATGGTGGAATTCTTGCGCCATCACCAGTTGCCGACACGACTACGCCGATTCTTACGCTCGGTACAGAGCTTGCAGATGTTGATAGGCGACTGATCAATTTCTGGGAGAACCTTCCCAGTTCGCCGGATGGCTTTTTCCTCAACGCTGACTTCAGCCCCACCACTCCATCCAATCGTTTGGTGTTCGGTAGTGATAAACCCAGCGGTGATGCAGAAGTGTTCACGATGGGCGAACGTGGTGAAATCACTTTCAATGATGGAGCGTTCGACTATAACTCGACTGGCAATATTACCAGTTCTTATAGCGCTGGCTCTGGCCTCACATTGGACGGTGATCCGGGCAGTACAACAACTGCTGCTATCCATGTGTTAAACACTGGTCTAAATCTACAGCGCCGCATCATGCACATTAAGGAGTTCAACACCACCGGCTTCTACATGGATCACGATGCTGTCGGATCAGGAGTGCTAAATTACTTGCAGTTTGGCAGTGACTCAGCGAGTGGCGTAGAGTCACTTAGTATGTCAGTTGACGGCATCGTCAGCATAGATGGTGGCGACTTCACGTTTGATCCAACTCCCACTGACCCGACTTTCACTATCTTCGATGCAGGTCAGACGGACTCGGGTGCATTGAGCCATGATGGCACCAACTTTAATTTCACATTCACAAACACCGCAGACGTAGCCTTCACTGGCATCACTGGGAATTTCTGGGTAAGGGATGGCGCAGGACTGAAAATAAGCAATACCGGAGATAATGACTTTGTAGTTATGAGTCATGACGGCACGGACTTCAATGAAGTATTCACCAATACCACCAGCCTGCGACTAACTGGTCTTACCCAGATAGTGTCGTCTGCTGCTGGCATGACATTCTCTCAGGCTGGAGCGCTTGCTGTTCCGCCCGGATCATCTCAAGGGACGTTCTGGTCTCACGCTACTGGTACGTCTAATACAGCAAGATTCACGAACGATGAGTTGGCAGAAATATCGCTCACTTCATTGCTTGAATGGCCCATGTTATTCGATAGTTCCACTGTTGCGGCTGACCCCGGAGCAGGTGAAATTCGATTTAACAACGTCGATCCATCGTTGATTACTGAACTTTATTTTAATGATGCGATTGAAAGCGATCAGGATAACGCTTGGATACTCAGCAACCTTGCAACCGGCGACATCATCAGCATTCTGAACGAATGGAGTGAAACAGACTATCTGGTTTGTTCAGTATCCGATGTGCCAACAGATAACATTGGTTGGTGGACCGTACCAGTAACTGTCATTCACTCTGGCACTCTACCAACTATCAATGATCAACTGAAAGTGGACGTGCAATGGTTCAGTCAGAGCGATAAGGGTGGAGCAACTGTTAGTGGTGCTTATCGATTCGATACCTCAACGATTGAGGCTGATCCCGGCAATGGTGATTTCCGCATGGATAACGCTACGCCTGCCTCTGTGACTGAGCTATTTATTTCGAGTACGACAGACAACAACAATGATCTAAACAACATTCTTAGTTTCGTCAGTGCCGGGGATCAAATTTACATCCAGCAGGATAACGACGCTTCTAAATACATTTTCTTTAATGTCACAGCAAACGTCGATAACACTGGTTGGTTCTCGATGGCAGGCACGACGACTGCAAGTGGTACGATCTTCGATGGCAACAGAGCGTGCCACATCGTACTTCTTTTTGGTGGGAGCGGGGGTACAACACTCGATGAACTGTCTGATGTAGACGTGTCTGGTGCATCTCAGTTCGACATGCTTTTCAAAGCCAATGGTAATTGGGAAGACACGGCAGGTGCGATTACATGGGATGGTGTAGACGACTTTCGAATTGCAGCGACTGCGAACCCATCGTTATGGATTATTGATACTGACGCAGGATTGGATGAAAAGAAATACGTCCACCGAAACTCTGGTGGCTTCTATGAATTACTTGCAGTCAATGATGCTGAAAACACATTCTCAACCGTATTTTCTGTCAACAATGTTGGTGGCACTGTCGATGAGATAACAGTCAACACTGGCACGGCTAATACTGGAACTTTTCGAATGGTCGATGCCACTGAAGCAGACGGTGTTGACTGGCATCACAACGGCACAGAGTTCAGAACGACATTCAATACTCTGGGAACTACCAGTCAGTGGCGCATCATCAATTTAAGCGGCCTAATGGCGCTGGAGGATGCAAGCACCTTTAGAGTTGAAGGAACATCTGATTCTGACTACATAGAATTTTCTCATGACAATACGACTGCGATTGTTAATGTTCTTGGTGCAAGTTCATTGGCATTCACTGGTGGTTTTGGAGCGAGGGCTGTATTCGATGGCAAACTATTTACGGAAGTAGCCGGAAGTCCGGGTGGGGATATAACAGACTATTTGCAGTTTAGAGGCGATTCATCTGCCGCTGGCGGGCACTTTCCTGCCGCAACGAATGACAACACAGCTTCATGGCCGCTTCATAATGTACTCAGTGAATTTGTTTATCGTTTTGATAGTGCGACTGCTGCTGCTGATCCGGGGAGTGGTGATTTACGTTTCGACAATGCGACACCGGCATCAGTGACTAACCTATACATCGATGATCTTGATCTTGTCGATACTGATCAGGACTGGATGCTCAGCAACCTTGCTGTTGGTGACAGAATAACGATCAGGGAAGTCAATACCGGAGCGGATTACCTGATAGCAACCATCAGGAGCGTTCCTGTTGACAATACCGGATGGTGGACTATTCCCGTTACTATCGACGCTTCTGGAACAATCCCTACCAACAACGATTGCCTTGCGTTCAGTGTGCAATGGTTGAGTCAGCTTGGAACTGTTGCATCTGAAGTGGTTACCACGACAAATGTAATTCTTGCTGACGAATCAGGAACGACCTTTTACTTAAACACAGCAGGTGGATTTACTTCTACCTTGCCTGCGCCAGCGGTCGGATTAAAATATAGATTCATAGTCAGCACGGCACCGACTACAGCCTATATCATTACGACAAATGCTGGAGCGAACATTCTGTATGGCACGATCAATGAGATCACGACCACTGCTGGTATCTCGGTGCAGGCTCAGGACACGCTCAATTTCGTTGCCAGCACATCCTTGATAGGAGACTGGATCGAAGTTGAAAGCGACGGCACCAACTGGCACGTCCATGGAGTCACACAGGTGGACAATGGCATCACGGCATCAGTTACTTAAAGGAGACTGAGATGGAATTTTTGGGTGGATTATTGGTGGGAGCAGTGATTATCATGCTTCTACCACCGAAATACGAAGACTGGCTCAGGTCAGCAATCATCACACAGTGGAAAAAACTTACCAAGAAGGGGTAAAATGACTCAGATTAAGATCAGACCGGCTAAGCCCTTGGACGCATCCAACCTTGCCCGTTTGCTTATTGAAGCACACGGCGAGTCTGGACCCGGCGCTTACCCACCAGTCGATCATACCGTTGGAATCCAATGGATCACACGGACCCTTGCAGAAGGCTATGTTCTTGTAGCTGACGTGTCCGGCAGACTGGTGGGAACCTTGGCTCTCACTAACTATCAGTTTCCGTGGTCACCCAGATACTACATGTATCTGGAATGGCTGTACGTGCAGAAAAAGTTTCGTAAGGGTGGGGCGTTTGAAGCGTTGATGACAGCCTGTCACGCTCATGCTGATGAACTTGATGCACCGATAGTCGCAGGAATATCGTCTGCTGACAAAGATGTTTTTTTGAAAGACAAGTCTTTGCAGCAACATGGTTACACCTATCTTGGTGGCGACTTTATTAGGAGCAATCAAAGTGGGCGGCAAGAAAAAGAAAACAACCCAGACATACACACCGCCGTCATGGGTTGAGGGTGGCGCACAAGATGCGATGGCTATCGGTCGTCGGATCGGTGGTCAGCAATATGAAGCATACGGTGGGGAACGTGTTGCCGGGTTGTCGGAGAATGAGCAGCAAGGTCTCCAGATGGCAAGCGATACTGCTGGTGCATCGCAACCTTACTTTCAGCAAGGCGCTGCATTAGCCGCACGTGGCACGCAGCAATTCACCGACACAAACATTCAAGACTACATGAACCCCTTCATCAAGGGGGCACTCGATCCTGCTGCACGTGAGATACGCGAAGAAGGCGCACGTGGAGCGAATGCGTTAGATGCCAGAGCAGCGTCCATGGATGCCTTCGGTGGCAGCAGGGCGGCTCTCATGCGCTCTGAGAACCGCGAGAAAACAATTCAAGGCATCTCCGACCTGTACGGCAAAGGATACGCGCAGGCGTATGAGAGTGCTGTCAACATCTGGGGTGACGAACGTACCAGAGATATGCAAGGCGCTGGTCGCTTCATGGAGTTAGGCAACGCTGTCACTGCTGCGAACACAACCGACATATCAACTCTCATGGCAACTGGCGCTACCGATCGTGGCGTTCAGCAAGCCATGAAAGATTTTGATTACAAACAATTCATTGAAGACCGTGACTGGGATTTCCGAAATCTTGGTGGGCTTATCGCAGCACTCGAAGGAACTAAAGGTTCTTACAGCACAACCACGTCTACAAAAAGTGAGGAAAGCGGGGGTGGAATTGCACAAGCGATTGGTCTTGCAGCAACGCTCGTTGGTGCTTTCTATAACCCAGTAGGGACAGCGGCGAAGGTTGCTACTTCCGGTGGTGGAAAAGGGGGATAAGCTAATGGCATACGATGATCAAAGGGCATTACAGGAAGAAGCGGAAGCGAGAATGATGGCGCAAACATCCGGTCTTTCAGAAGAAAATGCAAACACCAATCCAGAATATATGAATTCAGGTCCGGCAGTCTCCGGTGGTAACGCGACTGAATCCGTCACCCCTGTCGGTAATGGAGCAAATGACTCGCAGTCTGCTGGACCTGATCTTACAAGCGACCAAGGCACTCCCGAAGATAAGATTAACAAAATGGCTTTGGGAGAAATGGAGCAAGGCTTAGAAACATCTGCTCAGCATGTTCGTGATATGCCTGCTGACAATTCAGGCGCACTGGTTGATCCAGAATTGGAAGCCGCACGTGTTGCTGATAAAAAAAGGCAAGTTGGTAAAAACATGCCGTCCGATCCACGCTCCGCGCTCGAAGTCGAACGTGATAAGCGTCTTGCAAAATACGATGAGATGGAAAAGGCCGGTGAAATAACACCAAGGCAAAATACAAAACTGAAAGACAGGTGGAAAAACATTTTTAACATCATTCCAGAAGAAGACTTCGGTTTGGTGCTGATGGACTTCGGGTTCAGGGCAATGATGGCTGGTGACACCATGGGAGACATGGGCGCACTTGGTGCGGCTGGTATGGGCGCTCTGGGTGGCGTAGCTGCGCGGAGGGAAGCGGACTACCAGAAAGACGTTAGCCAGTTCAACATGGCTGACGAAGGCGCACGTGCAGCGCTCGAAGAAGGTCGTGCAGAACGCGAAGGCCCGGATGTTTTGAATACTGAGCAAGGCGTTTACCAGTGGAATGAAAAGACGAAGCGCTATGAAGTAACGAAAGACAAAGATACTGGCGAAGTGTTAATGCCATCAGCGCTTGCTGGAAGACCGTCTGTAAGAGCATCCGATATGAAAGCATGGGCAGATGCTTTCCCAGATTGGTCCCGGCAAAAACTTACCATTGCTGCATACAGTGGCATCTCACCGCAGGAAGCCCTGCAAGAAGCAAACCGCAGATTCGATGTAGCCTTTAATAGAGGCGCTGTACTTATTCCCGGTAAAGGAAGGGTTCGTGCCAGCAATATTACTGATGGAGACAAAAAGAAATTTCTCGATACTGACGTTGCTCAGTATTACGGTTCCGAGGCAAGCGCCCCAGCATTGCAAAACCCCAATATGAGTAAGGGTGGCTGGTATAAATCAAAGCCAAAAGGTATGCCTGATGATGAGTGGAATAAGTATCAAGACCTTAAAAAACAGTGGGAAGCTGAACAGTAATGGGAGCCAATCAAGACGCGCCTGATTGGCAAGAAGAGATGCAAAAAGCGCGAGAGCGTTTGCGTCGTGCGCGGGAGCAGTCCAGTGAAATCACTGATCCTGCAACACCAGTCGCTGAAGCGCCAGCATTGCAATCGCCCGGACAGACATTAGCTAATCCTGATTTCCCACCAATAGACGCTGGTACTCCGCCTGTGGAAGAGCAGCGATCTTTAACTGAGTTGCCACCCAGAGATTGGGCGGCTGATAATCCACGTGGGGCACTTGCTGTTGCAAAAACGCGCCTCAGTGACGCTCAGGAAGCACGTGGGAAGATGCGAGAGGATCAGAAGAGTTGGTTCACTGATGCAAAGACCACAGGAAAGATAGCGCTTCTTTACCCGATCGCTGGCGCGTTAGGTCGTGGCGAATCAGAAATGCAGTTACGTGAACTAACGAAGAACCTTGTGTGGGACAGGCTGGAAGAAGACGATCAGGTTGCTATCGAATCTCTGGCTGGCAAAAAAATTAAGGATATGAAGTGGCAAGACCTGCAAACAGCAGGCAGAAAACATTACGGGTCCACTTTAGCAACAAGACGCGCCAGTCGTGATGATCCTGCATTAACCCAGAAAAAAAGAAATCTCTGGGACGAAAAGATGCGATCGATGATGGGCTATCGTGAAGGTGACTGGAACGATCCATCGGGCAGTGCCCACTTCCCAATGGGAAGAGAGTTAATTGGTGGATCAATACAATCATCCACGTTGAGCTTTTACGAGCATTTCATTCGACCAGTATTTTCTAAAGACACTCCAGAGCTTGCTGAAGAGATGGTGGAAGCTGTGCGTTTGGCAGCAGACAACTATCGATTAGGCACAAAAAAGAGCGTCGATAAGACTATGTTTGCTGAAGAGGCGATCTGGTACAACCCGCTCACTTACTTCAACGAAGAGACCAAAGACCCGTACCATGATCTAACTGGTTTCATGCACACCATGGGTCAGCAGATGGGCAACCTTGGTGCGATGATTATTGCCGCACGCCTTGGTGGTCGTGTCGGTGCGCGATCGTACACAAAATCTCTCATGAAACCGGGGATGGCAACTGAGCGCATCCAGCAAATGCAAAAAACCGGCGCACGTTTTGGTGGTGGTTACGCTGGTGGGAAGGCTGAAATGGCACTCATTCGTGACGGTGTGTTCAGCGAAGTTAATGAACGCATCCAGCGAGACCTTCCAGACGAAGTGTGGGAAGCCCATGCTCCGTATCAGCGGCTGGTTGCTGATGAAGGTATGACCCCGGAAGAAGCGAAGCAGGTTATTGCTTACACGCACGCTAACAATGCAGGTGAGATGGCAATGGTCATCTCAGGAGCAATGATGGGCACTCCGATGGGTGTCCTGTACGGATCGCGAACTGGTGTGTCTGCTGGCAGGCAACTGGCAAAGGAGAGCCTTGCCAAGCAAATGGGTAAGGGCTTTGCCTACGAAACCGGGCAGGAGATGAGTCAGGAACTGTCTGAGGCGATCATTGGCAATCTGGGGGTCAGGAACATCGATCCCGATCAGGACTTGTGGGAGGGCGGCTTAGAGGCTGTCGGTACGGCTTTCTTCATCTCAGGCGTGCCCGGTGCGTTTGGTGGCATCCATGGCGAGAAGGGAGCAGCGATCGCCAGAGATCGTGACAACCTGATCAGGAAGGCTCAGCCATGGGTCAATGCCATGAATGAGCGCTGGAAGTTCCAGAATAAGATAGGGCCGAATACGTCATGGGCTAAAGACGCATCACCGCAGGAACAACTCAAAGCAATGATCGAGCTTGAGAGGCTGCAAAAGAAAGAAGCCGAAGCGTTCATGAACATCAGGGGAGAGGCACGTGTATTACTTGAGCAAACTGGCGTTGATAACGAAAAGTTGCTGGAGTTCGATGCTCAGTCTGCCGGGTACGAAACTTCCCTGTCATTCATTAAAAAGCAGCAGAAACGACGCACCAACTCCCGCAAACGTGCGCTTGAAGAAAAAACCGCACAAAGAGAACGGCATGAGGCTACACAGCAGGTTCAGCGTGAAGTCAGGAGCATCAGCGAAAACATGCGGCTTGTTGAAAACATGACAACCGTGCAGCGTGGGGAACTGTTGCAGGAAGAAGAATACGATGAACTGGTGAAGTTGGGATATGGCACTTACACAGGTAAGGGCGATTCAGGATTTGCTCTTACGAAGCGTGGCATAAGAGGGATGCAGGAACTGGCATCTCAAGCCAGCGAGCTTAGAGCAAAAGTTGAATCAGGTTATATCGGTCCAAATCGACGCGAAGACTCAAAGCTGCGTGAGGAAATGGCTGGTCTGACCGACGAAGAATTTGAAAAAGAAGTCATGGTTGATCCGACCACGAAGCTCTGGAACAAGCGTAAGTGGTATGAAGATGAGGAAGCAAATAAAGGTAAGGCTCACGCTGTCCTTGATGCTGATTCACTGGGGTGGGTCAACGACAACATGAGCCATAGTGCGGGCACTGAATATCTCCAGAAGATTTCGAGAGAACTTCAGGCTGCTGGTACGGGCATAAACGCTTATCGGTATGGTGGGGATGAATTCATTCTCACTGGGCCAGATGCAGGTGAATTACAAAGCGCGGTTGAATCGGCCATTTCTCGTATTAACGATGCAGCGCCAGTTGAAGAGGGCGGGCAGAGCGTCAGGGTTACATTATCGGTTGGGTATGGTGCTGATTTTGATGCTGCTGATGCAGCGTTAAAAGAAGAGAAGCAGCGTCGTATCGATACTGGCGAACGGATGGATAAATATCGGAAGGGAGCAGTGCCACCGTCGTTCAGGGTCTCTGGAGAGGAAGCTGGAAACCCGAAGCAGATGGCGCTCTTTTCCATCAGTAAGAATTACGACATGTTTGATGATGACAAACTTGATAACTCAATATACAACACAGATGATTGGGAAGAGTACATCAGGCATTCTGATTACAATTACAACAGAGCATTAGCAAACGTCACTCCAGTTGAAGAAGAACACATGGAGTGGGTCTTTGAGGTTGTTGACGACTTTCTTCCATCTGACAACAACAATAACCCACCAGTAAGCGTCCTGCATGATGCAGAGTGGCTACGTGAACTTGCGCCACGTCAGTATAAGGAAATCACTGATATGCCTTTCGGGGCGTTTTATACTCGCGGCTTGTTTTCTTTGGACGATCCGACGCATGGTGTGTTCCTGTTAGCCGATGTCATCATTAGTGAAGCGAAGTCACAGCTTCGTATGGGCCACCGTATAAGCGAATGGCGCACAGGTCGCCACGCATTAAGAGAAGGCGATCAGATTGAAATCATCAGTGATGATGGTTCTATCGAGATGGGTATTGTCGAGCAGGTTGATACGGCTGATTATACGCCGGTTGTAACATCTGCTTCCGAAAGACGCTTAAATAAAGCCGCAATAGCTCAACGGAAGGCAGTCAACAGACTTCACGCAAGACAAAAGACGCAGCTTGCACAGATTGCGAAAATGCGTTCTGATAAACGTGCAAATCGCAATCATCCGATGCACAAAAAGTTGTCTGATATTCTCGATAAATTGGGCATTGCATCACTGGAAATGAATCGAATTCAGTCGCAACTTCTGCAAGAGCGCAATAAGAAGTATGTGTGGACTCATACTGATACATCGAAAGACAAAGTGTATGTAGCACTGGAGTCAGATGGCACGATGATGGTGTTTGATCCGAACAGCAATAAAGTTATTCCGGCAGCCGGACAAAAAGATATTCCAGTTGTTCATATGGGCCGCGCAAGACACACCTTGGCTGGTAAGGTAAGTCAGTTTATGACTGCATGGCACACGAATTATGGCAATTTAGTGCAGGCAGAGAATGAAAAACTGACCAAGGAAATGGTTCAGGAAATTGCTGCTGACACCCTGATGCACGAGACGATTGGTCATTACGGCATTCGTGGCATTACTAAAGATTGGAAAAACTATATTAACTTGACGCACGCTCTTGTCGATGCGTTTCCAGAATTAGTGGCTGGTCTGCGTGCAAAAGGTTACCTCTATCGTGATGACTTTGAGGGTCGTGGAGATCAGCTAAACGCTCAGAACAAAGCGCTGCTTGGCGAAGAAGTGATGGCGCATGTGGCTGGCGATCAGTTTGGTAAGTTGGACATGAGGGGCATGACGCTTCCGCAGCAAACTGCTGTGCAGAGGTTTCTTTCATGGTTCAAACTTCAACTCATTGGCCTTGGGTTCAACAGACTTTATCGTCGCAGGCAAGCAAAACAAATCAGGTCTGCTCGACGCAAGCTGTACAAAGCAAAGACAGATCAGGAAAGGATGGCAGCAAAGAAGGCGCTCGATGCTCTCATAAACGTCACCGACTCCGGTGTGCGCACAGGCAAGTGGACAAAAGGTCATAAGCAACCAGTAGGGGTTGTTGTACGTGCTGCAAGTGGATTCCTGAATGATCAGGACTTGTTGAATATTCTTGCACGTTCGCATGATTTTATTAGAAACGGCAAGCGTAGATGGAAGTTCACTGGGCATGATGGAAAACGCCACATGCTCCCGATGCGCGACACTGAAATGTTCCGCAGACCTGTGTACTCATCGATGGCTGACGGCACTCGTAGTCGCACAGAAGAGGAAATCATTACTGAAGAGGATCGTGCCCCAGCCCCACCAGTGCCGACGCTTAAAGAAGCCTACAAAATAGTAACTGGCAGGCGTATGCCGATGGGATGGAAGCCCCTGACACCGGGTGACTTCAAGGATGAAGCAAAAGAAATGATGAAGCAGAAGTCTGGTCCGTTATATGACGAATATATAGCGGCGAAGGAAGCGGCCGAAGCGAAAGATGAAAAATTGGGGCCACCTGTATTCCTGCACCAGAGGGCGACTGCTGGACAGGCTGATGATGTTGCTGGTCAGGTGCAGTCCATCATCAGTAAAGCGAAAAAGGAACAGGCTCGAAAAGAGAAAGCATTGCGATCGAAGCAAGCGAAGATCGAGTTGATTGAAAGATTCTGGGGCAAAGACCTTGTTGCCAAAGATCAAATACCTATATTCCCTGAGATTGCATCAATACAAGGCTTCATAGATGCAGTTAAGCACGCACTTCCGAGTGCAAAGAGCAAAGGCTACATCACTCCGATGGAAGTCGAAGCGTCCGGCATCATGGAAGCTATCTGGCCCTCACGCACAAAAGCCCTTACGCTTTCATGGCTAAGCAATGACCCGCAAAGAACAAAATTCTTTGAACATACCGGGATAACTGAAGAGCGCCTTGAGGAAATGGCGCAACCTGCGTCTCGCATCACTACTAAGGAAGCACAATCGATTTCAGATTGGATGCAGCAGCAGAACAAAGAAGCAAACGATGTTGGTTCTGGAGATATATTCAGTCCGCGACAAATGGATGTAGGTCTGCTTGAACAAAACAACGCACTTACGTTCCAGCACTTTGTTGATGTGATGGGTCAGTATGGATTAAGCAACCACCAGCCACAGGCCACCACGTTGGCGTTACTGCTTGGTGAGGAACACCAGATGGTTCAGGACTTTGAACAGGCGCAAGCTAACCTGACATCTGGTGATCCCGATTTAATTAGGGCCGCGAAAGATAGAATGAAAGCGATCATGGATTCTCCGATCGATGTGCAGTCAATAGACACCACTAAAGAATGGGTGATGAAGCGCATTGAAAAACCATCTTTCCATGTTGAAGCTATGGCGGCACGTCAGGTAGCAGAGAAGTGGCAAAATCATTACAAACGAATCACCGGAGAAGACCCTGACCCCGCATGGGGTGATGATACGCAGATTACTGATGAAAAAGTCAGGGCTGAAGTATTAAGGGAAATACAGAAAGACTTGGTAGAAGGGCCGGACATCGGGTATGACTCGCGCCTTGGTGTATGGGTCACGGTGCCAGCACATTATGAAGTGGAAAATTATCTTAATACGCTGATGACTGTGTACGCGATTCCTGACTCTTATAAAATTCACGTCTTTTATCAAACCCCGGAAGGTCCGGTTAAATCGGCTCACAATGATTATGCGTACAACCGTGGAATTGAGCGTGGCACACGAGGTCAGTTCGCACATACCAGAACTGCTGACGCATTTGATGGTGATCCGAATGCACCCAAAGCGCCGAACCCTGATAAGCAGGGACGAATGTTCATCAACTTTGAACATCAATCTGACTGGGCACAAGACGCTCTTGCAAAATACCGAACACAGGAAGAATACGAAGCTGCGGAACGCAGTTATTCTCTCGATACGCTGGCACTGCAAAATCAATACACAGTTTACAATCAGCAGATTGCCAGCATGTTTATTGATACCTATGAAAAGGAACTCAATAAATCATCGATAGGAGATGATGTTGATCACCAGTTGGTGAGCTATTTTGGTCAGGAAGTTATCGACAAGATGGATGATCTTGATTTGAAAATTGCGCGTCACCAATTGCAGATGAACATGATAGCTGCAAATAACTATGATGTTTTTACTAACATTACTTCTGCAATGGGGCAAATGCGTACAGACTTGATGAAGCGAATTTCTCGGCTTCACGAAACAACCATAATTCCAGATGTTCCGACTGCCGGTCAGCCACCGGCTAATGTGGCCTTCTCTGGTGATGCGCGAATATTCGACGCATTAGACGCATCA
>Ga0255055_10001831_pt1 | contig 15209 bp, 31 predicted proteins | sample JV7_2_27_MG_FD_188633 | JGI IMG/M metagenome (GOLD analysis project Ga0255055, IMG submission 188633) | Seawater microbial communities from Jervis Inlet, British Columbia, Canada - JV7_2_27 | ecosystem: Environmental > Aquatic > Marine > Inlet | place: Canada: British Columbia | collected... | reverse complement strand
GTGAGTCAAGGTGTAAAATAAGATTCAAATGGAAGTTTAAAAAAGATAAGAAAGATAAATAAAAGAAAAAGGCATACAAGGTTAATTCCCTGTATGCCTTTTTTGCGTTTAATAGTTTTCTTTGATTTCGTGAGCAACCTTTTTTAAATGCTCTATGTGGGCATTAAATCCATCTAGGTTCTTAGCAATCTTAATGCTTGTGTCTCCATAGTGCAAATAAATCCCAAGTTCCCAATCATCACCCTCTCTGTCATATCGGTTTATAGAAAATCCTGGGGTGGTATGTAAGCACTTAACCCCGTCATTAGAAAAATCGGTTTCGATTATGTTCGACAAATTTCTCCCCCTCTCTGTATGATCTTATTCTTGCCAAATCCTCAACATATCCGTAAATGTGTAAACCTTTACTTGATGCCACAATTGGTCCTGATTTTACACCAATTTCGTCAGCCATGTATTTTTGCAAAACAGCAATCCCACCTAAGTTAGCAGGTAGACCACCCCACAAATCCCATGATCTAAAATATGGATAAAAGATCAATGTGTCGTCCTTTATTCTCATATCAATATGCCTCAAACAAGGTGGGTCTGGAAGGTGGCAATCTTCCGGCCTAGCTATCTGCAAAATGGCCTGATTTGTGTTTGGTGTGTCCTTTAGAACCTTAATCCAAAATTCTATTTGCGATCTGTCTGAAAGTTGTGGATAGTTGCAATAATATGGAAGATAATTCAATCTCTCACCATACGTGTAATCTTCATCCTTTTCCTTTTCTGAGGTCATTAGGTATGGCATATATTGCTCTATGTAACCATCATCTACCGGATTTGGAATACCCAAGGCTATTGGAATCTGTGGAAGCATCAAATCGTATGGTTCAGCATATGGATACTTGATGAAAATGGTTATATTGTCAAATTCCAGTCTGGTTTGACCCACGAAAGAGCCATGCTGAACTACGTACCTATCTCCATCGTCTAGGATTTTAAAAATACACTGGTGCCAAGCGTCCGGTATGTCGGACGCTGTAATGTTGATTAATTTTAAGTCCATTTGTTTCCTTTATCCAAATTTCTTTTTGAGTAATAGTTTAAGAGCATTCAAGGTGATTGCATTACACAATTGACCGTTTCTAGGATTTATTGTTTTAAACGCAAGAATATTGTTATCTATCGCAAATTTTCTGAGATTTGATTTATCCAGTCTGTATTCACTGGCTACATCGTTCAAGAATACAAATTTTGTTTTAAGCATTATATTTTTACCACAGGTATTCCTAATTTCAATTCGATAACTTTTTTTGCGTTTTCCTGTGTCAAAGCCAAATTCAAAACATTGTTATAAAAACCGATTCCTTTAATTTTTACCATTGGGATTTTATGTCTTAGTATGAATCTCCTAAGACATGATCGGTCAGCTTCCAACTTATCTGCAAGGACAGATAAATACACATAGTTACTCCGTTCTTGCTTGGCTTTATCCAATTCCTCTTCAATATACCGGTCAATAAAACTAGAGTCGGGGGTTTCGTTTAGGTCTTCTTCAACGTAGATTATCTTATTGTTACCTTCAACCCATCCTTGCCACATTTCAGCGTCAAGCGTTTTTTTCATTGCAAATCCTCCTAGAACTTAATGGGTGGTCTTACCTGATTCTTTAGACTATAGGTAAGAGGTTTATGGAACCATTGGCCTTTATAAACCTTTACAAGAACCATACCAAAATCAACGATACCACTACACTGTCTTGCGCCGAACTTAGAACCGAACCCCTGCAATGCCGGTGTTGTAAAGCCTAACCAATTTACGGCTCCCGTAAATGTGTAATAATGAACATGACTTCTTATAAGGATGTGAGCCTTTTGTTGCACTTCCATTTCTTCCCACAGCATGTTCCACAATTTTTCTCTTGCAATCGGTGTGGCCCTGCCGTGTGGGATTGAACTACCACCTATCTTATGCTTAACGTTAAAATTCACACCCTCAACAGTAAATTCAAGCATATCTCTAATTTCAGCACCCAACCTATTCGCTATCGGTCCTTCAAAATCCTCTTCAGTACCAGCGTGGTATGGTGTTCCGTATGTCATTAGAATGTCTTTCGTTTTGATTTGTCTGATACAATGTTCAGCAACCTCACCCTGTTCATGCCTATCTGGTACGATAATTTCAGTACCGCCTGATCGCTCGCCCTTTCCATCTATACTATCTCCGTTCACAACAAGAATATCGACCGGACCTACGCTTTCAATTATCGTTTTGTAGGCATTCCACTGTTCTGCTTGTTTAGGTGAATTCTGCCATTCAGGTGGGGTTAAACCTGCTCTATGTCCTGCGTGTATGTCACCTATTATTAACACCTTTTTTACCATTAAAAAGACTCCTTATAATTTAATATAAAAGTTTTAATACTTTTACTTTTCACTGTTCTGTAATGCTTCCTCCCACTGGTCTTTCTCACGTTTTTGTATCGATCTTAAAGAAAGAACATAATTCCAAGGAACCAATGCGTTTTCAAGTTCGAAGACTTTGCTTTTAAGTATGGTCAGTTCTTTTTGTTTCTTTGACACATGTGTGTAAATATCTTTAGAATCCATTTTTTCAATTTCTTTTAATTTTATCATTTATTCTCCTTTATCCATTTTTAAAAATAAAATGTGGTTCATTATCAACCCAAATATCCGGGATCATTCCTTTATCTACCATGTACTGCATTTTGGCCTGTCTACCTGTGAAAAAAACAGGACACAATTTACCGATAGAATCTAAAAGTGGTCTACCTTCAGACTTATACCTCATGGTTACACAAACAACATCAAAACCCCCATCCTTGGCCATATTGATAAAATTAGTGAACAATTCTGGGTCAGCCGTATATGTACCATCATAATCTACGACTATTAACACGGTTCCACCGTATATTTTACAATATTGGCAATATCAAGCAGGTCGTCTATACTATTTTGCTCATCTATTTTAGCCATTTTTTTTGGGTCATTTGTACCATAGAGTTTTTTTGCATCTTTTTTAGGTACATCATATTCAGCTATTATTGTTATCTTCATCTTTATTTTCTTCGGCACTTTTCTCCTCCTCTTCTCTATGTGGGAAATAACCTCTTTCCATGAATACCCATCCATCATCTACGAACGTAAGACGAAAACCCTTTGTTGCCGCCTGATTTAACATTTCCTGTGCGCTAGACGGGTTTGCTGCTTCCCTTATCCTGAAAACCTTGTATTCGAATTGCATTAGTCACGCCACGCCTTACATCTAGTGATCGCCATGGCTATATTATCCTCAACGCAAATCTTATACAATTTCTTTGCGGTTTTACATGTTTCCATTTTACTACAGTGTAAGCAGAGACATTCTGTTCTTCTTATACTTTCTGTGATAGGGTTCACCCAAACTTTGTGACCATAAGCAATATCAATTTCTGGCCTTTCTTTCATCAGATTCCTCCTTAAAAAATTTAATAAACTCACTTGGTTTAGCCCAATTTCTTATAAGTTGTTTTAATTCAACCTCTTTCATTTTAGCGTTAAGCTTTACTATATCTTTGTCGGCTTTTGTTAACTTACGTGTGACTGTATTTTTAAAGTTAATATAGTCCACCCAAAGAAAGATTAAACCGAAAATTATAAGCACTAGTAACATATAGCCTCCTTTAAATATCGCATGTTCCCCTAGCACATTCAACGTCTTTCTCATCTAGGGTTGATTCTATTTTCTCGTCACTTTTCAAATAATCCTTTATTTCTTTTTTTGTTAATTTGTTTAATATTTGATCTGCCCTAGAACCATCAACATAAGTTGTAATACCCACCAGTTTTCTAGAGTATTCAAGTATCCAATCTTTTAGTTGGCTATGGCTTGTGCTTGCCGGTAAGATTTCTGTCTTTGATAAACTACCGTCATTTAATGATTGGATTGTTGCTGCAACCTCAAAATGATCTTCGGGTGCAAGGTCTAGGCTATCTACCAACCAATCTGGTGTTTTTGTACCCTTCTCTACAACCTTTTTGTATTCAGGGTGTACATAAACCCGTTCTCCAACCTTATCCTTTCTCTTATATGCTTTAAGAGGTAGAGGCTCTATACCGCTTGTGGTATCTGCAATAAGACTGATAGTACCGCCAGGAGCAAAGGCCATTCCTGTACAATTCCTGATAGAGTGTTCTTTGATTTGCATCCTTATCTTTGCCGGTAGCTTTTTTACAAACTTTGCATTTAAGTACGCCCACTTGTTGAAACCGGGAAACGGACCCCTCTCTTGAGCCAACTCAATTGATGCCTCATATATTTTGTTTCTCATGAAACCTATCAAATTGGATATTTTGCTTAAACTTTCATCACTACCATATCGTATGTGTTTCTTTAGGAGGAATTCACCAAGACCGATCATCCCAACCCCTATGCGTCTACACGACAAGGTAGCCTCTTTCATTTCAGGGAATGAGTAATCATTTAAGTCAAGAGCGTTATCTAAGAATCTGACAAGGGTTTTGATTGTGCTACCTAACCCTATCCAATCGGTAGAAGAACCTTTCAGGAAATTAGAGATTATTATGCTACCGATACAGCATGATTGATTATCAGATAGTTTTAGTTCAGCACACAAGTTAAGTGCTGTCACCGGTGAGAAATACCAAGAATTTGATATTTTCATGTTGTCAATGTTGACTATTCCCGGCTCACCTGACTTTAAGTTATTTTCTATGATCATATCAAAAAGATCATTTGCCCAAATAGTGTCATACTCTTGATCTTCAAATCTGAGTGTCCATTTCTTTTTCTGCTCAACGGCATCTAGAAACTCGTTTGTTATTCCAACAGAAATATTAAAATTATTTAATTCATCATGTTTCAATTTGGAATTAATAAAATCAATAATTTCAGGGTGTGAGGCATCAACAATAGGAAGTACACCACTACGCCTGTTACCACCGGACTCTATTATGCTTAAGGAATAACTGATGATTCTTAGGAAAGACAACAATCCGGAGGACTTACCGCCTTTACCTTTTACAGTGGCACCTTTTGGGCGTAGATTAGGTGAACATCCAATACCACCACCCTCTGCATTAAGGACTAATGCTTTGTTTAGGAATTCACCTATTTCACCTATAGAGTCATTTAAAGGCAACACATGACAGTTTAATATTTTATTTAGTGGTGTACCAGCATTCCGAAGAATTCTTCCACCACCCAAGGCTTTTTGGCTATAAAGCATATCGAAAAACCTTTCAGCCCAATATTCTGTATTGGATGTACTGTCTACAGACGCAACTGCCATTGACACCCTCTGGCAAGTTTCTTTCCATGTGGTTTCTATACCAAGGTCTGACCGTATGTATCTAGACTTGGCGACTTTCAAACTATTTTCACTTAACTCCACTTTAGGTATCTCCCCAATTTTTGTAAAAAGTTTTCCTCAATTTTTATCAGTTCGTTCTTGCTAACGTAATAGGTCAAAGGGATTTTTTCCTCTAATCGTGACCCTTTTACCCTTTGTATTTCTACAAAATCAACTCCATTTTCCTGTATGAACATAACTCTTACAATTTGGTATTCGATAAGATTACTTATACCTTTACATAAGTATAGGTATTTATATCCATCTATCGATTTTTTTATTACCTTTTCTGGTTGTCTTATCGTTTTTTGTTTGGGGGTTTTACCCCCCGGTGGAACCATGAAATTCGCTTCCATTATTAGTCCTTCTTTGGTGTCAAACCATTTGAATTCCTCTGAGAATCATTAATCAGATCACGAAATATAAAATTGTGGTTTTCTTGTTTTACAGAAAGCTTAGTCTCAGAAAGCTCAGACGATGCAATAGGATTTTCTTTATCAGGGGTTTTAGCTGCTGTATCTGGGTTCATCAAATTTAGATACATTGTGTGCATCTTAACGAAATCAGGCATATCAATAAATTCTTTCGGAAAAAGATTACACTTAACTCCCTCTTTAGTGATCATAGCCCCCATCACGTTAAACGCTATAGCGGATAGGTGGTCCTCATCCTCTAAACCCATTATGGTAGAGAGAACATGCCTAAAAAGAGAGGCATACCAATCTGACAACGGCATTCCCTTAAACCAATTCCACTCAGAGTATTTAATCGCACCCCTTGCCATGTGCAATCCGAATCTTTGAAGGAAATAAGGATGAATAAGGTCTGGTCTGGGTTTTAGGTCACCCCTATCACGTTGTGCCCCTGTTTCAAATGTACGTCTAGAACCTGTATCTTTTATTGTGTGGTCTGTCACTTTTAGCTCCTCTTTTGTCCATGCCTGTAAGGTCTGGACATGTTAAATTTCATTTTTGTTAACACAGCCTCTTCAATATCCACGCCAAGATGATAGGCGTTGTCTAATGCCCTAATTATAATATCCGCTAGTTCTTCCTCCAAATTAGTTAATGGTCTAAGACCCATATCTTCCATAATAAACCCTTTAGTGCATTTATACCGTAATTCATTATTTCGCCATGCTGTGTGTAACTCACTAACTTCATCATGTAAATTGTTACACGCCCTTTCTATATACTGGTCTTCGGTTTCTGGTTTGTTATAAAAACCCTTATTGTGGGCATTTACACATATCGCCTTGGCTAACTTGTTTAGGTTTTCAGTCATTTAATCCTCCTCTGGGATTGTGTGTTCCCACACTCGTCTATATATACCGGTTCTTGCCTTTTGTACAGCATAACACAACTTAAAGAATTCATCAGCATCCATAACTACTATTGGGGCATAATCGTTTTTCCTGATAAACAAAAGCCATGTCATAAAGTTACCTATATTCGCCCTTGCTTGCCCCACCCACTTAGGTATAGACCATGATTCAGCGTTCTTACATTCTACAGCATAAGGAAAAAGGTCTTTAGCTTTACCTCTGAGGATAACATCAACACCAGCCATACCCATCTGTCTACTTTCAATATCACCATCCTTTTCTACAGGGATATCTAGCAGATCAGATATTTTCTCTGCTATCTCATTTTGAAACCTTTTGCCTTTATTCTTTGCTGACCTATGCGTTATTCTTCTCTTTTTTGGCAAAACTAAACCTCCTTTTTAAGTTACGTTTAATTCTTTGAATAGCCGTCCACGCAAAAAACTTAAAATAATACCTTGCTTCCTCAAGATGTCTTTTTTGAAAGAAAGCTATACTGATTGCACCAGTTCTAAAAAGAGCAACCTCTAATTGTAGCTTTGACATAGTGCTGTATATAAAACTTTCCAGTGTGTTGGTAAACCCCCATTGATTCATTAGGAAATGCACCAAGTGTGCGGGATGCTTTGGTATCCAACCCCTTAATATAGGTGGTTTGTTATCTAGCTCATCTTTCGTTATTTTAAGGTATTTAAACAAAAGTTTGGTATTGACTTGCAAAGCTAAATCATTCATGTTTGTGTATTCGTTATAATCATCACCATCATAATAATAAGGTTCTAGATCACCGGTTATGCTGTAATCCGCTAAAATCCTTTTTATATGATCTTCTACACCTATAATATCCCACGCTGCTGTAAACCTAAGATCAATATGCTTGTGGCTTATGATGTAATAATTCTCAATCAAACCTAGTTGTTCCAACTTTTCTATTGCTGGCATTATACATCCAGACACAACCTCTTGATAATTTTTGTAACAACTGACATGATCGGTGCTTTTTTTCTTAGGGATTTGCACTTGCTTATAGCAATACCTTCTGAGGGGTATGTGTAGACTAGGCATTAGCCTCCTCTAATCTCCATTTACGGATAGATAGTTTAGATTCAGTTAGGCTGTATTCAGATTGAACGTCATAAAACTTATCGGTTTCTGTACATATTATTTCTTGTACACCGGCATCGATTATTTCTACCAAACACGGAGTACACGGTACACCGCAAGTCATATACAACCTACTTCCTTGTGTACTTTCACCACGTCTAGCGGCGTGTAGAATAGCACTTCGCTCCGCATGAACGGCTATACAGTATTGTAACCCCTCACCAGATGGATACCCCATATTTTTCCTTGGGCATTCATTAATCACCCTACCTATCATTTTAGCATACCACCCCTGATTACACATAGGTAATTCACACGGTGGGCCATTCCACCCAATACCTATTGCCTCTGTTTCATCAGCGTTCATAAGTACAGTCCCAATATGCCTACTCAAACATCGTGCTTGGTCTCGACACCACACACATATTGTCCATATTTCTTTTTCTGTTAATGTTCTCATTTAATACTCTAAGAAGAAAGTTTTAACTGTCTCAATCGCTTGATCTACATCAAGCACTATGGAACTACAAGCACTTGCAATCCAAGGATGGTTTGCGTAAGGATTATTGTCTCTATTCTCTTGTGTTCCCATTATACCGATAATAGGAATTCGGAAGATGCTTTCACACCATGCAGTCTCAAAGATTGTTCCAATCATAGGCTTTTTTGTGGACCGAATTTCATAGTTCATTACCGCAAGTGAACACATCTTTATCATTGTGAAATCTTTAGGCTTAAGAATGTTCTGTGATAAGCCATAAGCCTGTTTCATAAAAGCAAGATGATCTACATTGTCGTCGGCTTTATTCCGTACAGCTTGGTTAAATTTGTTTTTACAAGGGTCAACAATAACCACCCTTTGTTCGTCCTTGAAAGCCTCTGTGAATTCTTCTCGCCATAGATATGTTCTATCATCCGGTGAGATGTTGCCGCCTAGATAAATAAATGTACGTTTCTTTGTAAAATATTCTTCCATGGTTATACTCCTATTTAAAGTTTTTAAGTTATGAAACATGCTTTATGTAACTATCCCATACTGACTTGGCACATTCCTCCGAACACATTGCAACTTGGAAACTACCCTCCGTCCAATGTGCTGGTGCTCCACACACCCAACATTTATACTCGTAGATAGTTCTTATTATAAAAGACCCATTCTCATTAAATTCTTCCCATTCTTTGGCATCAGGCCATTTTTCATCGTATTTCATTATCCATACCAAGAATGTTCTTCTATTTCGACTTTTAGTTCTTTGCCACAAATAGAACACGTTCTATAGGTTGTTGTTGAGGCTCTATCTAAGTAATTACCGTCATAATAAGTGCTATCCTCTTTCCAAACAAGGTGTGTACATTTTTCTTGCGCCTTATCCAATATACGCTCTGCTTCAAACGTAAGTCGTCTTATCTGTTCTTCTATTTCTCTTACTCGTCTTATTTCATTTTGTACGTCTGTGACAAGTCTTACTGCATCTGCTATTTCTTTATTCACAGCACCCTCCTAATAATCTGTTGTTTCGGTTAAATGAATACGTAGGTGATCACTTTTATGCCGCCTAGTCCACAACCAGCTATCAACCTCTTCAGCATTCCATCCAGTTCTTTCACGCAACATCTCACAAGTCAAAATAGTTGCTGCTCTTATTTGACACTCTTCTAAAGAATGTTTTTTAATTGGTTTTTGGTTTAAAACAGCAGTTTGTAGTTCCTCTCCAAAAGAAATACATCTATAATTACGTAATATCTTTGGAAGCTGGTAATCTGCTGGTACTGGAACCTCTTTTCCAATTTTTTAATAATCCCCATTATACCATACTTTCAACCGTTTGTCAAGTAAAAAATGCACTTTTTTAAAAAAATTACCAAAGTGGTTTTAATACTTTATACATATTTGCTTGACTTTTGATATAACTCTCTTGAAACTGTATTACATACTTATTTCGTCTTTGTTTGTCCAACTCTTTATCAAGTTTAGTTTGACCTATATCCAGTTCTATTATTTTCTGTAAAGCTTTTTCTCTATACCTATTGTCGCCTATATAGCTGTACATTAAGTATAACCTTACCAGCAAACCCAAGGGTTGTTTAAAATCAGTTATTTCTACACCTTTCTCGTATTTTGGGTACTTAATTGGTTTCAATAACAAAGACTTATCTCTTTTATACAGGCTATAGATATACCTATATGTTTTTACATGAAACGCTTTCAACTTACCGTCCAAATATCTTCGGTTTTTATTAAGGAAGCCTACTGGTCGATTTGTATTCTCTAGAGGTATCTTGTGAAATACCTTTCCGTCTTCCACGTCTTCAAAGAATAGGCTCTTTGTATAACCAAAATACTTAAAATTAGCGGCCTTGTAGATCGTTTCAACCCCTAACCTACCATCTGTAAAGGACTGTATGTGTTTTATGTTTTTGTGGTTGTTTTTTATCAATTTAAAGGATGCTCCGATTAAGACACTTTCGGCATTCCTACCCAAGACATCATCTACCCACAACCTGTTCAGTTCAACGATAGAATCAAAACCGGAGGTGCATATCTGCTTCCAAGACTTAGGGTTCATCAAATTACCAAAACACGCACACCCTAATAGCTTTTGGTCTCTAAAAATTCCGATATTGATTCTACCAAACGATGTATTCCAATTTTTAGAATAATGGTTCTTAGTGATCATATCCTTTGCGCTTCTTCGGTTAATTTCCTCTAGAACCAATTCACCGTTATTTCTTGTTTGCTTTACTATTCTTTTCATCTATAACCCTCAGACAACCCTTACAGGTTATGAACTTTTTGTGTGGAAGTACATAGTGTACATACCACTTGCTGTCTACAACCAAATTACAGAAAGTTGTTTTAGAGTTATCAGAGGCATGAACCTCTTTCAAACTTTTCTCCGAAGTAACTCCGTAGTTAGAAACATATAGAGGCATACTATCCACCTATCCCTAATGATTTTCCTTTTTCCTCATCGAACTTTAAGGTTCCACCGCAACCGGGGATTTTAAAGGTCTTCCAAATCTGTCTATCACTTTTCTCATTCATCCAAAGCGTTTTATCAGACGAAAAAGCTTTACACACAGACTTTACAAATTCGGGGTCTGCGTCATTATACTCTGCCTCAAACACAGCAGCGTTAAACTTATTCAACGGGCATTCCTTATCCAAACAACAATGCGATTTCTCACAATAGTCGTCCGGAGGCGACACAAGTATAGTTGTGATCAGTGTGGGTTTGATAAAGTCATTAGGTGTAATCGCCCAAATAGCCTCTGAAAAATGACAAATTGCATAAAAGAACTTGGAGAGGTTGCTTGTATGTTTCCACAAAAGTTTACCATCAACCCAAGTCACACCCACAGAAACCGAATTAGGTGCCTTTGTTTTTTCGTCTTGTATCCTCTTAATGTCGTACTTGTCTAACTTTTTATCCTTAATATCCATTATCTTTCCTTTCCTTATATGTGTAGTTCTTCGCATTCTACTTTTTCTATAAATGCGTCAATTTCCATTTTCAAAGATTCAAAGTTACTTATACCTGTAGGAGAACTCCAAAAAGTAGATAACATTGAATCTAGCTCACCCCTTGCTCTTTTCCATGCCATAGAGCGCATTGTTCTTAATAAAATATTTTCACTCATTTTGTTTCCCTACCCCCTTTTCAAACAAATATCCATACATTCGTTTAATCCCTTAATGTCTGTTCTACTTTTAGCCAACATTGGGATATAGAAAAAATCAAGCTTACATTTTTTATAGCAATCCCTATAAGCATACTCTAATAAATCTTTGTTCAATACCTTTATGCTTGTTTTTAATTCTATTACCTCATCTTGTAGAAGTGATATATTAGCGGCTTGTTGATAAGTCATTAACACAAGAACTAAAACCAGAGCATAAATAATACCTGTAAATACATATATATCTTTCATTTTAATCTCTTCTGAATTTAGAGATTCCGTTTACTTTCTCTACCTTACACACGCTCTCAAACGAATCTTTAACACTGGTTTCGTGAGAAATAACGATTAGAGAACCAACCTCTTTAGCCTTTTCTTTTAACAGAGAGATAACCGAACTAACACCCCTGTTGTCAAGGCTTAATTCCAAAACCTCATCAAGAATTAGGATGTTCAACCTACCAAATAGTGCGTTGAATGCAAAGATGTCAGAGAGTTTTACCCTTTGCCTCTCACCGGCAGAATAAGATTTATAATTTTTAATACTCTTTTCTGGGTGGTGGACAAAGTAGGAAATCTTTTCTCTTATATCTTTCGAAGATTTTAATGTACTTTGTGCGTCAATATCCACAAACATTCTAGTACCAATCTTGCTTAGGTAATCATTTGTGGTTTCCTCTATGCTTGACAAAAGACCATCCATTTTCATGGAAGGAATACCCGTCCTACTAAAGCCGGTTTTCCAAAAGTCTGGGTATTTTAAATCCTCTTTAAGTTTTTCTATAATCTTTTCAGTCTCTTTGATAGCTTTTTGTAGAGCTATCTCTTTACTTTCTAAGTCAGCCTTCATTTCAGAGAACTTATTTGTTTTCATGTTTTCGGCTTTAGTTTTTATCTTATTATCCAATTTTTCACGGTCTATTTCCAATTTGGCGTTGTAAGCTTGAGTGTTCTTTACGGAGTCCTGTTTACGGTCAATGCTGTTCCTAATTTTGGCATTATCACTAATATCCTCTTCAATTTTTGCTATCCTGTCTCTCACTTTACCTGATTTGTCCTCTAGCCTTTGCATTTCGTCAGTTAATGCCTTGCGTACCGGTTCATTTGTCTCAAGAATTGCATTTTTTTCTTTGGCCAAGGTATCACATTCAATTTGCAAAACAGGACATTTAACATTTTTAATGGTCGCTAGTCTGGATTGACATAACCGCAAATCGCCGTTAAGTTCATCACGTTTATCGGAAAAGAGATCCAATTTAGTCTGCAATCTACCGTATTTTCCTTTATCGATTTCGATTATAGATTGTTCCAGTTTTACAATCTCCGCCTCTTGCTCATCGGTTTTAGCCTCTACCAACGCTTCTTTTTCCTTTAACAACTCCACAATCTCTGCTTTTATGCTGTCCTTGTGTTCCTGTTCTGCATCTGTTAAACTACCAAGATGTTCTTTGGTTTCCTCAAGTTTGATAAGTTCAGTCTCTAAGGTTTTGTTCAGATCATTTAGTTTAGTCTCAATATTGTTATACGATAGTTCTGATTCTTGCAAGAGGCTGTCATAGGTTTCTTTATCAATAAAATTGTATAGAAGGTCTTTCCTAGCTTTTTCCCCACATTCTACAAACGATGTAGAATACTGTGAAAACACATTAGAGGAAAAGACAAGTGTTTCCGTAATACCTAGCACCTGTTCAATATTCTTTTGGGTAAGACGCCTGTCTGATGTGGTTAACTTATCATCATCGTTAATCAATAGCTCTACCTTGTTTCCGTGCTTAGGGTAGCTTCTATACTTGGTGATCTCTACAATGTCACCATTTTCCATTTCAAGTTTACCGTAAATCTTGCATGGCTCTTTACCGTCACGACACAACTCTTCCAGAGGCAATTGGTCAGAGGTTTGATCTAACAATAAATATTCAATGGCTGACCTTATAGAACTTTTACCACTACCATTGTCACCAGAAATAAGAGTAAGACCCATCTTGTCTATATCATCTAATTCTAGTTTTTCATATGACCTAAAATTTTCTAATCTTAGAGATTTGAACTTAATCATTTTTTTGCCTCTTATGTTAAATAGTAACAATAATTAGATTAGCAACAACAATCGATGATTTGTTTTCCATATAGATTGTATCAAACCCACCATCACTTTCGTAGCCTATAATACTCTTAACAGCCTCTCCCCCCACAAGGTTAAAATTATCATCCCTTATATACCGAATAGATTCTTTTGGTATATAATGTGCGTCGCCATAAATATCAATAATCTTTACAAATTCCATTATTATTCTCCTCCTTTCTTTTTTTTAGTTGTTTTTCCATGAATAAAAATAACATGCTTGTCTACACTCAAATCTTTCCTCTGGCTCTCCACTGTAAAGTTTGTCACACCATTCAACACAGTCTATATACACCGTCTTTTTACTTGGGGTGTCTGTTATAGACATACCAGCAATGATAAAGAATGTTGCAATGCAGACTAACAAGAAAAACATTAGCAGATGTTTTATCATATTTTTTAACATCTTACATCTCCTACTTGTATCTTTCTTTCATCGGAAGATCACGGATTACTCGTGCCCATTTTACACGAGTTTTTGTTGTATTAGCCGTGAGCCACATGTTGTATGGTGAGTTGTCAAACTCGTCACAAACCTTATGTGGCCATTTCACCGGACACAACTTACAGTCAAATATATTATTGTCTTTATCTTGAGTAGAAGCACACAACCAACACTCATTTGTCACCATACCACTATTGTAGTACCCACCATTTTGTGACCACCCCGGCCAATATTCTTTGAGCATCTTTGGGTTGTTTGAAAGCCAATCCCACAACTTCCGATGAAGTTCTACAAACTCTTTTATAGTGAAAAAATTACGTGATGTCATATCAGCATTCCCCCTCCTTCTTTTCTTAAAGCTACCAATACTGGTATTCCGTATTCGTCTTCCACGATCTCCCAACGATAATTATCATTTAAGTACCAACCTTTATCTTTCAAATTACCTTGATTTCTAGTCGTTATCATGGTTGCACCATTCACAACTAAAGAAGTGTTAAGTGTTGGTTTAATCAATTCATGTTCTCTAACTTCCAAGCAATCATCCCCACGTGTCTCTTCTACGATTATTAATCTTTTCATAGTATTAATTACCCTCCTTTACCTTTTGGTGAAACCCATACCCTAATTTAATAAGTTTATCTTTATCAAGTTCAGTCTTAGATGTTTTCACATATTTTCCTATTTCATCCTTAATGCCATTTGTTTTCTTGAGTCTGATTTCCCTTGTCTTTGTTTTCACAACCTTAGAAAACACATTGTGTTTATCGAATATAGGGTCTTTCAACTGATCGGAACTAATATCTATTCGATAAAAATTGTATGAATCCTTTGCTATCTTTTTCTTTAGCTTTTCAGTCAACCGACTCAACTCAATAAATTCAGGCCCATCTAATTCTACAGATTCAGGTTTATCGTCCTCCAATATTATAATCCGTTTTTTCTCACCCATCTCACCAAAACTCTGAATAACAGGTGAACCTATGTTGATAATATTTTTATGATTTTGCGGCTTATGGATATGACCGTTGAATACAATATCCCAATCACCAAATAGTTGCTGCTTGAATGGTGTGGCTAGTTCATAGTCACAAGGACCAAGGGTTAGCCCTGAAATAGTCTCATGGGTAAATAAAATATGAAACTCATTACCCGTTGGTAATTTAAGGTTGTTACT
>Ga0255055_10001830_pt1 | contig 15211 bp, 15 predicted proteins | sample JV7_2_27_MG_FD_188633 | JGI IMG/M metagenome (GOLD analysis project Ga0255055, IMG submission 188633) | Seawater microbial communities from Jervis Inlet, British Columbia, Canada - JV7_2_27 | ecosystem: Environmental > Aquatic > Marine > Inlet | place: Canada: British Columbia | collected... | reverse complement strand
ACGGTTATTTCCCATTTGGAATTTATAGTGGCAACCAGGTCCCGATTCCTTTTTCGGAAGCACGCCGGTATAGTAGTGGCGCCACTGCCATATCGTCCAGGGCCAGGCCAAGATTGGCAGTCATTGTTCTCTCCTCGGGCGTTTCACGTCCGGACTTTTTACCGATAATCAATTCACCAAGATCGGCATGCAAGGGAGGGGTATCCTGAAAATAGCCGCCTTCCTTATAATGGAGAAACTGGGCAGTGTCGTCCGTACAAAATTTTGCGGCTTCGCCCATGGCATCCGGATGCCAGTAGGAATCAAAATCCACCAGGGATGCAAAAGCACCCGCATCCATCCAGCCGGCCTGGATCGTAGCGTGGGGTTTTTTAAGAATCGGTCCTGCGGTAACGATTAAGTCACAACCGGTTACAGCCTCTTGAGGGGTTTTAACCGGGGTGACCTCCAGGTCCAAACGTTTTTCTATCTCATCGGCATAGCTGCGAAGGGATTCGGGTTCAACATCGAAAGCCATCACGCGTTTTAGCGGAAACAAAACCTTTAAGGCCTCCACATTACTGCGGCCCTGTACACCGCAACCCAGCACCCCAACTATGGAGGAATCGGGACGGGCTAAGCAACGGGCTGAAAGCGCGGTGGCGGCACCCGTGCGCATTGCCGTCATCCAAACACAATCCATGACCGCAATGGGTATACCGGTTTCACTATCATTGAGGATAAGCAACCCCGTGATGTACGGAAGCCCGCGGGCGGCATTACCGGGATACCCGCTGACCCATTTTATACCCGCCGATTTTAGAGCCGGGATATAGGCCGGCATGGCATGGATAAAGTTATCCCCGCCGCCGGGATGGATACCGGGTTTAGGGGGCATCTCTGTGTTACCCTGACCTTTTTCTTGAAAAGCCGTATCCAGCGCTTTAATTATTTCGGGCATACCCACGCCTGCAGAGATAACGTCGGCTTGACTCAAATACAATAGTTGGTTGTTTGGCATATTACCTCCATTAGTAAGGAAATTGTGGGTTTTTGCGTTGCAGTATTTTTGATTTGAGTATCAAAAATGCATTTGCCATATAAAGAAGAAAGTTTTAGGTTTTAAGTTTTAGGTTGAAGGATTTCCTTCTATTTTTAAAAAGATAGCATTCAATCGCTTAACACTTAAAACCTAAAACTTAAAACTAATACTTTTGAAACCGTTTAAGAGGTTTCCGTCGCGGCAATACACTTTATCTCCACCAGGGCTCCCTTGGGTAGGCCGCTTACCTCAATGACGGCCCTGGCCGGACGGTGATCGGAAAAATAATTCTGATAGATTTCGTTGAATTCTGCAAATTTGGCCATGTCGGTCACGAATACATCGACGGCCACTACCCGGGTGAGATCCGATCCACCGGCCAGCACAATTTGTTTTAGATTTTCCAGAGCCTGTTTCGCCTGGGGGGCAAATATGGAACTCACCAGCTCACCGGATTGCGGATTCATTCCGAGTTGACCACTCACGAAAAGCAAAGAACCGGTGTCAATGGCCTGAGAATACGGACCGATGGCCGCCGGGGCATTGTCTGTTTGAACACTAATTACCTCCATGATTGCAACTCCTTTCTTTAATTGGGTATTTCACCCTGCTTCACGACCCCAGTCATCAGTAATCCATTGGGCCAAATAATTCAATAGGCTTGACATGCGTGGGGTCCTTTTCTATGGTGCCCCATTAACAGACTTATTTAATGATTATATTAGAAGCTATCTCAAAAATACATCTAACGCCCAATTACGGTGTTGCGGACCTCCTCAAAATGCTCACATACTCCCGTGTATGCTCCGCTTTCTCGTCGACCCGCGCCTTGTCCTTGAACGTAATCTGCATTTTTGAGATAGCTTCTTGACTCTATCAGTATGAGTTGTTGAGACTTTAATCAAACAATTGAGACATTATCATATGAGCCTTTATCAAAACTGGTTTTTGGCTAGCCGGCCCTGGTCTTTTAGCATGACAGCCATTTCGGTAAGTGTGGGCGCTGCCCTGGGAGCAATGGCAGGTGATTTTTCCTGGCCCTTTTATTTGGTAACACTTGCGGGAATGATTTTTATGCATGCTGCCACCAACCTCATGAATGACTACTATGACGTTCTCAGCGGTGTGGATTATCAGGAGACTTCAACGGCGCAATACCGCCCCCATCCCCTGCTGGAAGGGAAGCTTAAACCGGCGCAGGTGCGTATCGGTGCTTTTATTCTTTATGCGTTATCTGCAACGGCCGGAATGTATCTGGCGGCATTCAGGGGCTGGGCACTCCTCTGGATCGGATTGATAGGAATTTTCGCCAGTATCAGCTATACGGCGCCGCCGTTTAAATACAAATACAAGGCTTTGGGAGAGCTCTCGGTTTTTTTAATGTGGGGACCACTCATGGTGGAAGGTGCCTACTTTGTTCAGCGTCAAACCTTCAGCATGGAAGCATTTTGGGTGTCTCTGCCATTCGGTGTCCTGGTGGCACTCGTACTCTTGATCAATAACACCCGGGATATCGGCCACGACAAACAAAAAGGGATAATCACCATACCCATCCTTATCGGTCAACGCAACGGATTCCGCTTGTATTTGACCCTTGTGATAGTAGCGTATATGGGAATTTTGTGGATGTCTGTTTTCGGTCCGCTGGATCTCTGGTCTCTGATCGTATTCGTTTCGATGCCCCTGGCGATCCGTTTACTGAAGCAAATGCGTTATGAGATACCGCTAGATGCTGACGCTCGCACCGCTCAACTGGATACTGCATTTGGTGTTTTGTTGGTAATCTCAATGATTCCCGGGGGATTGTTGTGAGCGGCAGACAATTCCGATCCGGGACTATACTCGGAACTGTGGCCCTGGCCGCGGTTCTCTGGTTTGTAACCTTTTATATTACCTGGGGAATTTTCTGGGTGAAAATTGCTTTTTCCGCGGCGACCCTGGCCGGTATTTCGCTGTGGATAGGATCCGATCGGAAACAGGCCCTGGACATTGACCTAAAATCATTGCCAATCGGCCTGGCTTCAGCTGCTGTGCTTTATCTAATCTTTTGGATCGGAAAATCACTGACAGCGGTGCTTTTCTCTTTTGCACCCCACCAAATCGGGGCGATATACGGAAAAGGTGAAGGAACCCCCATGTGGATCATCATCTTGCTGTTGTTTTTTGTAACCGGTCCCAGTGAAGAAGTTTATTGGCGCGGGTATCTGCAACGTAACCTGATGATCCGTTTTGGCGGCTGGCAAGGCTGGCTGCTGGCAACCATACTCTATACCGGCGTTCATCTGTGGTCCTTCAACTTTATGCTCATCGGAGCAGCCGCTGTCGCCGGAGCATTCTGGGGGGCCATGTACTGGCGCCTGGGAAAGCTTGGCCCGGCCATAATTTCACACTCCCTTTGGAGTTCCGTCATATTCGCTGTATTTCCAATGTCATGACACCCATTGCGCAATCAAATCTCTTTCATTTGATTTTTGACGACATCCAGCATCGGCGGCCCTAACATTCGCCATTTTGGATGCATCGCCTTTTCACCATGCCAGACAAAATCCACAGCATCGTACCGTTCCGGAATTTCCCGCTCGTTTTTTGAACCATACGTCACTCTGGGATAATATTCTAAAAAGAGCATGCGCTGGGGGTCGATATCGAATTTTTGGGTGAGGGTGGTTGCAATATGGCTCGCACAACTCTTGACCGACATTTTACTCTCCGGGATATCGGTTAAAACGGCGATTATCGGTTTCAAATGCGCCAACCCCTTTTTTTCATCCGCTGTTAGATCAAAGATTCGAAGCCTGCATTTCCCGCTCCCCAGACGCAGCTTGCCCCCAAAACCTTCCCAGTAAAAAATGTCGTCATGGATAAGCATAAAAGCACGATTAGCAGTTTTCTTGATTATTGTTTCAAAACGTCTCTGAAATCGCCTTGCATTGGGGGTCTGGCTGTAATAGTATTACTTAAAGGTTCCGGGTTCAACGTTCAAGGTTCAAGGTTATAAAGGCAGAAACAACAATTCATTTCTGCTTGATTATGGACAGCTGCAACAATCACCCATTGGATAAAGCGATAAGCATGGCTGAATTCTTTATAACTCCCTGTAATTTTGTAGATTGGTGTTGCCCAACCTTGAATCCTGAACCCTGAACCTTGAACCCTAAATCTTGAACCGTTTAACCATGGTTAAACTTCCTTGAGGAATATATAACTAATGCCGATAATTGACAACAGCAATATGATACATCAGCTTGCATATAATGATAAAGAAATCACGCTCATTGGCACGGCGCATGTTTCCAGAGACTCCGTTCAACTGGTGGCCGATACTATATCCGAGCAACGGCCGGACACTGTCTCTATTGAACTTTGTGAGTCTCGATACCAATCGATCCGGCATAAAGATCAATGGCAGGATACCGATATTGTCAAAGTCATTAAAGACAAAAAATCCTTTCTCCTTCTTTCCAATCTTCTTCTGGCTTCTTTTCAAAAACGGCTTGCAAAGAAACTGGACATAAGACCCGGTCAGGAAATGCTCCAGGCCATTGAATCCGGTGAATCTGTCGGCGCTAAAATACATCTTGCCGACAGGGATATTCGAACGACACTTTCAAGAACCTGGCGCATCATGGGCCTCTGGGATAAACTGAAACTCTTGTTTCAAATCATATTATCCATCGGAGAAGTCAACGAGATAAAAGAAGAAGATGTAGAAAAAATGAAACAGGCAGATGTGCTGGAGACCCTTCTTTCAGAGGTAGGAAAATCACTTCCGGTTCTAAAAAATATATTGATAGACGAAAGAGACCAATATTTATCTCATAAAATCAAAACCGCTCCCGGCCGCAAAATTGTAGCCGTGGTCGGCGCCGGACATGTGCCGGGCATAAAGCGATACTGGGATGCTGTCACCGATATTGATTCTTTAGAACAGCTTCCTCCAAAAAGAAAAGCATACCGACTGCTGAAATGGATTGTTCCGGCAGCCATTTTGGGGCTAATAATATTCGGATTTTATTACGGCGGAACCGCCGCCGGCTCTGACATGTTAACCTGGTGGATTATGGCCAACGGTGCACTGGCTGGAATAGGCGCGTTAATTGCCTTTGCGCACCCACTCACAATTCTCTCATCTGTACTGGCCGCTCCATTAACTTCACTGAACCCGATGATCGCTGCCGGCTGGGTCTCGGGTCTGGTTGAAGCCTTTTCCCGCAAACCAAAAGTGAAAGATTTTGAACAATTACAGGAAGATATCCATACGGTGAAGGGATTCTGGAGAAACAAGATTACCCGCATACTTTTGGTGGTCGTTTTTACCAACCTGGGCAGTTCACTGGGTACATTCGTGGCTATTCCGTTGATGTTAAAGGTGCTGTAATGACGATAAATAGGCCGCCAGTTTACCGACCCGGCCTTTACATATGCTCGGGTCTGGTTTTTTTATTATTGCTGACAAGTTGTACCGGCCGTGAAGTCGCCACCCAGACTCCTCCACCGACCATGGTTGCAAAACCCATCTCAATGGTAGGTTTTTCCATACAGGTCGGCGCCTTTTCAAATGCTGACAACGCCGTCCGCCTTACCGAAACCCTGCAACGTAATGGATTGGACGCATATCATTTTGTTCATAAATCGGGGTTGTATAAAGTCCGCTTTGGGAACTACCCGACAAGAAAAACTGCCCGTAAACAGGCCGATCTCCTCAAAAAAAGCGGTATTATTGAACAATATTATATCGTCAGACCCCAGAGACGATACAGCCAGGGCCGCATAAGAAGCAAAATTGTGCAAACAGCAAAAAGTTTTTTAGGTGTGCCGTATAAATGGGGCGGTTCGTCACCACAGGAAGGATTTGATTGCAGTGGCTTAACGATGGTGGTTTACCGGCTAAATGGCCTTAATCTCCCTCGAAATTCCCGGCAACAATGGCGGTCCGGTGTGCCTATAAACCGCAGCCGGTTAATGAAAGGAGATCTGGTCTTTTTTTCTACCACCGGAAAGAAGAGAATTTCACATGTGGGCATTTACGCGGGAGATGGCACGTTTATCCATGCGCCCGGCAGAGGCAAAAAAATACGCACAGCCAAGATTACCAGCCGCTACTACAAAAAAAACTATCGGGGCGCCAGGCGCTATCTTTAATACCTTCATCGCATCACAATATAAATAAAGATTTCTGCGATGTCTTTTTTTGGTATACCCAATACACCTTTTTCAATTAAGCCTAAACCCCCTGCTAATAGTATCTGCGTTTTCAGTGCGCAAACAGAACCACAATATACGTAAAGCATCCTAATATAATCCAGGGTTGTCTTTCTTCCTTTGGAAATTTTGCTGTTTTTCTATATATCTCTAAACAGAGTTCGTATGATTTTTACCAGATTTTTAATCTTTGTAATTCTTTAGCATTTCACTCGAACCCTTGAATCCTTGACCCCTTGTACCCTTTGGGATCACACCTGCTCAATTGAAGATAACAGTTTATTCTGCTTTAATTAACAGCAACTAATCCGGACATTATCCAAGAATTTTAACAACCGTTCTGTCAAATTTTTGGCCATTGGCAAGCATGTAAGTTTTTCTGACGATTCTCAATCGCCCCTGGGCAAACAGGTTTATACATTCCGGATAAAGCTTCCATTCCAATGCGAGTCCCTTTTTCTTCACGGTTTCTAAGGTGTCTTCCTCAGAGATTTGAAAAACCGATTGACCGATTATCGGTCCTGTATCTTCACCGTAATCGATAAAATGAACCGTACAACCTCCAATTTTACAGCCATACCTGTAAGTATCCCCATAGCCATCGACCCCCGGGAAAGACGGTAACAGCGCAGGGTGAATATTCATAATGCGAGGGGGCCCTTCAATCGTATTTATACGATCGATGAAATACGGTGTTAAATTTCGCATAAAACCTGCCAGCGCCAGCAGATCAAAGGGATAGGGTTTCATCGACCCTAGAAGTTTGGCCTCGGCAATCGCCCTGGATTGTAGATAAAATCTAATTTTATCAGTATCCGCCTTCTGCGAGATCAAAAACTGCTTGGCATAAATTTCTTCCAGATCAAAATCTTCGGGAAGAGGGGCGTCTGACGGGTTTTCTTTGAATTGTCTGATGAAGGATGCATAGTTTACATTAAAAGTCGGAATTTTCCGGCTGCGGGCTTTGCTCAACCCTCCGGCTGACGAATTATCCGACCCGACAAAAACTAATTTACCATTGATCTTGCCTTTATCACAGGCGTCAACAATGGCCTGCAGGTTCGTTCCCTCTCCGGATATCAGCGCTCCGATACGAATTTTTTGAGCCATCGCAAACACCTCCTGCTGGAAATCGATAGTAATGGTCAAGTTTAATGATCTAATATAATGTTACATTTAATCGGACCCCGGCGAGGGCTAATTATTGGCCCCTAAGATTATCACCTTATACTGAAATCCTATTATTTTCAATTTTATATTGCCACGAAATGATAGGCTTGACTTTTTACCTGAGTCGGTATTAAAGAACTTATGGTTATGAAACCGATGTGCCGTTCAACCGCCGATTTGGCTTATATTGCGAGTGGTTGACAATGAATAGCCGCATCACTATAATTTGAATATTTGTGGGCCCGGTTGGAGCCTCATAACTCAGAAACCCGACGGCATTGTAGAAAATCCATGTGCCGGCCATGAACTAACGTTCAAACGGAAAAATGGCCTGTTTTGTACATGAATTTTCTACAATGACGTTAAATATTATGAAGAGAAAGGATAGCATATTATGGCAGAAGGTGTGATGGATATTGAAGACGGCAGCTTTGATAGCGAGGTATTACAGTCCGATAAACCCGTAATGGTAGATTTTTGGGCACCCTGGTGTGGTCCCTGCAAAGCCATCGGTCCGGTCGTAGAAGAACTGGCGGGAACATTCGGCGATAAAATCAAATTCACAAAATGCAACGTTGATAACAACCCTGTTACACCGGGAAAATACGGAATCAAAGCGATACCCACCCTCATCCTGTTTAAAGAGGGCAACGTTGTAGAGCAGATTACAGGCATGGTTGCCAGATCCAAACTGGAAGAAGCGATAAATAAAGTTCTATAATAAATCCCACAGTATTGTGTTCTAGCTCAGAAACAAAAAATGTCGGCGGTGAACCAACCCGGTTCGCCGCCGGACTTTATTGGGTAAGGATTTCTCGTGGCTATCCCTTACCACCCTATCATCGATTAATTTAGCGCACATTTTATTATGGGCCACAAAAAAAAATACCTTCTTTTATGTTGCCTCGCCCTTATCCTGGTATGCTCGGGGTGTTCCCTTTTTAAAGCCAAAGAATCTGAATCGGCCGAAGAGCTTGCCAGGAAAGGAATGCGGCAATTCAATAAAAATAATTACAGTAAGGCTTTAGAATATTTTGAGAAACTCAGAGACTGGTATCCTTTTAGTAAATTCGCAATACTTGCGGAATTAAAAATAGCGGATTCACATTACCGGTTGGAAGAATGGGAAGATGCCATCTTTGCATATGAAGAGTTCGTGGAGTTGCACCCTCGCAACGAGGCTATCCCTTACGTGCTTTACCAGATCGGACGATGTTATTTCGACAGGATGGATACTATTGATCGCGATCAAAGTGTGACCCGCAAAGCGCTGGAAATGTTTAAACGACTCAACGGAAAATATCCAGATAATTCATATGCCCTCAAAGCAGAAAAACATATTAACAAATGCCTTAAGAGCCTTGCCGGACATGAGCTATATGTCGGACGATTTTATTACAAAACCAAGCACTACAAGGCGGCCCTGCATCGTTTTAAGGCAGTCCTATCAAGGTACCCGGACACGGGTTTTCATCAAACGGCCATGTATTATATTACCCTTAGTCAAGATGCAATGAACAAAGTACAATCAGAATAACCGTTTTTCAATCCTAAACCAAAAAATGCTTTACACCCCTAATATTTTAGTGTATCAGTGCAGACTTTGTTTTATATTTCCAGGGCGGAAAAATTTATCAGATAGGCTATCCGCAGCCAATTTCAGATCGCCTGCAATCCCGCTGAAAGCGAAAAGGCCAATACGCCTGCCCAATCGAAACATGGGATTATTGTAAAGGAGTCACAATATGTCAAAGATGTGCGAAATATGTGGCAAAAAACCGATGGTGGGGCACAATGTAAGTCACGCCCACAATGTGACCAAGCGCCGTTTTAACCCCAACCTTCAGCGGGTGAAGGTCGTTAAAAACGGACGGACCAAAAGGATGGATGTATGCACATCCTGTATAAAGTCGGGCAATATCGTCAAAGCCCCCTAGCGGATGCGCTGCGCTGAATATACATGTTTCACTTTTTTGATAGCGACCAGTATTTTGTTTAGATGCTCGGTATCTGCAACGTCAATCGTAAAAAAACTTTCTACCGTTTTATTTTCCCGAATTTCAGTTTTTGCACTGATAATATTGGCATTATTTTTACTGATATTGCCAACAACGTCCGCCAGCAAGCCCACCCGGTCATAAGAGCGGATTAATATCTTCACGGGGTAGGTTTCAAGAATCTCCTGATTCCATTCAACATCTATTTGCCTTTCGGGATTCAACTTCAAAGCATTCACACAACCGGTTCGGTGTATCGTTACCCCGTATCCTCGAGTAATATACCCGATGATCGGATCCCCCGGGACAGGCTGGCAGCATTTACCGAATCTTATGAGAATATCATCCACACCCTTTACGATAACGCCCCCTTTGGGTTTGCGCTTTCGAACCCGGCCGATGAGTTTGTCAAAAATCGATTTTTGGGCTTCTTCTGCATCAGGCTTCGGTTCAAATTTTCGCACCAGTTGCAACGGTGTAATTTTACCATAACCCACATTGGCGATCAGATCATCGGCGGTTTTAAAACCAAAATTTTCCACCACCGTCCGCATTTCTTCTGATTTCAACAAGGCATTGAAATTTAGGCGGTATTTACGAAAAGCTTTATCACACAGCTCCCGACCTAAGGTCAGGCTGCGATCCTTCTCCTGGGTCTTGATCCACTGCCTGATTTTGGAACGCGCCTTAACTGATTTGACAAACGTCAGCCAGTCCTTGCTGGGGTGGGCATTCTTGGATGTGATAATTTCTGCGACGTCACCGGTTTTGAGCTCATACTGCAAGGGTATCATGCGGCTGTTCACTTTAGCGCCGATACATTGATTTCCGACTTCCGTATGGATCTGGTAGGCAAAATCCACCGGCGTGGCACCTTTGGGTAAGGACTTCACCTCGCCACCCGGAGTAAAAACGTAAACCTCATCCGGAAAAAGATCGATACGGACGTTTTCCAAGAATTCGCCAGGATTGCTAAAATTTTCCTGGTTTTCAATAAGATTTTGAATCCAGCCAAAGGTTTTGGCGATATTTTCATCCGCCCGTTTTCCTTCTTTATAACTCCAGTGGGCGGCGATACCGGATTTGGCGACCTTATCCATTTCCCAGGTTCGAATCTGAACCTCCATTCTTTCCCCAAATGGCCCGATAACGGTTGTATGCAGGGACTGGTACATATTCGGTTTGGGACGGGCGATATAGTCCTTGAATTTTCGATCAACGGGTTTCCATAAGGCATGAATTATCCCGAGGGCTTCATAGCATTGGGGTATCGTATCGAGGATCATGCGAAACGCAATAATATCGTAGACATCGTCAAACTCGAGATTCTGGGTGACCATTTTTCGATGGATACTGTAATAGGCCTTGTTTCGCCCCAATATATCACATTTCAAATTGGCAGTATCCATCTTCTCCTTGATGTAATTTTTAACTTTTACGATGTATTTTTCACGCTCTTCCTGGTCCTTGTCTACGAGGTTTTTTATCCGATCATATTCTTCCGGAAGAAGATATTTAAATGATGATTCCTCAAGTTCTTTCTTGATCCGGTAGATGCCAAGTCGCGCGGCTATTGGCGCATAAATATCCAGGGTTTCCTGAGCTATTCTGATTCTTTTGCTTTCTCTTTTGTGGTACTGCAGGGTTCTCATGTTATGCAGTCGATCTGCCAGCTTGATCAGAATCACCCGAATATCATCGGCCATCGCGAGGAGCATTTTGCGAATATTTTCAGCCTGGCGGGCTTTTGAACTGCGGACGGGCAGTTTGCTCAGTTTTGTGACGCCGGATACGATTTGTAGAACTTCCGGCCCGAAAACCTCGTTGATTTCCTCCGGTGTGGCGCGGGTATCTTCAATCACATCGTGTAAAAACCCGGCCGCAATGCTCACAACATCAAGGCTCAATTCAGCAAGAATACCGGCCACCTCCAGGGGATGGGAAAGATACGATTCTCCGGACAATCGAACCTGTCCCTCATGAACCCTGGCCGAATACACATATGCACGTTTTATGAGTTCCTGATCGGCACCCGGATTATACTCGGTGATTTTATCGAGTATGTCATTGATACGAATCATCTTTGATGAAAATCGTTCCTAGGTTCTGGGTTCTGCGTTCAGGGTTCAGAGGTTGGTTAATGAAAACTTCATAAAACATCTGAAGGTGATAGTAACTCATTGCCGACGGCTAATTTAGGTTTTTTACAACTTCTGTGATTATCATGACTGCTGAGAATTGCATCCAGCCTTGAACCCTGAACCTATTAGTACGCCTTGGCAAATACTACCCGTTGGTTGCCAGGTTTTTCGCAGCAAATGCACTTTCCCTCCCGGATCTCGTTTTGCCCTGTAAATTCACCGTCAAAGGGAATGCAGCGAATCGAGACAGCCAGATCCTCTTTTACCCGCGCCTCGCAGTCCACGGAACCACACCAGCTAGACAATGCGAAACCACCATGGATATCAGGCTTATCCGGATCTTGAGGTGTAAAATATTCATAAAAGGTTTTATTATCATCGATAACGATAGTGTTTTCTTTTTTGAAAGACAAAGCACGTTCAAATAAACGCTTTTGAATTTCATCCAACATGCCGGTTATTTCGGCAACGAACGCATCGGTTTTTATAGTTTCCTTATTTTTGTGATTTTTGTCACGCCTTGCGACCATTACCGAGTCTACCGCGATATCCCGGGGCCCGATTTCAACACGCACAGGAATTCCTTTTTTGATCCACTCCCAACCCCTGGCGCCCCCCATATCCCGATCGTCGATTTCCACTTTAAGCGGACGATGATGGTAATATTTTTCTTTAAGCGCCGCTGCCAGACGTTCTGTATATTCCATAACCGCAGTTCGTTCTTCGGATTTTCTGAAAATCGGCATGAGCGCCACATGTGAGGGGGCAACTTTGGGAGGAAGAATTATGCCATCATCATCACCATGCATCATGACAAGACCGCCGATAAGACGCGTAGATGCCCCCCATGATGTCGTCCAAACAAATTCTTCTTTTTCCTGGGTCGACTGAAAACGGATACCCGAGGCCCGGGCAAAATTTTGCCCCAAAAAATGGGAAGTGCCTGCTTGCAAGGCCTTTTTGTCCTGCATCATGGCCTCAATCGACATGGTGTCCACTGCTCCCGGGAATCTTTCCGAAGCAGTTTTACTTCCGCGTATCACCGGCATGGCCAGATAATCCTGGGCAAGTTTAGTATAAATATCCAGCATCATAAGCGTTCGTTGCACGGCTTCATCCTTGGAAGCATGCGCGGTGTGCCCTTCCTGCCACAGAAATTCACTGGTCCTGAGAAACAAGCGGGGTCGCATTTCCCACCTGACAATATTGGCCCACTGATTGATCAGTATGGGTAAATCACGATAACTGCTTACCCATTTTGAAAAAGATTCCCCAATGATGGTTTCGGATGTGGGTCGAACAATAAGGGGTTCGGTAAGAGGTCCGGCGGGAATCAATCCGCCATCAGCTCCTTTTTCGAGTCTGTGGTGAGTAACAACAGCACACTCTTTGGCAAAGCCTTCAACATGCTGAGCTTCTTTTTCAAGAAAACTTAAGGGAATAAAAAGCGGAAAATAAGCGTTCCGTACCCCGGTAGCTTTGAACATATCATCCAGTTCGCGCACTATATTTTCCCAGAGTGTGTAGCCCCAGGGCTTAATGACCATACAGCCCCTTACCGGGGATCTTTCCGCCAAATCCGATGCTTTAATCACCTGCTGATACCATTCCGGATAGTCCTCATCCCGGGTGGGTGTTACTGCGGTAGTTACCTTTTTTCCCATTTTTAACCTTTCACTTCTTTTTGCCTTGATCTTTTTCGAATTTTTCGACCTCTTCGAGGAGAACTTCAGCCAGTTTATCCTGCGGGAATTTTTTAATTACCTCACCTTTTCTGAATAGAATGCCGACCCCGTCCCCACCGGCAACCCCAATGTCAGCCTCTCGGGCTTCGCCCGGTCCGTTTACCACACAACCCATGATTGCAAGCTTTATCGGTACGGATTTTAACAAAAGAGCTTTTTCAACCCGTTCAGCAATACCAAAAAGATCGATATTGCAACGACCGCAGGTAGGGCAGGATATGATGTCCGGCCCATGCTGCCGAATAGCCAAGCCTTTGAGAATTTCATAGCCTACCCGCACCTCTTCTACAGGATCACGTGTAAGCGACACCCGGATGGTGTCTCCGATCCCCTCTGCAAGAAGCATCCCAATCCCTAAAGCTGATTTTACAATACCCGAATAAAGACCGCCGGCTTCGGTAACACCGATATGAAGTGGCAGGTTGGATTTACTTGATAACAGTCTGTACGCGTCAACCGTCCGCGGCACATCAGAGGCTTTGAGCGATATTTTGATGGCATGAAAATCTAGCGTTTCCAGGAGCTCGATATGCCGCATGGCACTTTCCACCATGGCCTCTGCTGTTACACCGTTATATTTCTTTAGAATGTCTTTTTCAAGTGATCCTGAGTTAACACCAATTCGTATCGGTATATTATATTCTTTGGCACAATCCACGACGGCTTTTACTTTTTTCCGACTGCCGATATTGCCGGGGTTAATTCTAAGCCCGTCGGCACCAGCCTGGCACGATAAAGTGGCCAGGCGGTAATCAAAATGGATATCGGCTATAAGGGGTATGGATATTTTCTTTTTAATCCTTGAAATGGCAGTGGCCGCCTCTTCGTCCGGCACGGCCACACGTATAATTTCACAACCGGCTGCTTCTAAATGTTTTATCTGAGAAACCGTGGCCGTAATATCCTGCGTATAGGTATTGGTCATGGATTGCACCGAAACCGGCGCCAACCCACCAACCTTTACATTTCCAACCGTTACCTGACGTGTTTTTTTTCTCTGAATATTAAATGTCATGACAGATTCGTAAATTTAGATGGTCAATTTTCAATTTACTTGAATACTGCATTTAGATTAACAGACGCCCCTGATTACATCAAGTGAAATGGAGACAAATTCCGTTTACAAAAAATCTTGTGTTTAGTGAAGCCGGACGTACGATTTCTTGCCATACAAACCGGGTGCTCTGCACCCGGTTGCAAGTGCACCGTTTAAAGCACCGATGTGCTTTTGCCTTTTCGGTCTATGACCGAAAATTCAAGCCACCCGCTTAGCGGGTGGTCGTTGACTTTTGTTTGTGTTATATTATAAATTTCGCTATAGCTTACATATTAAATATAATGACAGGTGAAAGGATTGGCAAAATGAGCGGAGATAAGGGGAAAAAGTTTTCAGATAAACATACGGCAGCCGAAAAACCAAACCCTGAAATCAAGAGCAAAATTGAAACACGATCAAAAGATAATGAAATTCCGTGTGCGGTTGCATTTGAGATCGCAGAAGATATTGGAGTCTTGCCGGCTGAAGTCGGAAAAACCATCGACCTCATGAATTACAAGTTGGTTAAGTGCCAGCTTGGATTGTACGGTTACAAACCGGACAAAAAGATTGTAACCCCTCAGGATACCACCAACCAAGATTTAAAAAACGCGATCCAAAACGCTCTGGCTAATGACAGGTTGCCCTGTGTTAGCGCCTGGGAAATTGCCGCCCGGTTTCAAATCCCCAAATTGACGGTAAGCGGTATCGCCGAGGCTATGGGGGTTAAGATTAAGCCCTGCCAACTTGGTGCCTTCTAAAAGTGGTTTCGTAATGCACGCCTTTCGCCCGATTGCTGCGTTGCGTGACGATTCGAAATGTATTTGCTCATCCGCCAACGTACTCTGGCGGACTCCGCTTTTGAGTCGCCTCGCGCCCCCGCGTAGGCGGGATAACAC
>Ga0255055_10001829_pt1 | contig 15234 bp, 9 predicted proteins | sample JV7_2_27_MG_FD_188633 | JGI IMG/M metagenome (GOLD analysis project Ga0255055, IMG submission 188633) | Seawater microbial communities from Jervis Inlet, British Columbia, Canada - JV7_2_27 | ecosystem: Environmental > Aquatic > Marine > Inlet | place: Canada: British Columbia | collected... | reverse complement strand
GGGATGCGGACGCAGTTTGACGTCGTTGATTTCATTTTCGGTTTTGTACTCAATCCACATGTCGATGGCATCCTGGGTGAACACATCGCCCTTTAACAGGAATTCCTGATCGGCTTTTAAGGCCTCGAGGGCCTCATCTAAAGATCCGGGAGCCGACGGGATTTCAGCCAATTCTTCCGGAGGAAGATTGTAGATGTCTTTATCCAGCGGATCGCCCGGGTCGATTTTATTCTGGATGCCGTCAATGACGGCCATCAGCATGGCCGAAAAGGCCAGGTACCCGTTGCAGGACGGATCCGGGGTTCTGAACTCGATGCGTTTGGCTTTCGGTGATGGCGAATACATCGGGAGGCGTACCGCGGCGCTGCGGTTACGGCTGGAGTACGCCAGATTGACCGGGGCTTCAAAACCCGGCACCAGGCGCTTGTATGAGTTGGTGGTCGGGTTGGTAAAGGCGGTCAATGCACGGCAGTGTTTTAGAATACCGCCGATGCCGTAAAGCGCCTCCTGGGATATTCCGGCATATTTGTTACCGGCAAACAGCGGCTGGTTTTCTTTCCAGATGCTGATATGCGTATGCATACCGGTGCCGTTATCCTCAAAAAGCGGTTTGGGCATGAAAGTGACGGTATGATTGTTGCGATAGGCCACATTTTTAAGCACATATTTAAACCACATGAGCTGATCTGACATCTGCAGCAGGGGCTTGAAGCGCATGTCGATTTCGGCCTGGCCGGCAGTGGCCACCTCATGATGCTGGGCCTCGGTTTCGATCCCCAGATCTTCCAGGGTCAGGACCATCTCGGTGCGCAGGTCCTGAAATTTATCCATGGGCGGAACCGGAAAATAGCCTTCTTTGTGGCGCGGCTTGTAGCCCAGGTTGGGACCTTCGTCCCGGCCGGTGTTCCAGTTGCCCTCGACCGAATCGATCTCATAAAAGGCAGAGAAGCGGGTGGATTCAAAACGGATATCATCAAAGATAAAAAATTCGGCTTCCGGGCCAAAGTAGGCCACGTCACCGATTCCGCTGCTTTTTAAATAAGCGTCTGCTTTTTGAGTAATATTTCGCGGGTCGCGGGTATAGGCCTCTCGGGTAACCGGATCAACGATGTTGCAGATCAACACCAGGGTCGGGGCTTCATAAAATGGATCCATTTTTGCGGTCGTCGCGTCGGGAACCACCAGCATGTCGCTGGCATGAATGGGCTGCCAGCCGCGAATGCTGGAGCCATCGAAGCCGAATCCATCTTCAAAACTGGACTCTTCCAGTTCACGGATCGGAACCGTAAAATGCTGCCATAATCCCGGAAAATCCATAAATCTCAGATCGACGACTTTTGCGCCGTTTTCCTTTGCCATGTCCAATACTTCTTTGGCTGTCATAAGATTGTTCCTCCTTTTATACTAAAAATTTAAGGATTTAGGAATTAAGGAATTCAGGAATTAATTCCTCAATACCTCAATCCCGCAATTCCTGAATTCATATTGCGTCCGCGCCCGTCTCCCCCGTCCTCACCCGCAAAGCTTGCTCTACCGGTATCACAAAAATCTTGCCATCTCCGATTTTACCCGTATTGGCTGCTTCCCGGATACTTTCGACGACCTGATCGGCGCGGTCTGCCTCGATTACGATTTCAATTTTAATTTTAGGAATAAAATCTACTGCATATTCGGCTCCGCGGTAGATTTCTTTATGACCTTTCTGGCGCCCGTATCCTTTGACCTCGGAAACGGTCATTCCTTGGATGCCGATTTTGTTTAAGGCTTCTTTGACGTCATCTAGTTTGAAGGGCTTGATGATCGCCTCGATTTTTTTCATGCTAAAACCTCCTATTTGCGTTTGAATGTTTCAAAGCTTCAAATTTCTTCAGTCACCCGGTTCATTCGGCTGGTCGGAAGCCTTTCCATTATCGCGGCTTTAATATTTGCCACCTGATCCGGCAAATCCACTTTTTGTTCGTTGACATCCCTAACATAAAAAACATCGACGACCTGATCCGCCTTGGTTGCGATCTTAGCAACCCAGATGTTCAGATCGAAACGATAAAGCGCATCGGCAACACTGAAGAGCAAACCGGGAAAATCATAGGTGAACACTTCGATGATGGTAAAAAAACTGGAACTGGTATTGTCCACCGTGACCTGATGGGGTTTTTTGTCAAGCCCGGCTTTAGCGTTGCGGTAAACGCGCACCTTTTTTTTAAGGGCTGCGGTCAGGTCCAGTTCGTTGGACAATGCGGCCCCAAGGTTCCTGGCGGTGCGGTTCCATTTTTCGTCTTCCAGTATCGGATCCGGTGGGGGCTTGACCTTGAAAATATCCAGAGCAATATTATTGCGCCAGGTAAACACCTGAACGTCCAGAATATCGATGTTGTTTAAGGTAAATACACCGGCAATTTTTGAAATCAGACCGGGACGATCCTGGGCACAGACGGTCACAGAGCGGGTGTTGGCATCGGATGTGTGCTTGATTTGCCATATAAAATCGGAATTGCTCGAGGATAGATCATTGTAAAGCTTGATATGTTTTCTAATTTCAGGGGCCGGCATATATAAAAGATATCGCGGCGACATCACACCCAGCAGGGCTTCGATTTTCTTTTTTTCCCTGGGGTTGCGGGCCGAACGGATGGCCTCCTTTTTCTTCTGCTCCGCAACTTCAACGGCCCCGGTGGTGGCCAGTTCCCCTTTTTCCAGTACATTTAAGGTCTTGAGGAAAAAATCTCTCAAAAGCGTTGCCGTCCAGTCGTTCCAGGCCATCGGTCCCGTTGCGATCGAATCGGCGATGGTCAGCAAATAAAGCATTTTTAGGCGTTCGATCTCCTTTATTCTGCGGGCACAGGAAATGGCTGTTTCCTCGTCGTGGATATCCCTTCGGGTGGCGGTTTTAATCAACAAAAGATGTTCCTGAACCAGAAAAATGACTGTTTCGATATCTGCGGGTTTCAGCCCTTTCCGGGTAAGGATGTTTTTAACGATCTCAGCGCCTTTTGCTGAATGATCTTCTACAGATTCACCCTTGCCGATATCGTGCAGTAAAGCCGCCCAGAGCAAAAGCTTCTTTCTTTTCAGATTGCGGTAAATCTTTTCGCATAACGGCTCCAGGCTGCTGTCTCTGGCAGTGCCGAACTTTTTGACGGTTTGCACGCTGCGCAACAGATGTTTATCGACCGGATAAAGATGGTATTCATCATACTGGATGCGGTTGCGGACGCCGCGGAATTCAGGGATAAATTTTTCCAGAAAACCCGTATTTAACATCTCATTGAGAACATTAAATTTCGGAACCGGGGCGACTAAAATCCGTTCGAATGATTTAACGACAACCTCGGAAGTTCGATAGATTTTATTTACAAGATGGGAAAATTCTTTTACCAGTCTTTTGGCTTCTGCGCTCAGGGGAATTTTTAGTCGCGCACTTTCCTCAAATATCTTCATTAAAAGTTGCGGGTTTTTTATAATGGCCTCCGGTCCGACAAAATTAAGCATTCCCCATTTGATCACTTCCAGGCCATCGACGGCACTCTTTTTCTGTGATTTTCTTTTGCGTTTTCTCCTTTTCTCGTAGCCCAGCTCATGCAGAAACACCAGGTGCTGCTGCTTTAGCGCCTCCATTCGTCCGTGTAGCTCTCCCATAAATCTTTCGACCGGTTCCTGTCCGTTATTTTTCTTGTAGTTCAGTGACCGAGCCAGTTTAACCTGGTTTTCAAAGTGCAGCTGATCACATTTGCGACCGCAGATGTGATGGATCCGGTTGCGCACTTTCCAGATAAAAGCGATGGATCGGATTAAGGTTTGGAACTCTTCATGGGAAAGCAATCCCAGATATTCAAGATCTCTAAATTGTTTTGCATTAAACGCGATGCGCGCAATCCACAGCATGGTGTGATAATCTCTCAAACCGCCCTGGCCCTCTTTAAGATTGGGCTCAAGTAAATAGGCCGAATCTCCGAAATGGGCGTGTCGCAATTCATTATGTTCAACCAGCCAGTTGATAATATTCGGGGATTTTTTAACAATGATTTTTTCCCGCAATTCATCCAGAAGATTAGCGTAAATCAGGGACCACCCGCAGACAAATCTGGCATCCAGCATCGGGGTCAGCACTTCATAATCTTTGCCGGCCAGCGCCAAACACTCATTCAGCGAACGGGTGGCATAGCCGACATCCAAACCAATGTCCCACAGCGGATAAATGATTTCCTGGATCAAGTTTTCTGCCTTCCTGGGAACCTTCTTTTTAAAGAGAAACAACAGGTCGACATCGGAATGAATGCATTGTTCCTCTCTGCCGTAGCCGCCCAGGGCAATAATAGCATACGGGTTTTTACGGATATCCATACGGGGACCCACTATGCTGGTTTCAAATGCCTGGCGGAAATAATCGTCCAGGAGCCGGGCATGCTGCATTAAAAAGTCGGGTTCTTTTCCTTTTAAAAAGCGCGCAATTAACCCTTCGGTTTTTTGCCGCAACTGAGTGGCTGTTTGTCGGTGGACATTATTCATTTTGCGGTATGTTTCATTTAAATTAAGTGAATCATTCCTAGTGTTGTATCCCACAAAAATGTTACAAAAGTCATGCAGTATATTTAAGTCCAGTTGAGTTCTTTAAACAACGCCTGGTTCAAAGGCTTGCCCACCTCCGGTGGGTTCAACGTTCAAAGGTTCAGAGGTTAGATAACTGCAGAAATAAGTCATCAGATGTTAGAGGAAATAGGACACAGCCAGAAATCGGACACTTAAATCCTGAAACTTCTGAACCCAGAACCCGGGAACTGACACCTAAAATAAAACGAATTAACATTAATAAACTCAATCCGTGTTTTGTAAATTACTTGTGAAACGCAACACTAGTTGAGCAACATGCATGCCATGAAGCCCCCATTTCATAAAAGTAAATAATTACAGCAAGATAAGACGTTGACTGGCTGGGTGAGGCGTTTTAGGGTTGTTACAAATTTGGCAGAAATATCGGAAATATATTACAAAAATGTAATATCAACTTTTTAAAATTGGTGAATCAAACGCCGGCAATTAAGACCGCTTCTAGAACCTATCTTAAAAATAGCAGATCATGCCCAAGGGTAAGGCGCAAGCCGACGCAAAAGCGCAGCATACATGGGCGTATGTGAGCATTTTAAGGAGGTTTGCAACGCCGCCATTGGGTATTAGATGCATTTTTGAGATAGGTTCTAATCAGGGAACGACTACGACGTCAAGATCATCGCAGCCTTTGTCAAAACCGCCGCTAAGAGGCTGGTCAACATCGGGTTCGGAATTATAATAATAACGAAAATACGCATGCGGCGTTTTGATCCGTGCGGTTTCATTTTGATTTATTCTTCCCTGCCAGATGAGCGCGCCCATGTTTCCGTCGCGGTCCAGATCAAAGACTTTAACATAGACATCGCTATGGACTGCCTTAAGGTAGCAGGCGCCTTTCTCAGAATCAACATCGGGCGTGGCCGAACAGCCGGCGATAAGCGCGGCAAAAAAGATGATTGATACGAATCGACGTGTTCTCTTCATATCTTTTCCTTTATAATTAAGGCACCAGTATGGTTTCAAGATTGTTGCACCCGTGATCAATTCCGCCGCTCAGGGGCTGGTCCTTGTCAGGTTCGGAATTGTAATCATAGCGCAAGCGGCCATGGGGCGCTGTGATCTTTACGGATTTTCCCTGATTAATTCTTCCCTGCCAGATCTGCCTGCCTTGATTTCCGTCACCGTCCATATCAAAGACAATCACAAAAACGTCTGTATTCGTTGCTTTAAGATAACAGGAGCCTTCCTCGGCTTCTGCATTTTGTACGGCTAAAAAACCCGCTAAAATCACTGTAAAAAAAGCAATTGGCAGGATTCGAGATATTTTTCTCATCTTTTTTCCTTTCTTAAGATGAACCTTTTTTCTTCAGAAAACCTACGGCCGGCACCATTTGCCCGTCATGCTGCGGTTCAATCATCTAAATTCCGGGCGCGTTCTTGGGTCAGTTTCGCCTTTTTTTCGGCTTCGATTGCTTTTTCTTCGGCGATTTTGGCCTGTTCCTGGGCGGCCTTGGCATCATCGGCCGCCTTTCTCATCTGGTACTTATAGGCACGCCGCATATATTCGTTTCGATTGTGGGTTTCGATATATTTTTTAGCCGTTTTCATTGCTTCTTCGGCCTTGCCCCTGGCGATTTCAGCTTCCTCTCTGGCCTTTTGTGCTTTCTCCCGGGCTTGCCGAACTTCATCTGATTCCGGTTCAGCGGTTGCAGCCGCGTCTTCTGAATCCTGGCGCTGTTCTTTTCCCGGGACGGTCTTTTCAGGTTGGGGCTCATACTTCAATACATCTTTGACCCGGGCATTTTGGGGCGGAGGCTCTGCGGTGATATGCATATTGCCGTCTTTATCGGTCCAGGTATAGACCTGATCTGCGAAAACATCAGAGTTTGCAAAAAATAATAACAGCAGGCTTAACCCCGCTAAAAAGGTTTTCATATTGAAATCCTTGCCGATGAGATTGACGGTTGGTTTTAAAAGATAACACTTAAATATAACTTGACCATGAATATCTGTCAATTGTTTCGCCCATGGGTGCACCCCTGAAAGGCCCCCTGTCAGAGTGCTGTCTAAAAATTCGGCCTAGCTTTTGTAAAAAAAACCCTACGGTTTTTTCAGTTTTTAACCGGTTCAACGGGCTAACCGGCTAACCTAAAAAAGTATTCCAAATTTTTTCAATCCGGTTTCGCAGGTGGCTGAATTTTTCCTGGGGAACTTTGGCCGGTTTTTCCTGAAGACTGGCCTGATGGGCCACTGCACGATAAATCAGGTAAGCATGTTTTAAAATGTGAGCCGTATATTCGTCGATAGCACCCGTGGTGATTAACGTCTGGATCAGACGCACATTATCGGTCCACTGCAGTAATCCGGGATATTCATAAGATTTTAACAGAACCAGATACTGCACCAAAAATTCGATGTCCACCATTGCGCCCGTATCCTGCTTGAGATCAAACATCCCTGCCTCGGGTTTTAACAGTTCTTTACGCATGCGGTTTCGCATGTCGACCACTTCTTCCCGCAGTTTGAGCTCTCTTCGCTGACGGGCCAGAACTTCATGGCGGGTGCTTTCAAAGTGGTCGGTTAGCAGAGAATCGCCGAGGATAGGCCTTGCCTTTATCAGGGCCTGATGTTCCCAGGTCCAGGCCGAGTTCTGCTGGTAGTCGCGAAATGCTTCTACATGGCTGACCAGCACCCCGGACTCCCCGCTGGGCCGCAGCCGCATGTCAATTTCATACAATCTGCCCGCCCGTGTGTGGGCGGTCAGGATATGGATGACGCGCTGCCCCAATCGGTTAAAGAATTGGGCGCTGTCGATTGCCTGCCGGTGTGCTTGAGTTTTTTCTCCCGTTCCGGAATGCAGAAATACCAGATCCAGATCCGAGCCGTAGCCAAGCTCCAGTCCGCCGAGCTTGCCGTAAGCGATGACCGCAAAGCCTTTATCACAGGTCTTGCCGTTGAGCTCACAGGCCGGTGCACCGTGCTTTTCGAGCAGATGATCATAGGTTCTATTGACGACTTCAGCCAGCACCGTCTCGGCAATATCGGACAGGTGATCGCTAACCCGCATCAGGGGCAGCGCACCGCTAACATCGGCTGCGGCAACGCGCAGCACGTTGATTTCTTTGAAAACGCACAGCTGCTCTATCTGGTATTCTAAATCATCTGAAGGGGCCTGGCGCATGCGCCGGTTTAAATCATCCTTTATCTGCCCGGCCTCAGGCGGAATGTAAAGGGTGCGGGGATCCAAAAGTTCATCCAAAAGAACCGGATGCTGGGCCAGGAAAGAAGCGATCCAGGGGCTGGCCCCTGCCAGTTGAATCAGGTGGGTTAATACCATCGGATTTTCGAGTAAAAGCGCAAGATAGCTGATTCGCCCGCCGATGGATTTTATCAGATCGATAATCCGGCCAAGAACAATTTCGGATTTCTTGCCTCCACCAACTTCTTTGAGAACCTGGGGGATTAGTTTTTCAAGGCGCCGGCGGCCTTTATCACCTAACCGGTTTGATCCAAGCGTATTGCGCAAATAATCCAACAATCGCAATACCTCCCGGGGCTGGTCAAAACCGACGCCCACAAGTATTTCTGCAGCCGGGCTGTCGCCGATCAAACCTTGCCAGATACCCTGCAGCTGTTCTTCTAAGTTCGGCTGTTTTGATTCAGAATCTTTGCCCTCCAGCAGGATCTGAAAATGGCGGTGCACATTGTTGCGGTGCTGATCAAGTTGCGAGGTGAATTCGGCTGCATCCGCGAACCCCATGGATGCCGCCAGGCGTACCTGATCCGGTTCATTCAAAGGCAAATCATGGGTTTGCTGATCGGCGAATTCCTGCAGCCGGTGTTCGGTATTTCTGAGAAATATGTAAGCTGCCGTCAGTTCGTCACTAACCTCGATGGGAATGTGATCGTCACGGGCCAGTATCTTTAATGCCTTCTGGATGCTGCGCTGTTGAAGATCCGGTGTCACACCGCCGCGAATCAGCTGAAACATGTGTCCGAAGAACTCAATTTCCCGAATACCCCCCTTTCCCAGTTTAATATTGTGTTTCATTCCTTTGCGCTTAACTTCAAGAGCAATCATGCGCTTCATTTCCCTCAAAGAATCATACGCGCCGTAATCCAGATACCGACGGTAAATGAAAGGGTTTAATCGTTTAAGCAAATGATGGCCGGCTTTTTTATCTCCGGCCACGACCCTGGCTCGGATCAATGCATAGCGCTCCCACTCCCGACCCTGCTGCTCGTAATAGTTTTCCAGGGCATCAAAATGCATAACCAGCGGTCCGTTTTCCCCGTAGGGCCGCAAGCGCATGTCCGTGCGGAACACGAACCCTTCGGGGGTCGGTTGACCGATGGCCTTAATGAGCTGGCGGCCAAGGCGCGTGAAAAAATCATCATTGCTGATCGATTGAGGGGTTCCGCGTGTATGGCCGGCTTGCGGGTAAGTGAAAATAAGATCGACATCGGACGAAAAGTTTAGCTCCCGTGCTCCCAGTTTGCCCAGGCCCAGGATGACCAGGTGTTGAAGTGAGCCATCTTCGGCGGTGGGTGCTCCAAATTTTTCAGATAACCGCTTGTAAAGAGTTAAGGCGGTATGCTCGAGGCAGGTATCTGCCAGACCGGAGAGGTCGCTGACGGTTTCCGCTAAATTGCTCCAGCCGGCAAGGTCACGAAACGCGATGCGCGTCATTTCCCGGCGTCGAAAGGCTCGCAGGATCTGGATTAAAGCCGCCTCATCTTTCACATCGATGAGAGCGCTCCTCAGCATTTCATAAAAATTATTCTGAGAATAACTTCGTTGCAGGTCTCCACTGTCAATCAGATCGGAGATTAAAGAAGGGTGGCGGATGCAGTTTTGGGCCACAAAGTCGCTAAATGTAAACACGCGCTGAAGTACGCGAAGAATTTGCGGGTTTTGCGGAAGGTCAATCTTATGTTTTGCGGATGATTGCTCGAACGCCTCCCACTTTCTTTCCAGGTCCTGAACCAGTATGTCGGGGAGGTCGGTTATCGATTTCATATCAAATGTTGTTTGGCATAGCGCATGGGGCATGGGGCATGGGGCAGAGCGCTGGTCAACATCCTCCATTTCAACACCATGCGCTATGCCCCATGCCCTATGCTATTTTATATACCCCCAATCCACCAAGCGGCGATAGGCATGCTGGGCGTATTTGCCCTGCTGCACGACCTGCAGATAGCGTTTGTATTCCTTGGCTGCCTGCTCGACATGATTCATGCCTTCCTGGCAATAGCCTTTAAAGAAGATCGTGTTCGGATTTCCGGGCAACAGTAATTCAAAGGAGTGAAATTCCTCATAGGCGCCCTCAAAATCCTTCAGCTGGATTTTAGAATAGCCGCTGAGGTGATAGGCCTGGGCTTCTTTGGGGTAGGCCTTCTGGGCCATCTCGGCATACTGGCGGCCGACCGCGTATTTTTTCTGAGCCAAATTGCTGATCGACGTCATGCACAGGGCGACATAATCATCAGGTGCTTTTTTCAAGGCCTTACGAAAATGATTGCTGGCGGCATCGTATTTGCGCGCCGCCAATTGTTTCTCTCCGTTTTGAATCTCTTGAATTGCTCCTTTTTGGGCCCGTAACCTGGCGGTATGATCCATATAGCGTTCCCGGTAAAGCGGCCCTTTTAAAGCGGACTGATATTTTGTATTTGCGGTCTGAACTGCCGTATCATATCGTTCCTGACTCATCGGATGGGTGGCAAATAACAGGTCGACAGTAGTGGATTTATGTTTTGACATGCTGTTGAGTATCTCCATCAACCCGATAAACCCTTCGGAACCGTAACCGGCGCTAACCATATATTGTATGCCTAGGGCATCGGCTTCGCGTTCATTATCCCGGCTGTATGAAGCCAGCAGGGCACCGGCGCTGATCTGACCCAGCTGGCCTGCCAGATCGCCCAGCGCTGCACTCTGGGTTCCGGCCAGCACCGAAATTCCGCCAACGAGCGCCTGGGAAAGCTGCCCTTTTGACATCTGTTCGGCGGCGTGCCGGGCATTCACATGTCCCAGTTCATGGCCCAGCAAGGCGGCAAGCTCAGCCTCGTTGTCCAGCGACAGCATAATGCCGCGGGTGGCGGCAATACTGCCGCCGGGAAATGCGTAGGCATTGACATAGGTGGCGTTTACCACCCGGAACGAATAGGGCATATGGGGGCGATGGGATGAAGCCGCCATCTTGTTTCCGACCTGACTGACATAGCGGTTTAATCGGCTGTCCTGCACTTCCCCGTAATCGGTGGAAAACTGAAGCGGCGAGTACTGCCTGTCAATTTGAATTTCGGTATCTTCGGATACCAGCATGAATTGCTTTTTTCCGGTTACCGGATCCGTGGCGCATCCGAACACATAGCCGGCGGCGGCCATCGATGAAAGCCACAAAAAATCGCGTCGGGTCAGATTGCGCAATTTAGATGTTTTTGACGGATGATTAGGCATAACAATCTCCTAATTTTATAATCGTCCTCGTTTTTCCTACTCGTCCTCGTCCTCGACACGCTATCAAATTGCTCATTACAGCCTTCCGGTTTTCGAGTACGAGTACGAGGACGAGGACGAAGAAAAGCACTGTCGTCTTCCTACTCGTTCTCGTCCTCGACACAATATCAGTTTGCTCATCACAGCCTTCTGGTTTTCGAGTACGAGTACGAGCACGAGGGCGAGGACGATTGCGACGATAAACTATGGCTGTATTTACTTATTGGACGGCGTTATCACCTTATACGTTTCAAGCAATCGGTTTCCCAGGGTGGCCGCAAGCTGTTTGAAGAAGATTATTCCATTGTCTGCATCTTCCGCTAAAATTCCGGATAATTTGTTACTGTCCGTTTTCAGCAATTTTGTCGGTTCTAAACATTCGGCTGAAGCGGAGTAAACCGCTCCCCCGATAAGACTGGACCATCCAAAAGCTTCTCCATTACGCGTGGCATTGTAAACCACCTGTTTCGGTTGGCCGACACTTAATTTTACACGCCCATTCAACAGAATGAAAAAGAAATTGGCAGGGTCATTTTCGCGAAAAAGAATTTCACCTTTTTTATGGGAGGACATTTCAGAGATGTCCATGAATTTTTTTACAAAATCCATGCTGGTTCCCATAAAAAGATCAGATTGCTTGATATACATGGCTGCACCTGCCTTTGCGTTTTAGCATTTCGAAATTTGGTTAATATTTTCCAAGGAAACAAAACCTGATATATATAAAATAAATTCGCCGGGTTGTCAAAATAATAACCGGCTAGAGCGTTTGTCAAAATAACGTCCGATAGCGGTAGTTTGTTGTGTCTTCTCAGGGTTGTCGATAACGTCCAATATGGCCTGATCCAAACGCTCTAATAATTTTTCTTCATTAATATAGCGGTTGTCATGTGTGTGATAACTTTAAGCTGTTACACATTACATTCTCCCTTGTTAGCGAATCCGGCAAACAGAACATATTTATGACAACCGCTATAATCGCTGATATAAATCAATTTTTTGTTTTTCAAATGATATATATGTGCTATAAGCCTTGGGTTGATTCGGGCGAAGGTTTTTCGGAAAGAGGCCTTAATCAACACCGGTTAGAAGGGAGACACAAAATTTAAAAATTCCCGCTAGGGAATATAAGGTATGGGTTGGCATTATTTTTCACTAATTTTTCATCCCGCTCCATGATTCGGGAACCATTCCAATATGATGCCCCGTATGTTTGTTAGCACGCCCTGCAGTTGTCTCAGCAAACCTTTTGTGGCTTGCTAAACTCATCCGATAAACCCCCATAAAGATTCCGGCTATGAATTTCTTGACGACCATAATTTGCAGTACATCCTGCCTCAAGCGATAACCTGACTGATCTGATCACCATTGCTGCAATTCAGCGTTTGCATTGCAATGGAGGTCGCACCCTTGTCAGCTGTTGCCTCAGCAGGATTTTTTATCTTTAATTTTATATCGAAAAAGGAGATCAATCACCATGTGCCGCTTATTTGCCATCACCAGCAAGGAGCCGTTATCTCCCATGGTCGCCCTGAAGGCGCTTGATGTTATGCGCGAAGGTCACGATTGTTCGGGGGTCGGGATTTTTCTGCGTGATCTTGCCGGACCCTTTGATGAGATGAAAGACGCCCCTATTTTATCGGGAATTTTCAGCGATAAGGGATTAAAGCGTCTGGACACATTTATGATGGATATCGGCTTTATGACCAAATATAAAATCTCGGTTAAATTGCCCAAAACACCCCCTCCCGGTGTTCCCAAGCGGGACGTCTATCTGATTCGGGCCTATGAATACCCGGAAGAGTGGGAGGATCTCAGCCGGGAGCAACTCTACGAGCAGCTCCTTAAAATCCGTCTTCAGCTCCGGGCCATGGGGGAGCAAAAAAATGATATGATCGTTTTCTCCTTCTGGCCGGATGTGATTATGATCAAGGAAATCGGGGACCCCATGCTGGTTGCCCGGCATCTGAATCTGGACCGCAAAGAGCTTTTTGCCAGAGTGATCATGGCCCAGGGGCGGCAAAATACCAACTATGCCATTACTCTGTATGCCTGTCATCCGTTTTTCATTCAGGGATATTCAACCATGACCAACGGCGAAAATACGGCCTTTGTCCCGATTCGCTCGTTTTTGGAGTCCCGCGGATTTTCAGGTTATACCGGCTACCAGTCGGACTCGGAGGTTTTTACCCATATCCTGCATTATGCGGTTTCCAAACTCGGACTGGGCATTGAAGCCTATAAACATATTATCACGCCGCTGCAGGATCCAGATCTGATCGATCACCCCAACAGCCATTTTTTAAAGAACCTGAAGCAAACCTGCCGGCCGTTGATTATCGACGGGCCCAACTGCGTCATCGGCTGTCTTCCGGACCATAGTGTGTTTATGGTGCAGGATCGTAAAAAACTGCGACCCGGAGTTGTCGGCGGAAAGCCCGGTGTCTATGCGTTTTCTTCAGAAATCTGCGGCCTGGACGCCGCCATTCCAAACCGGGATAAAAGCAAGGATTTTCAACCCATGCATCTGGATACGGCCTTCGTCGGTCCGGGGCGTCAGGAGGTTAGGTTATGGAACCAGAAAGACCCATTACCCCTTCCACACTGAGTGTTAAAGACCTACCGTGGCAGGTTCTATGGGATAAAGAAAAATGTACTCTGTGCGGCAAATGCACGGCAATATGTCCGGTAAATGCCATTGAACTGGGGGTATTTCGCAAGCGGCTGCTCTCGCCCCCGACGGACCTGGCGCAAGCTCCAGCCATGGCATATAAAAGTTATTACGGCATCCGGCAAAAAACAGACCCGGCTTACCGATGTATCGGTTGTGCCATGTGCACCATGGTTTGTCCCAATGACTGCATTGTTCCCTGCCGAGGTGATGAAGCCGATAAACTCAAATTTCACGTTGACCAGGGCGGCCAGCCCCGCAGACGGGGCGGACGGCGCAATGTGCCCGGTGGTATTCTCGATCGCCTCAAATTCATCCGGATTTCGATGTTAACGGACCCGGCCCTGGATGCCGGCCGTCATGAGTTCGAACTGCGCACCTTACTGGGACGCGTTTTACCGCCTGAAGACAATCTGAAATTTTTAAGCGTAAACGGCTGGATCCCACCGGTTCGCGAAATCTATCCGTTGATCATCGGCGCCATGTCTTTCGGGGCCCTGTCACCCAACATGTGGGAAGGATTGCAGATGGGTGTGGCCTATTTAAATGAAGAACTGGGTATGCCGGTGCGGATCTGTACCGGTGAGGGCGGATGCCCGCCGCGGCTGTTGCAGTCTCGGTTTTTAAAATATGTTATCCTGCAGATCGCCAGCGGCTATTTTGGCTGGGATGAGATTATTCACGCCATCCCGAAAATGAAAGAAGATCCCTGTGCCATCGAGATCAAGTATGGACAGGGTGCCAAACCCGGAGACGGCGGGCTGCTGATGTGGTACAAAGTCAATAAGCTAATTGCCGCCATCCGGGGCGTGCCCACCGGCGTCAACCTGCCGAGTCCGCCCACCCACCAGACCAAGTATTCGATTGAAGAATCGGTAGCCAAGATGATCCAGTCGATGTACATGGCCTGGGGGTTCCGGGTGCCGGTATATCCCAAAATATCCGGTACCTCGACGGCAATGGCGGTTTTAAACAACCTGACCCGCAACCCCTATGCCGCCGGGCTGGCAATTGACGGTGAGGACGGCGGGACGGGCGCAGCCTATAATGTTTCCATGAACCATATGGGGCACCCCATCGCCAGTAATATTCGCGATGGCTACCTGACCCTGGTGCAGCTGGGCATGCAAAACCAGCTGCCGTTGTTTGCCGGTGGCGGCGTGGGCAAAAACGGGAACCTGGCGGCCAATGCCGCCGCTCTTTACATGCTGGGCGCCAGCGGGGTGCAAATCGGAAAGTATGTCATGCAGGCCGCCGCCGGGTGTCTGGGTTCTGAATCCGACCGCTGCAACATTTGCAACATCGGTCTGTGTCCCAAAGGAATTACGTCCCAGGATCCGCGCCTGTATCGGCGGCTTGATGTCGAACAGGTGGCCCAGCGGGTGGTCGATCTTTATCTAAGCTTTGACACTGAATTGAAAAAAATCGTGGCGCCGCTGGGGCGATCCACATCATTGCCCATCGGCATGTCCGACGCGCTGGGCATCGATGATCCCGATGTGGCGGAGCGGTTGAAGAT
>Ga0255055_10001828_pt1 | contig 15237 bp, 10 predicted proteins | sample JV7_2_27_MG_FD_188633 | JGI IMG/M metagenome (GOLD analysis project Ga0255055, IMG submission 188633) | Seawater microbial communities from Jervis Inlet, British Columbia, Canada - JV7_2_27 | ecosystem: Environmental > Aquatic > Marine > Inlet | place: Canada: British Columbia | collected... | reverse complement strand
ATCTTCGCGTGGACCTGTGGAGCTCTGGTGGTGGTCGCGGCGCTCGAACGATGGGATCCCGGCGCATCAGTCATCGGCGAAAACAGTTGGGCGGTCCTGGTCGTCGCGAGCGTCCTCGGTATCGTCCCGGAGTCCGGTCCACATCTACTTTTCGTGACCCTGTACAACGAAAGCGTGATACCCGTGAGCACCCTCGTTGCCAGTTCCATCGTCCAGGACGGCCACGGGATGCTCCCGCTTCTGGCTTTCTCCCGGATGGAGTTCATCGAGGTGAAGGGCATCAACCTCGCGGTGGGGTTACTAGTAGGGGCGATCCTGATGATGGCGGGATGGTGAGCAGGTGGGCTTGCCGCTGTCAGATCATCGTGGCTCTCTCCGCAGATCAAGCGCGATGGAGAGAGCCAGGTCAACGCGTTCCAACAAGACCGCGGGCAGGCGTCCAACAAGATCTGTGAGCATGGTGGAAGATCGCCGGCATCTGACAGCCGGGGAAGGTCAGGTTGTGTTGTACCCTTTGTCTTCTACCGAGGATTGAACTCACATGATCGGCGGCTACATCTATCGGCGGAACGACATCGGCCTCGAATCGTGTCTACAAGAGCGGCTCGACCACTCGTTTATCAGGATCGATGTCTGGGACTGCGGCTTCCTGTTTTGCGATCAGCCCTACAGAGACGACCACACGTCCCGACTGGTCTCGGATGACCTCGTCGTACTCAGCCAGGACCTGCTGGTCGCGACGAACTCTGACGGTGAGTACCGACCATTCGACCTTTCCTCGGAGTTACCCGGACTCTTTTCGAAAGACGAGCCCACCGCCTTCAACACCATCGCGAGCGATTACCGTATGGCCGTCGTTCGCAGACGGGGCGAGGAAACGACACTGTTTCTGGCGTCCAACCGTGCCGGTGCCGGAAGGATCTACTTTTGTCCGACAGAGTCCGGGGTGGTCTTCTCGTCCGACCTTCGTTTCCTGCTCGGCGTCACCCAGGGCGATATAAGCCGGCTGGGGATCTACTCAATTCTGAAGTACGGCGCGGTCCCGGAGCCCATGACCATCTGCAGCAATGTCAACGCGGTTCCGCCCGCTCACTTCCTGAGATACGAGGTGAACGACGGGACCCAATCGATGGTTCCGTACTTTCGTTTTCAATTCCCGTTCGAATTCGAGGAGCATCCCCCTCGCGACGAAGCCGAAATCCTGGAACCGGCAAAGGAGGCGCTTCGCAAGTCGTCACGCTTTCTGCACGCGCATCGGCCGGTGATTCTGCTCAGTGGCGGAATCGATTCGAGCCTCTATGGTTGCTACCTGAACGAGACCGGCGGAGAGGCCCTGCAGGGGTTTTACTGCGCGTTCGGAGACGACGACCCGGAGCTGGTCCTCGCCCAACGGATCGCCGATCGGCTACAGGCCGATTTACACATGGCCCGAATGGGCAAGTCCGATGCCACTCGTGTGCTGGACGACGTGACACGGCTGACGGATCACCCCTTCTCCGATTTCTCGAGTCTGCCGATCACCTTTCTCTTGCAGTACGCTGGCGAACGGATGGGTGAACGGACGGTGCTCATCGAATGCAACGGCGGGGACGACTGCTTCGGTTTTCCGGATCTGGCAAACGAGAAGAAGTTCACTCTGAAACACCAGTTCCCCCGGAGCCTCAAGCGGGTGATCGCGGCAGCATTCAAGGCAACGACGTACTGGAAGTGGGAGGGGCAGGAAGGCCTTCTAGCTCGAGCGTGCGCTCTCTCCGATTCCCACGAGAAGACCCTGTTGGACTACTTCCTGGTTCTCGCGCCCCTGGGGTATCTCGGGGTGAGACCCTCCGGCGAATGGGACGACACGCTTCAAGATGAGATGGAACGGGTTTTCTCGAGGTGCGGCGACGACTATGAGGGCCTGAGCTACAGCGCCAAGATGACGATCCGCCAGCTGCTTCACGTCAACAGCCGGAGATGGGCGGCGAAAGCGCTTTCGGTCGGAGAGAGTCTGGGAATCCGCGTGGTCTATCCCTTCATCTGGCGGGAGGTGCTGGTCGAGCAGGGCAGGATCCCCTGGAATCTCAAGATCAGGGACGGCGTCGTCAAGTGGCCGCTCAAACGACTGCTCGAGGAGTACATGCCTGGCTCCTTCATCTACCGCAAGAAGAGCGGTTTCGTTCCTCCCTTCGCGACGTGGCTTACCGACGAAGCCTTCAATCACACAGTGCGGGAGATCTTGCTGGACCGTAGCGCCTTCGTTGCCGAGGTCGTCCCACCGGCAGTACTCGAGAATCTGTTGTCGGACGCGTTGGAGGGAAGGAAGTTGAGACACCTCATACTGAATTTTCTGTGGGGTGCTCTGTTTACCGAAATGTGGCTCCGCAAGCATGCTGTTCAGTAGGTTGGGCAACCAGGCAATCTTGCCGAACAAGGTGCGATTGCGGTCCGGAGACTCCACTTCGGACCGTTAGGAGGGTTTTTGTTTGATTCGGGCCCGAGGGTGTTCAAGTACGATGAGTCGTCGCCCGCTAGCGCATAGGCTCCGAGGTACCCGTGGCCCACCACACCGTACGTGCCGGATACAGAAACCTGGTTGACCGGCTGAACCGATTCCCTCAGGGAGCCCCGCCCTCCGAGCTTCTCTACCGAATTCTGGAGATGCTGTTCAGCGAGCGGGAAGCCGGCCTGGTCTCCCTGCTTCCCATCAAGCCGTTCGACACGACGACCGCCGCCCGGATATGGAAGATGCCGCAGGCGCGGGCCACAGAGGCGCTCGAGGAACTGGCCGACCGCGGGATCCTGCTCGACATCCGGGTCAAGAACCGTCAACTCTACGTGCTGCCGCCTCCCATGGCCGGCTTCTTCGAGTTTTCCATGATGCGCGTGCGGCACGATATCGACCAGAAGCTGCTGGCCGAGCTGTTCCACCAGTACCTGAACGTGGAAGAGGAGTTCATCAAAACCCTGTTCACCGGTGGCGAGACGGAACTGGGGCGGACATTCGTCAACGAGACCGCACTCCCTGACGACGTTGCCCTCCGAGTCCTGGACTACGAGCGCGCCAGCGAGATCATCCGCAGCGCGTCCCACATCGGTGTCGGGGTCTGTTACTGCCGGCACAAGATGCAGCACCTGGAACGCGCCTGCGATGCGCCGATGAACATTTGCATGACCTTCAACTCGGTGGCCGACTCGCTGACCCGGCACGAGGTCGCCCGCCCGATCGACGCCACGGAGTGCCTGGATCTGCTGGACGAAGCCCGGGAGCATCACCTGGTGCAGTTCGGCGAGAACGTGCAGCGCGGCGTCAGCTTCATCTGCAACTGCTGCGGCTGCTGTTGCGAGGCAATGCTGGCGGCCCGCCGCTTCGGCATCCTGAACGCGATCCAGACCACCAACTTTCTCCCCCACATCGACTCGGAGTCGTGCCACGGCTGTGGAAAGTGCGTTGGGGCTTGTCCCGTCGAGGCCATGTCTCTGGTCTCGGCCAACGATCCGGCGAAACGGAACAAGAAGGCCTCGCGACTCGACGAGTCGGTCTGCCTGGGCTGCGGGGTTTGCGTCACGGTTTGCCCACAACACGGCATCCGGCTCGAGCCACGCGCCGAACGCGTGATCACCCCCGTCAACTCCACTCACAAAGCGGTGCTGATGGCCATCGAGCGGGGCCTACTGCAAGACTTGATCTTCGACAACCGCGCGCTGATGAGCCACCGGGCCATGGCGGCCATCCTCGGCGTGATTCTCAATCTGCCACCGGTGAAGCGGGCCATGGCCAGCCGGCAGGTGCGGTCCCGCTACCTCGAAGCGCTGATCCGCAGACAGTCCTAGTGCGCGCGGGCAACGACTCCGACCCCGGGGCGTTGACCTACCACACCTGGATTCGCTGTCTGAAGTTGGGGTTCAGGATCTGGGCTTCCCCGTTCGTGGGGAAATCTTCCCTGTTCGGCACCCTTTTTGTCCCTGTTGGTGGGGGAATTGTCCCTGTTGGCGGGAGATGAAAGGCCGCCCGCGGCAGCCGCCTGTCGCCAGGTCCGGGACCCGCCCGACTGCCCCTGACGTAACGGCCGCCGTTCCTGCCACTTTTTGATCAAGAGATCGACAAATCTCAAGTCGCCGTCGTTGTCACTGGAAACGGGAAAGAAGACTACCCCGTCAGCGAGAATGAGCGTGATCTCGCTGTCCTCGAAGAACGACAGGTTGCGCGTGATTTCGATATCCTCGATCTCCGAGTAGGTCACGATGACCGCCGGCTCTTCGTAGTCCTGCCGATACACGACGACCTTCTTGTTCGTGAAGAAATAGAACCCTTCCTTCACACTGAACAGGCCGTCCGAGTACCAGAACAAGATCTTCTCGTCCGGATCCAGAAGCCCCAATTCTTCGACGACGGACGCGTACTCGGCCTTCAACTGCCTTCCGGGAATGACCGCGGTTTCCGGAACGAATGAGCCGAGGATGATGAGCAGAGTCGCCACCAGAACGACCAACGAACCGCAACCTATCGCAGCGTACATCCACGGTCCGCGCTTCTGATCGGCTGCAGATCCCGGGCGAAGGGCCGCGTCGATGGAACGCGTGATGTACAAACCGGTGGAGAAGATTACGACCAAGCCCAGCGCGCCATCCAAACGTCCCAGGAGGGAGCCGCAGAGCAAGAAGAAGCCCACGACTCCGGGAACCCCTTTCCCCGGTCGTCGGGCACCGATAAAGTCCGCGATTGCGTTGGGCCACTTGAACAACCAATACAGGTTGTAGAACGGAATGAAGTGAAAACCCACGGCGGCTCCAGGGGTTATCGGATGCCGTCCGTCGGTGGCCGCACGAAGGACAACATGGATGCGATAGACGCAGAAGAACCAGTAGGCCCAGCCGGCCAGACCGATGGCGATGAGGGATAGCGAAGGCTCGTCCGCGGCCGTGGGGTCGAGCACGACCTCGACGATCTCGGCGACCAGGAAGGTGGCCGCAAAGAGATAGCCGATCCAAGCTCGGGGTAGGGCCGGCAGCTCCTGAGGGGCGAGTCGCTGAGCGTCGGCACCTTCGAGGCTACCCGAGACGAAGTCGTATCCACAGTCACAACGTTGAGCGAACTCCGAGTTGATCAATCGGCAGTTGGGGCAGGTTTTCTCCATTCACCCTCCCTTCCGCAGCCGACTTCACACGCGGCGAGTCCGTCTCGTCACGGGGCGCTCTGCGCGGTGCTGTCGAGCGTCGAGGACAAGAGGGCACGGTCGAGGAAATTGTAGATCGTTTTCGGGACGTAGTTCGAGCCGAGGGGAGTCATGGCCAGGAAGGCGCGCTTGTGACGATACAGCAGGCTGATCCGCTCCGGCCGGCCCATCGCTTCCCACAGCGCGTCGCGAGCGGTGCGCGGCATGCAATCATCGTGGTGGGCGTCGAACATCAACACCTGCGACGGGTCGACGCGCAGCGCGAAGTTCTCCGGGTCTAGAAAACCGAAGAGCTCGTCCATCCGCGCCTCGTACTCCTCCACGGTCCAGCCGAAACGCGCGAGCACCGCCTCCCGTGCATCTCCGGGTCGTCCCGGGCAGTGGGCGAGCAGCTCCTCGGGGTGTGCGGAGCCCATCACCAGAACCGCGGTCGAGATGCGATCGTCGAGATTGGTCAGCCCTCCGGCGATCACCGCGCCGAGGCTGAAACCGACGAGGGCGATTCGCTCCTGGTCGATCTCCGGCTGGGTCTCGACCCAGTCCAGCAGCCTCCGGATGTCGATGACCGCGGTGCGTAATCGCTCCGCGTTGCGACGTGCCGCCCGGGTGAAGCTCGCCTCGTCGGTCGCCTGCGCCACGGCGTCCCAGTCGAGCAGGTAGCCCTCCCCGAGCATGTTCATCACGTTGACCCGCCCCTCAAAACGTTCGATCAGCCCCTTGGTGATCTTGCGCGACGGGTAGGTGTAGCTGCCCCAGATCGGCAGCACGATGACCAGCTTTTTCTTTCCCGGCAGCGTGCTCTTGTAGTACTGGATCGTGACGAGATTACCCTCCTGGCCGTTATCGCCGTGCGATGGAAAAGCCAGGCGCTTCGTCGTGTAAGGCCCACGCTCGCCGAGATCGTGATTGTCCATCTGAATGGGGCCTACCCTGTAATCAAACTCGCGGTAGGCCTCGGGCGACCCACCCTGTGCGTGGAGGGCCTCGCCCGGATTGAACGGCGTGTGAATGCGTCGGTGGTAACATCCGGACAGCAATACCAAAGTGATCCCGCAGACGATCGCGACCCGGCGCTGCGGCTTCGCGAATGACAGCGGAACGCCCTCGGACCTGTCGGCTGCGCCCCACAGGAACGCTGCACTGGATGATCCCGAACCAATCCCCGGCTCAATCACGGCGCCACATTGTAATCGATATCATGGCCGGCGAAAGCCCTGTTGCGGCGTGGTGGGTAAGAAGAGCCAACGCGAATCGCAGTGATCTTGATGCTCCTTTCGCGGATCTGTCGTGAAGCGCCGTCGCCCGGAAGCAGGTCGCCAAGAAAAACCCCGAATGCGAGGCCGTCCGTCTATTGTCCGTGTGCGGATAATGAGGTCGGGCGGCCAAGTTCATGCTACCAACCTGGGTCAGGACTCATGAGCCGACTATCATAAGCCCGTGGACGACCTCACCGAAGAGCAGATTGCAGAGCTCCAGATTCGACTCTCGGCCCTGCGAGAAGAATTGACGGCGTTGCTCGAGAGTACCCGCGAGGGCACCCGCCCGGTTGCGCTCGATGAGCCGATCGGGCGACTCACGCGCATGGATGCGATCCAGCAACAGAGCATGTCGGCCGCGAACCGACGCCAAACCGACCTGCGCTTGCGCCAGGTGGCGCAGGCGCTCGGCCTGGTCCAGCGCGGTGAGTACGGTTTGTGCCGGCGGTGCGAGGGTCCGATCGGTTATGCCCGGCTGTCCGCTCGACCCGAGTCGCCCTACTGTCTCGCTTGTCAAGACGAGATCGATCGCAAGCACGGCTGAGCCCGGCGACCGCTCGAGAGGGAACTACTGACCAAAACGCCTATGTATATGGATGTAGGATGCCCCGGCACGCGGTTCTGCGAACCAGTCCCCCGGCGTTCCAAAATGAGTCGGCGGGCTACTTCAGCTGCAGGTGGAGATTCGCGGTCGGCGCGATTCAATCAGGGGGCAGCTACGGCCTGATCTTCTCGCCCGCACTCAAAAGCGCTTTCCGCCTTCAAGTAGGCATGCGGATCGTGATGGATCGCGCCTTCGGGCAGCCACTCCCACAAGTGTCCCAGCTCCTGCCGAAGTCGCTCCACGTAGAACCGAGGGAGCTTGCTCGTCTCCTGATTGAAGTACGGGAGGAACTCCGGATCGCTGTCCAATCTTCTGCGAATCTCCATGTGGTACTTGATTCTTCCGAAGCCCTCGGATGACACCGCTCGCACCACGTTCATCCACTGTGGAATCGCACCTGCGCCCGCGTTGGCCCGGAAGCGTCGGGCTATCGTGAGCAACGAAAACGAGTACCGCATCAGGTCTATGGTCAGGTTGTAGAACTCTTCCCACGAGTAGTTCTTGGGTTTCACGTTCATGGCCTGATAGTTATTAAGAAAATGATGCGGGAAGGCGAGAATACGGTCGGCCCGCTGGTATTCCAGGTTGAGCCGGGCGGCCTGCCCGAACGCGGAGAGCAGCGAGTACGCGGGGAACGCGCCCGGAGTCAATTCTAGAAAGTGTTTTGTCAATGCGAAGGGTTCCGGACCGAATTCGACATCCAACCCAAGGACGAAGTTGGCTTGAACGTAGGGGATGTATCGCATGATCAGGTTGACGTGTTCGGAGATCCGTTTGACCTTTTCCAGCCCGCTCCTGGATCCCGTCCCCGATTTGTTGCCGAGGTCGTACCACGATTCGATACCCGGCAGAATTGCCTTGAAACCGTTTCGTTTCAGGCGCTTGAGTCGAGGTTCCGAAAGAAGAGAGAGGCTGCTCTCGGCAATGAAGTCGATGCTGTCGGGGGGGACGGCTTCCTCGATCGCATCCATGCATTCATTGAACCTGACCCCGAAGTTCGGATCGTGCCATCCAATGCGGGGTCGGCGCATCTTCGTGAGCAGAAACCGCAGGTCTTCCTTCACGACCTGGAGATCCATGGTCTGATAGGGAACGGCGGCATCGATGCAAAAGCTACAGGTGTAAGGGCAACCGAGGCTGCCGATCATGGGGACGATCTTGACGACGGGGGATTTCCGGAGCGTGGACGCGATGAATTTCCACCGCTCTCTTACTCCTGGAAGAGAGGTGGGCTGTCGCTCGGCCGACACGTACCTTCCGAGAGGCCGGTGGGGGGAGCAATCCTCCAGGATCTCGCGCACGGTGAGTTTTTCCGCAAAGCCGACGACGTAGTCAAAGTATCTCTGCGCGTCCTGCGGGTAGCAGCGTGCGTGAGGTCCACCGAGGACGGTGAGGGCCCCCCGGGAGCGGAAGAGATTGCTGAGTGCGTAGGCCAGTTGAGCGGCCTCGGAGAATGCACTGATGAAGATCAAGTCGACCCGGTCCGGCAATTCGTCCCGGAGATTCTCGCGGCCGGTGTAGCAGATAAAGCTGACGTCGTGGCCATCTTCCTCGCACCACGTGGCCACCACTTGCGGCATGATGCTGGCCAGGTTGGCATGCATGACCCGGGCGTACAGAGCCCGGGTCGGGGCCTTGGCGACGAGATCGATGACGCAGATCTTGCGCTTTCGCACCCGGACCTCCCAAACGGCTTGCGGAGAACCTGACAGATCGAGGTTGGGTCTGCAAGCGCTTTCTTGACATCGATTAGGCCCGGTACCGTCCAAGAACCCATGCGACGTAGAATCGTTGGATGTTCAATTAGTTACATCCATGGCAACTGCTGGTCTTCGCAGCAGTCGGATGGATCAATAGGCACCAGCAGCAGATCATCGGCTAGTCGAGACCCTGGTTGCTGGTCGGGCCGCACTTGGTCGATACGGCAGCGTCCGGCGTGCTAGACTCAGGCACACGCGTTGGGTCGGTCGATCGCCGACCTCAAAGAGGCCGAACGACCGCATGGCGAAGGGGCAAGTCAAGACGAAACTGCGCGCGGTGGAGCGTGTAGCGTGGGGGCTCGGGCTCGCCCTGCTGCTGACCTACGTCGCCGTCCGCGCGCACGGCGCGATCCAGCAACGGCAGGCCATGCAACAATTCGACGACGCGACCGCGGCGACCGCGGCGACCCTCGCCACGCCGCAGGGCTGGACAGAGTTGCCCCCGGACTACAGCCTCTGGTCGGACGAGCGACTGCGCGCCCACGAGCAGGCGCTGGACCACGATACCGGTGCGCCGCTGGCCGTCCTACGTATCCCCGGCATCGATCTCGAAGTAGCCGTTCTCGACGGCACGGACGAGGTGACCCTGAACCGGGCGGTCGGCCGCATCGAGGGCACTGCGCGGCCCGGCGAGGCCGGCAACGTGGGAATCGCCGGTCATCGTGACGGGTTCTTTCGCGGGTTGAAGAATGTCTCGACCGGTGACGTCATCGAGTTGGAGACGCTCGGCGGCGTCGAAGCCTACGAGGTGACGCAGATCACGATCGTCGATCCGTCGGCGATCGACGTACTCGACCCCACACCGCAACCGGCGATCACGCTGGTGACCTGTTATCCATTCTATTACGTCGGGTCCGCACCCGAGCGTTACGTCGTTCGTGCGACGCGGATCGCCGACGGAGAAAACCGAGAAGAACTGGAAACAAGCATCGTGGCGAGTGCAACGCACACGCCATAGAGGAGGAAGAAGGGATGAAAGCAAGGATAGCTCTGGCGCTGATGATGGCGCTCGTGTTGTCGGTCGGCGTCGCCTCGGCCCAGCAGACGACCGTCGAGATCAAGAACGGGCAGGTGCTCAAGATCGAGGGCAACACCCTGATCGTGCGCACGCCCGAGGGAGTCAAGTCGATCGAGGTCCCCGGCGACTTCCGCTTCGACATGAACGGCAAGAAGCTCGCCGTCGGTGAGCTCAAGCCGGGCATGATGCTCACCGCCATGATCACGACGACGGAAAAGCCCGTCCAGATGACGGCGACCGAGATTCGCACCGGCACCGTCGTGCACAACGTCGGTGGCGCCGTCGTCATCCGCAACCAAGACGGCGAGTTGAAGAAGTTCACCACGAAGCAGGTCCGTGCGATGAACGTCACCAAGGACGGCAAGCCGATCGACCTGCAGACCTTGCGTGTCGGTGACACGGTTTCGGCGACTGTCGTGACGCGGCAGCCGCCCACGACGATCACCGAGACAGAGCTGAAGGTCTTCGCCGCCGAGGCGCCGCAGCCCAAGCCGACCGTGGTGTCCCAGGCGCGGCCCGCGCCGAAGCCCGCGCCGAAGCCGCGCGAGCTGCCCAAGACGGCCAGCCCGCTGCCGCTGGTCGGTCTGGCCGGTCTGGCCCTGATTGGGCTGGGCGCCGGCCTGACGGCGGTCCGCCGTCGGTTCGACCGCTAGCTCGACTCGAAACCGAGCGGGAAGGGCCACGTCGCCGCAGGGCGCGCGTGGCCCTTTCTTCATCTTGCCTCGGAGATCGCAACGTCGACGACTTGCCTGCTCCCGGCATCCCACCGTCCGAACACGGTCCGAGCCCTCGAAAAAGTGGCCGTCCACGGTCTCGACGATCCAGAACGTGGATCGTTCCGGGTGTTTCGGGAGAAATGACGGTCGAGCTCTCGGCGATCAGGAACAGGTTGCCGACCAGTGTCGTGACCAGGATCTCGGATGCGTCGAAATCTCCGATGTAGAGCCGCTCGCCGTCGGAAGCGAGCCCGCCTCCTCGGAACGTTAGATTGAATACGTTCCGGATGGTGGTTCCGCTTGTGCCAATCTCGAAAACCGCACCCTCCGACGGCGGCTCGACCTGGTCTCGTGTCGGACTCCCGGGATCTCCAACTGGTGTTCTACCGCTGACCGACGACGATGTCGACCGGATCGGGGAACTGGAGCCATCCCTGTCGGGTACCGTGTGGATCGACGGGCTTCTCATCCGCTCGATTCCCTGAGCGGAGCTGCCTAGTGGCAGTCACCTGCCCCTGTGATCCGCGGCTTGCTGGCGGTCTCCGTTCCGTAGCCGCTGCGATCGTCGTCGACGTACTCCACGAGATAGAACCACACCTCCCCCGGATCCGGCGATTCCGAGTCTTCCCAGCCGAACGTGTCGGTATCGAAAGAGCCCGCTTCGATGCAATTCACCGGGCCGAGATGGATTTGGGATGACCGGTCATGCAGGCGGGCCAGTCTTCCACGAATGACGTTGTACGACGCCGCGCCCGGTACGGCGGACCACTCCAACACCGTGCCGGTTTCGCTGTTGCTCGCCACGACCGCGATCGGATCCACGCTGCCGTTTTGGTCGTGTGGAACTGCTACGGTGGCGACAGCTTCAACTGCATTCTCGAATTCGTCGAGGGCCATGTAGGTAATTGTGTAGATCCTCCCGTCGCCGCCCCCCGTCCGTTCCGCGCGAAGCAAGAACATGAAGTCGGGGGTTCCAGGCTCGATCTCGTCAATGTCGCCGTCGGTGTTGCCGTCGCCTGGATCGGGTGCGTTGTCCGGTTCGCTGCTGCTGACAGATGCCAGCACGACGCTCGCCGAGCCGCAGGTGTCTGACGCCGTCACCATGGCCTCGACGGGAACGAGCCTGTGGTTCGGAGGCCAGAGGACCTCCGGTGCTACGCTCAACGACAATCGAGGTGGCGTCGAGTCGACGATCATCTGCATGGTTCGGTCGGTATCCCACGCGTCCGAGTGATCTGTCACGCGAAGCGTGATCTCGTGAGCGCCAGGCGCGAGCACGACTTCCAGCAACTCACCGGTTCCGAGCGAATTCTCGGACGAAGTCGCAAAGTCCTCGAACCACTCGAAAAGGACGATGTCGTCATTCGTTCCCGGTGTAGAGTCCGGGTCGGTAGAACCAGAACCGTCAAGGGTCACCGTCGCCCCAGCCGGCGAGACGCATTCCGTGATGGTGTCCACGCCCGCGCCTGCTGTCGGCGGGAAATTGTCCGCGGTGTGCTCGTTGAGCAGAACGGACAAGCCCGAAAGCATGGCTACGACGAGATCGGCGCGATCGTCTCCGTTGAAGTCCCCGACGGCCACGGACTGGGGATTCGGTCCTGTCCCGAAACGCCGGTCTGGCTCGAAGGTGCCGTCCCCTCGCCCGAAAAGTACCGAAACCACCTCCGTGTCGTGGTTGGATACGACCAGGTCTGCCCGCCCGTCTCGATCGAGGTCGCTTACGTCGAGGAAGCGCGGCTCGCCGCCGACCTCGTAACGAACTTCCGACGCAAAGCTGCCATCGCCATTTCCAATGAGGACGGAGATTTCCCCCTCGTCGAAATCCGTGACGGCCAGGTCTTGCCGAAAGTCATCATTGAAATCGCCCACCGCAACGTCGTGCGCGCGACCAACGGGAACCGGAGGCTGGGTCAAAAAGACTCCGTCACCGTTGCCGATCAGGATCGATACGTCTCGCGAGTTGGTGTTTGCCACGGCCAGATCTTCCCGCAGGTCGTTGTTGAAATCGCCGACGGCGAGCGAACGCGGGTTGGAACCCGCCGCGTAGCCGATCGCGGTCTCGAAGGTACCGTCACCCTTGCCCAGGAGTACGCTCACGCCTTGTGAGAAAAAATCCGCCGTCGCCAGGTCTGGCCTCCCGTCACGGTTGAAATCTGCCGTGACGACGGCACGGGGCGAATTTCCCGTTGCGAAACGCGTTTCGGGGGCCAAGCTTCCATCCCCGTTCCCCAGAAGCAACGAAATGTCGTTTGTTCCCTCGTTGGCGACAGCGACATCTTGTCTCCCGTCGCCGTTGAAGTCCCCCTGAGTCACTCCGAATGGATCGACACCGGCACCGAACCGAACACCTGTTTCGAAGTCCCCGTCTCCTTTGCCCAGGAGCACGGAGACGTCGTCGGAACCCCGGCTTACGGCCACCAGATCTTGCTTTCCGTCGTCGTCCAGGTCACCCACGGAGACGTCCATCGGGCCGGGTCGTACGGGGAAGCGCGGCTCCGTTTCAAATCGACCGTCGCCGGTGCCGAGGAGGATGCCGACATCATGCGTGCCCAGGTTCAGTCTCACGAGATCCTCATGACCGTCGCTGTCGAAGTCGTCGAGCACGAGCGACCACCTTCCGTGTCCGGGAATGCGGCGAAAAAGCTTGGTAAACGTCCCATCACCGTTGCCCAAGAAAATCGACAGTAGCCCTTTCCCGGTGGCCGGACCGAGAATCGCGTCGAAGATATCTCCCGTAACAAGGTCGGGAGTGCCATCCCCGTTGAGATCTCCGACCGCCAATCCGGCGGGAAACTGAATCGTGTTGAAGGGCATAGCCGGTTGGAAGGAGCCGTCCCCGTTTCCCCGAAAGACCAGCACTTGACCGGATTCGAAGTCTGGGCGCGTGAACTTTTCGACGGCGACGTCCTGGTGTCCGTCGCCGTCGAAGTCCGCGACTACCACGTAATTGTTACGCCCACTGGCGATCGGGTCGCCGACGACGAAGCTCCCGTCGCCGCTGCCCAGATGAACCACGACGTCCTGACCCACCGAGACGTGCGTCAGAACGAGATCTCTGTTCCCGTCCTCGTTGAAATCGCCGGCCTCAATGGCTACCGGCCCGACACCGCCCGAATCGAAACGCATCTCGGGTCGGAAGGTCCCGTCTCCGTTTCCCAGCAAGATGGAGATATCGTCGGAGTCATGGTTTGAGATCGCGAGGTCCGGTCGCCCGTCGTTGTCGAAATCGTCGGCGACGATCGACGTGGGCGTGATCCCGACAGGAAACCGCTGTTGTGCCGCGAAACGACCGTCGCCACTTCCCAGCAGGATGGAGATGTCGTCGGAGCGGCGGTTGGCCACCGCAAGATCCTGATTGCCGTCCCCGTCGACGTCGGCGACGACAACGGCTCCGGGATCGTCCCCCGCATCGAAAAACCGCTCGTCCCCGACCTTGCCCCCGCCGAGCCCGGGTCGAACCATGATGCGGTCCGAGCTCCCGTCGGTGACCACGAGATCCATCAAGCCATCTCGGTTGAAGTCTCCGACGGCAACATCGCTTGACCCGAGTCCGGCTCTGTACAGCTGACCAGGAAACAGCGATGCCGCCGACAAATCGGCGAACACGATTACCGTTAAGACAAGCAGGTAGATCAGTTTACGAACGGAACCGGCGACAGACGACGCGCTGTTCATATCGGCCCCCGACACAGCCGCTGGCTCTCCCTCCTCCCACACATACGCCACCATCAATCGGGAGTCAACAACACTCTCGGCGCAGTGTCACGACCGCCTCGGTGCCCCGTGGTTCGCGGGGGAGCAGCCGGATCGTGCCTCCGTGCAACTGGACGATCCGCCGACAGAGGTTCAGGCCGATACCATAGCCGACACGGTTGCCACTCGCAGGACCACCTGGCCTTCTGCGGCTTGCAGCTGCGCCACGACCGGCCGGCTGTCGGGGCGCGAGAACTTGACCGCGTTGTCGATCAGGTTCTGGATCAGCAGCTTCATCAGGGCCGGATCGGCGTGGATCTTCACGGCCCCGTCAGAGACGAGCTTTACACCCGGCCCCTGTTCGGCAAAGGCAACGGCCACTTCGCCAGCCACCGCGGTGACCATGACCAGCAACCCGGCCAACAGAAGAAGGTGACCGTAGCGGAACGACTGTAGCGTCCAGAAAGAAATGTCCCTCCGTTGCGAGCAAAAGCGAGACGGTTGCGAGCACTGGGTATTTCATACGTAAAACTCTAACGAGCGACCGTCACCCCGTCTTGACTCGACCTCCTGGACCCCAAGACTCTACGACCCAATCCGTGTCCAAGGAAATCGGGGGCTCTATGGCCGGATCTGCCGAATCCGCGATCCTGATTCGGCCTGCAATTCCACGACAACGTCCTGTCCCGGCGGGAATTGGACTTCGATCCAATGAATGGACCCGACGCTGTCCACGCGATCGGCGTGATTGGCCAATCCAGGCGGTCAGCCGAAGAACCTGACCGAGTCGGTCCACTTTCAGGCGATCTTCGGGTGCCAAGCCGTTCTAAGCTAGGCATCGGAGCGTCCCTGACACGCTCCTCTTCCCGATGACCGGCGACCCCGGTCGGGAGACAGCATGGACCAGACACCCGCCCTACCTACCCGTGGAGGTACACCACGATGATCGAGAGGTTCGCCGATTGGTACACGGCACGGCACGACTACGCCAAGGCCTGGAAGGAGAGAACCGGCGGCAAAGTAGTCGGCTACTT
>Ga0255055_10001827_pt1 | contig 15239 bp, 21 predicted proteins | sample JV7_2_27_MG_FD_188633 | JGI IMG/M metagenome (GOLD analysis project Ga0255055, IMG submission 188633) | Seawater microbial communities from Jervis Inlet, British Columbia, Canada - JV7_2_27 | ecosystem: Environmental > Aquatic > Marine > Inlet | place: Canada: British Columbia | collected... | reverse complement strand
AGATTTAATAGGTTTCAAAGTAAACAAAACAATCTTTTGTGACCTTTGTAGAATCAGGCGTGATGGTGGCGGATTTGCATTACGTAAACCAATCTCCGGAGTGTTTTGTTCTGCTGCACACGCAAGAATTAAGGTTGCAGAAGCGATGGGGGGTGATTTAGTTGCCGAAGAAAGTGGAGAGGAAACTGAAAGCAAAAGCAAAGAAGAGGGGCTACAGTAAAAAGAAAACTGGAGCTTACGTTTATGGAAGCCTGAGGAGAACTGGATGGAAACCAAAAAGAGAGAAATAAAATTCACTGCTTATGACCCACTTCTCCGCCCTCTGCCGGTGACACAAGGGGGAGGATTCAGGTTGACTATTGATATCTCCGAAGACCAATACGACTCCATAAAAGAATTGCTAAATCCCGACCTCAAGAACACTACCCTCAAAATCAAAATCACTCCAGAAATGGTCTAAATACTTCTTTAATAGAAATATATTTCTTCACGATAGGTGAGCCGTAATATTTCTGTGCGATAGGCGAGCCGCTTGGTGGTGAGATGTTAGAACCAAGGCAAAGAGCAATATTGACAAGCCCAAAAAACCCACCTACACTTAAATTAGCTCAAAAAACTGAAGGCAAAAATGCCCTCAGTAGAGAGCTTAGGAAGGGATACTTAATCTATGCCAAATAATAAAATAATCAACGGAAGTAAAATATATAGTGTTTCTCAGATAACCTTTAAGGGTTTGGGTATCCCTTATTTCAGGGTTCTTATTAACGAATCCTTTACTGGAATTGGTGTTAGAGAATACAGGATACACAGACACGAACTCATGGAAGTATTAAAGACCTTAAACTACATAGTAGAAGAACCAAAGGGGAATAGGAAGTACCCTTATTTAAAACCAAACGTAATATGAAAAAAGCAAAAATTACAAAAAAACGTACAGACAAGGGGATAGAGTTGATAGTTAAAGAGTCAGGTGGAAAAATAACAAATTTCCTGATTGAGAGTGGTAACGATTATTGGTTATTTAGAGGGAATATCCAAAGAGTGTATGGCATAAACATAGATGATATAAAGGAGAAACCATGAAAACCTATCAATTATATATCAAATCTCACTCAGAACAGCCTGACTATGAAGAGGAGTACGAGGCCAACAGCTTTGATGAAGCACTTAGCCACTTTATGTACGGCTTAGGTAGGAACGGCTGGGAAGAGGATACTGTAGCAAAGATGATTTATTGTGAAGATGAGTGTCCTGAGTGCCATACAGACCTAGAGAAAAGGACAGAAACCAGAGATGGACACAACTTTGAAGAAGTGGATTACTGTAGTGGTTGTGGGTATACCGCAGTTAGAAAGGGTAAATAAAATGGAAGGACTAAAAGAATTATTAAAGGCACAAAATGAATTTATCAAATCTATAGCTACTTACTTAACCATACAGCAAAAGCAGATACTGAAATTGACAGAAGTGGCTGAACAGACAGCCGAGATATTGAAGAGCTTGGTTGACAAGAGAGGAGGCAAGCATGAAAAGTAAGAGTGGCGTAGAAGTGAGAGAAATTATAACCATAGGTTCTGACCCTGAGTTTACCTTAGTACAGCCAGACTCAGGAACAACTGTCAATGCTCATGAAGTATATAAACCAAACAATCCCCATAGTATCAATACTGAGTTTGGCCTTGATGGGCATAGTGCTACAGGGGAGATAAGACCTAAGCCAGCCGATACTCCCAAGAAAGCAGTTCAGGCAATCAAGGAACTGCTGGAGGAGAATAAAAAGAAATATCCACAGGCTTATAAGTACAATCTCAAAGCTACTTCAAACCGATTACAGCTTGGTGGACACATACACTTTGGCAATAAAAAGTTCCTATCACCGACTGGTAGGCTGAACTCAGTTGGCCTGACCTTAGTGCATAACTTAGATAATCTCCTAGCCTTTCCTTCTATGTACTTAGAAAATAAAGAGCATGCTCAGACCAGAAGGCACACAAGCTATGGTGGGTTCTCAGACGCAAGGGCACAGACTTGGGGGTTCGAGTACAGGACACTGTCTTCTTTTATAGCTTCAAAAGAGTTGACTTCCTGCATATTCTATCTAGGCCATGCTATAGCCGATGCAACGCTTGGCTATGACTACAAGTGCAAAGAACTGGTGCAGAAAGACGGGTTCAACCATGCTTTTAAGAACCAAGCAAGGGAACTGCTGAAACCTCATCTTACTTATGTATTTAGACAGCACGGAAAATTACCACTTTACAAAGAGAAGAAAGATTACAGGCAGAACATAGACTTGTTCCAAGTAGCTGTGAAGAAAGAGCTTCCACTCTTTGATACTGAGATTAAGAAAGGGTGGAAAATAGAGTTTGATATATCTGATTTCTGGAAAGTAGAAAGGCTCGAAACCTTGCTCGAAAAAATTACAAAATTGCTTATTGCTATTCATACTCTGAAAAGAAAGAACTTTAAACCAGTAATACACAGGTTTGTAAAAGGTAGCCATGAGGATATTGGCTGTCTTGAGATAGCAAACAGGGTGAATATAGCTATAAACAACTTAGTTGATGCAGAAGTCATTAAATCTCATGAATGGAAGAACTTGAGGGTGTATGGGTTAAAAGAGAGCAGGGGAAATGAAGTGTGGATTTCTAATAACAGCTTAACTGAGGATAAAAGAAGAAAGCAGGTCTTGGCTTATCTATGGGAGATAGCGAGTGAGTTTACACATAAATCCAAGATTGAAGATATTAGGTTTAACGGAAGTATGAACTCACACTCAATAGCTTTTGGTAGGAAGCTGAGAGAAGAGAATTTATTAGTAGCAGAAACAATGGTGGTTATCACCTTGCTTTTAATAAATCGGGATTTGTTCAAACAAACTCAAAAGGTAAAAGGTAAAACTAAAAAGCTACTTATAACAAAACACAAAGTAGTGGACACAGTTGTTAAAAACTTAAAAAATACTAAACAATTCAAGGCAGTTATCCCCAATATTGTTACCGATAAGCTAAACAACGTAGAGCTTCCTTTGCTGTTTGATTTGAACCAGAGCTTTGACCAGCTTTACTCTAAATTAGCGAGCTTAAATGCTGAAGAAAAACGTGAGGTTGCTGAGATATGTAAGAGAAGGTTCAGAGAAGTATTTCAAGGAATACTGGCAACGAGTTGTATTGCAAAATGCGGAGAAAAACACAATCTCCACACAGTTAAGCTAATAAAGTTGTGCCCTCTTCATATTTGCAGAGCCATAGAGAGGTCAACAGTTTCTTTACCTAGTGTAGAGAGCAGGGGTTGGGCTTATGTCTTTACACCAGATGCTCTTATTACTTGTACTTCCTGCGATAATGATGTACCACAAAGTAGTATCTGTCGGGGTTGTGAAGTGTGCAGTACAAATAATTGCTGTAATTGTTATGTTTGTAGGGATTGTAGTGGTCGGTTCAATGACGATAATTTCTGTAGGGATTGTGGTAATTGTCATGAGTGCTGTAACTATTGTAGTGTCTGTGAATCTCACACCTGTGAACATTTTACTTGTGATGGGTGTAGTGATGATGTTGATGCAGAAGATTTTTGTTCTGATTGCAATAGGTGCAATGATTGCTGGGAACATTGTGGAGAGTGTAGAGAGTGTGTAGAAACAGCAGGGTGTGGTGATTGCGAAGATTGTTGTGAGTGTGAAAGGGCAGAAGATGAATCCGAACCTAGCGGTGCTAGCTCAGATGAACACAACTTTTCAAGAGAGGAGGGAACAGAGTAGTGTGTGGTCTAGCGGGATATATCACCAGTAAAAAGCATAGCCAAGAAGCACAGGCTAGATTCAAGAATATACTCATACAAGCTGAGGTTAGGGGAACTGATGCTTGCGGTATAGCATTTGTGGTTAATAAAAATCGGTTTTTCTACGCAAAAGCACCAAAACAAGCAAGCAAGTTTGTAAAGGAAAAAGCGTACAAAAAACTTTTAAAGAAGAATAACCCCACTATACTTATAGGACACAATAGAGCTAAGACACAGGGCGATGAAGCCAATAATATGAATAACCACCCCATTGTTACTAAGACAGGGCTTATTCTCATACATAATGGGATAATACAAAATGACAAGGAAGTGGCAAAGAGATACAAGCTAACCCTAGATGCAGAAGTGGATAGTGAGGTGATAGTTAAATTGATAGAGCATTATATCTATGCAAAAAAGAAAAGTACCAGAAGAGCTATCCAGTTAGCCTGTAAGCAGATAAGAGGCAGTATGGCCTTTGCCTTGCTAAATGACAAAGAGCCGAGAACACTCTACTTGGTGGCAAGGGATAACCCTGTCAATTTAGCATTTCACATACCGACAGGCACAATTTATTTTGCAAGTACAGAAGATATATTGCAGAACGGGCTTGCAAAATACGACAGCTATTTCCAGCATTTATTCTATCGGGCAAATGGTATGGATGAGTATGTATTCAAAGAGATGAAAGAGGAAACAGGGTTGAAGATAACCCAGAACAACTGGGATAAATTCAAAGTAGAAGAACCAGAGTGGAATTCTCAAGCAAGTGCAAGAGATGATTATGAGAGTAGGGCTAGTAATCAGTTAACCCTGCCAAGTGGCGGAAGGCCAATAGAGGTAGAGCAAGGCACAGAAGAGGAAATCCAAGAGGCACTTGGAGATTGTGAGGGTTTTGATGTCATGGACAGGATAATTAAACCCTCGAAGTATCTAAGTGATTTACTGCTCTATAGATTAGAATACCTACAAGAATTATTTGTATCGGGAGAATATCAGTATCACATTGACGGGGGAGATAGTTACGAGTTCAACAAGTTAAGAGAAGAAGTGGTGAGGATAATTCACACCCTTGAGAAGAGGCAAGAAAAGACGAAGAGAGATGGCCTCATCATACCTGAACTCGAAGAAATATGGCTCATAGAGAATAATAAATTTAAGAAAGACATAGAAACCAATGGTGAAGTGGGGATAGGTGATTTTAAGAGTGTTGGGTGGGTAATGACCAACAGAAATCCAAAGGTAAAAGAAATGCTTGACAAGGCAGACATGCTTGACGGAATGGTGGGAAGTGAAGATACCCCGCCACAGTACAAGGATGAGTATTACTGTGAATTGTGCAAACAACTTGTTGATGTTAATAGGTGTACTGAATGTGGGAGTGTGAATTTAAGGACATTAGATGAAGTATTTGAAAAAGAGTCAGTTGAAAAAGAAATGAAGAATAATCGAACCACCTTGGATTGAGAGTGAGGTGGGCAAGAGTCGGCAGTCGCAAGATTGTCAATGGGTTTTCGGCAAGGGTTTATCCTACCTTGCCCACCCCAATCTTTCCCACCGCACTCTACACCTAAGAGTGTAGATAAGTAGAAAGGAGGTGATAAGAATATGGCTTTTGATACAAACACAAGACAGTACAGAGAGGCAGTACAGCACGCAGTTGATATGGTAAATGATATTACCCCGTCTGTGCTGTCTTTGGCTATGGCTTCGGGTGTTACAGCAAAGAAATTTGCAGATGCCCTTGCGGAAGCAGAAGATACGAGTTTATACAGAGTTGAAGTTTCTGCGATATTACAGAAACTACTCGTAGATAGTGCGGTGGAAGAGGCAAAGAGAGAAGAAGAGGCAGAAGGGAAGTGAAATATGGCCTCTCTACTAATAAACCCTTGCTAGGTTAGCTAAACTAAGCCTAGCCGAAGAAACCCTTGCAGGATAGTCAACAATTAAGGTTGAACGTAACAAAAGCAGGGGTTTTTTCTATGTATAAAAACATTAAAAAGATAACAACTATTCCAAGTGTAAGAGCCGTCATAGCGGTATTACTGGTATTATCAATTATTTACTACTTCATAACGGAGAATCCATATCCGTTCTTCATATTTTTCTGGACATTCTTCTTATTCTGTTGAACTTTGCGATAGGTGAGCCGATACAGAACCGAGTATTTATATAGGCTCAGAACCTACTCAGGAGGACTTTTGCTGGGCATAAATTGGCTTTGCGGTTGCTGGCAGTTTGAAGCCAAACTCAAAACTGCTATTGACAGGTCAAAACTGCCATGTAAAACTTGGTTCATAGCTTCAAAAACCGAACTTTGAAGCCACAACCTACAGCCTCGCTTCGAGGCTAAAATCAGAACTCCGAGGCTGATTGAACCTTAACAATTAAACTCAATTTGAACTCAAACAGGGTTATTCTATAGTGAACCCGATATAAAACTATAGGTTAGAACGGAGGTGATATAAACATGGCACAAATTAAAGCTAAAATTGTTGAAGATGAACTAACAATAACTATGCCAGTTGAGGCTCGCAAGAGTGCTACTGGTAAAACACTTGTTATAGCTTCAACAAGAGGCAATATCCGAACTGGACTGGAATACAAGAATAGCGAAGTATTTTTAGGGGTAAACGCATATGTATTTCCAAAAGAAGAAAAATAGCTTGTGATGCCTTGATAACATGAAAAAATATAAGGTACTACTCAAAGCAAAAGACGGTTACAGGGTATATGCCAGTTGCAGAACCAAGGCCGAGGCTGAGTTGATTATGGATAACTTGAACCTGCGAGGCTTGAACAAAGTCTATAAACGATATCAGGGTATCCGTAAGCCCAGCCATGAAGTGATAGCTGGAGTCTATAGCAAAACTGCTATCCAATACTACGAATAACCTCGCGAGAGGATAACAAGAAAGCCTGAGTGTAAAAGCTCAGGTTTTTTTGTGCCTGAAACGTGCCTGCGTAAACATAAGTAGTTAGCTTCTAGAAGCCATTAAACGCATTTTAAAGCACCCAAAAAAGCAAAATACACATAAACCTACCTCCAAAACCCTAAAAACACACTAAAACTTCGCTAGTAAAGCCACATGGCATTTTTAACACGCTATTAAACACTAAAAACCACTAAAACACGCATAAACTAAAAACATATATATAAAACGCAAGACTCAATTATTTATAGGGATATTAAAAGGAATAATAGGACAGTAACAGATAAGGCTAGAGTACTACTTCCCAGCCTCAAAACCATAAACCCTAGCAATAAGCTGTAAGATATCTATCAGCACCCCATAATAACCACATATAACCTACTCAATTATAACTGCATTGATTTTGATTACCCCCGTATCTGTATATATGGATACCCTACTCCCCCCCCACCCTATAATCTATACAAAGGGGGGTAAAGCTACTGCCTCCAGATACAGATAGTACGCGATGAAAAATTTAATGTATTAACTCCCATCCATGCCTACGTTCTCTATACTAATGCTTTGTTTATTGATTTATTATTATATAACAGTATATAATGTTATATAATCTTATATAATATAATGTTAATAAGTATCAGCATAAGTAAAGAAGATTTATTTTTAATTGATGAATATTGTGATTCTATTGGTATTTCTAGAAGTAAATTCCTTGTTCGTTCTGGATTAAAGGAAACTAATACAAATGTTATTAAAACCCCTCAACAGGCAAAAGAAAGAATTACTGTTAAAGTTCCCACCTGTAAACACGGATATCCCGTACACTTGTGTAAAAGTAGAAAGTGTAGAAAAACTTAATGGGTCCCATACTCAAATTAAAAAAAATAAATATATAGGTATTATGGAAAGCTTGGTAAATGTGATACCATGTCAATATGGATTCCACCAGCAATGACAACTCTCCTCTGACAGATATAACTCTCTTAAAGCCACAGAAGCAGTTCTTATTTAATAATAATACTTATGAGTTATTCTCTGGTGGATTTGGCTCCGGTAAAACTGTCGCTCTTGTATTAAAGGCTCTTCTTCTTTCCCAAGTTATGCCGGGGAACTTCGGGCTTATTGGCAGGTTGACCTACCCTGAGTTAAGAGACACTACCCAAAAGACCTTCTTTGAGTTTTGTCCTCCTGATTGGTACGCTCCGGAGAGGGGTGGGGTTTGGAACAAGTCTGAGAACTATGTGAAGCTGTACAATGGGTCAGAGATTATCTTCCGGCATTTAGATACTATATCTGAAAAGGAGCTTTTGTCCCTTAATTTGGGTTGGTTTGGTATAGACCAAGCAGAAGAAATCTCCGAGTCTGTCTTTCACATACTCCAGTCCCGGTTAAGACACAACAAGGTTTCGAGGAGATATGGTTTTCTTATTTGTAACCCTGCAGGCCATAATTGGCTATGGAAGAGATTTCATCCTGAGTCCAAAGAGAAAATGAGGGATTCTTACTATGTGGATTCTACTACTTATGACAATAAGGCAAACCTTCCTGACGACTATATAAAACATATGGAGGAGTCTTATTCCCCCGAAATGGTCAGGAGGTATTTATATGGTTCTTGGGATGTATTTGAAGGACAGGTTTTTGTGGAGTTTGACAAGAAGGTTCATGTGATACCTCCTTTTGAAATACCCAGTAATTGGGAAAGGGTTGTTTCAATTGACCATGGGCTGGTAAACCCCACTGCTGTCTTGTGGGGGGCTATTGACCAAGATGGAAACATGTTTATTTACGATGAGCATTATCAGGCCGAGAGACCTGTCTCATATCATGCCGCTGAAATTATGAAAAAAACCGGGGGACAGAAGATATCCTTGATGGTAATAGACCCGTCTACGGTTGCCAGGACAAGGGAGAAAGACGGATTTCCCTTTTCTGTTATACAGGAATATAATGATTACAAGATTTATCCTGTCCCGGGGAACAACGATGTTCAGGCTTCTATAAACAGGATAAAGGAATTTCTCAAAGTACAACCAAAAAGAATACATCCGGTTAATGGAAAAGTTGGTGCACCGAGGATGTTTTTCTTTAACAGCTGTGAGCATTCGATAGAAGAGATTAACAAATATCATTGGAAGAAAATGAGAACTATGTCTGCCAGAAATCCGCTTGAGCAAACCACGGATGTTGATGACCACACCGTCGATGCTTTAAGATATATGATAATGGCAAGGTGGTCATCCGCTCCAGTTACTGAAGATAAGTATATAAAGAGAAGTTTCATGATGGATGACAAAAAGAGTAACCCCATAATGACAAAGTTTGAAAAACCGGCAGATTCCGTATTGGGTGAATTTTATGGATAAGAAAGAATTGTACCAGCCGATAGAATTTTGGAGTGAGAAAATAAAGCTGCTCGACGATAGAGTCCGGTTAATATCTAGTACATTCGGCTTTGGCAGGGTGGGCTTGGATTTAATTATCAAACACGGTAAAATTATTGATGTGACTTTTTCTGAGGAGATAACGGTAAGACAAAAAAATGAAACCAAGAAAAAAAATGTCAGTAAGTAAATACGGGTTTCCCAAAAAGGTCAAGATAGTTAATGCCAAAAGGGGAAGGCCTAAGAGACCTCATGGACTTGTAAAGCAAGAGGTTTATGAGGCTTTTTGTGAATGGGCAGCAAAACCCTCTCCATTAAAGGAAACGAAAACCCTACAGCAATTTGCAAAGAAATGGGGAGTTCATCCGGCGACACTTGGACGTTGGAAGAAGCAGCAGAAGTTTTGGGAGAAGGTGGCAGAGTGGAGAGTCACTTGGGCAAAGGACAAGACATCGGACGTAGTTCATGGATTATTTAAAAGGGCTGCCACAAGAGGAGAAGCAGCAGAAGTGAAGTTGTGGATGCAGTTGATAGAGGATTGGTCAGAGAAAGCTCCTCCTCCTCAAGCCAACATAACTGTCATTGGTATAAGGGGGGTATCACAAAAAGACATAGAAAAACTAACCAAACCACCGGAAGAAAATGCAATAGGGACAGAGGACGCAGAGGTGGTTGAAAGTTGACTTTTTTGGCTATTGATGCTAATTTCTTATTAATCATGGCTTCATTAAGAAATAAGAACAGTATTAAATCAGATATAGAGTCCAAAGGAAATATTACAAGACAGGATGTTTATGATTTGCTAGTACAGGCGAGAGGAAAGAAAGTAAAAGATAAAAAGAAAGAAATTGAAACTTTTATCGACACACTTCCAACCAAGATTAAGCACGAAAGAAAAGGTGGTCGTACCGCTAGGGATAAAATTCTTGACGACCTCAATTCTTACCCTGTATGATAGAATATATATTTACAGCAATAATACTGTCCCTTATTGCATTAATAGTATATAGAGAGAGACAACATGAAGAACACATTAAAAGACTGGAAGATAAGATTATTCCGCCCGATTCGACAGTTCGATGGCAGGGAAAAAATATTAAAAGGAATCCATCGCCCAATGAAATGGCTAGGGAAGGTGGAGAAGAAACTCCAATAGCAGATATCCCGATGATGGAGTTTACCGATAGGGATTTTAATATCCAAGTGGAGGGAGATTCCGAAACGCCTGCTGAGGCTGTGGCTAGAAAACAACATTAATGGCAACAAAGACGACAAAAAAGACTGGACCTTCTGCCCGTCAAGTTAAAGGGAAGAAAGTAACATTAACGAAAGAACAAATAGAGAGAGAAGAAGCAACGCAAAAGCTGATGCGAATGAAGAAGCTTGAGGCCTCAGCTGCTGCCGGAAGAAGAAGATATGACTGGGAGTGGGTCGTAAGGAACCTATATCTTAGGGGTTATCACTTTGCAAGATATAATAGTTCCACTTCAACATTTACACTTGGAACAAGAACCAAAGTAAGAATCCCCATAAACCTCATGTGGGCACAGGCGCGCGCAATCAGAAACCAAGTGACTTCATTTAGGCCAAAGTGGGAAGTGCTTCCCGACAAACCCACAGAAGCAGCCACTGAAAATGCACAGTGGTCTAACAGAACCCTTGATTATTTGTTTGAGAAATTAGGTCTTAAAAGGAAATTAAAAGAGTCTGTATATCATGGACTTTATACTTCCATTGGTATTTGGCAATTTGATTGGGACAAAGCCAAGAAAGAAGTTTCAATTAGCACAGTTGACCCATTTGACCTATACATAGACCCAAACGCTCCAAGCTTGCAAGAGGCACAATACGTTGTGAAGGCAGTCAGAAAACCCCTTAATTACGTGAAAACCCACCCTATATATAGTAAGTCTGCAATTGAGCAAGACATTAAACCTGACCCCAAACTGGCAAGTTCTGAATATAAGGAATTTTTATTGAAGTCTATTGGGGTGGCAGGAGAGGGCCAGTCCACACTAGAAGACCAAAATGAATATACTATATTAAGGGAGGCACAAATCAGGGAATGGCAGGAAGACGGAACAGTAAAAATAAGAATAATGGCTTGGACAGACGATTGCACTTATCCTCTCAGAAATGACCTTACCAAAGAAGATGACTTCAACTATGAGATATTTCAGGCAGACATCCAACCTCTTGAGATTTATGGGGAGTCTTGGGCAAAACATCTCATGCCTATCAATAGAGTTCTCGATGCCCTTGAGAGCAATGCTTTTGAATACAACCACTTCTATGCCAAAGGAAGATTCGTTATTGATAAAGGTTCTGGGGTGCGTTCAATTGTCAATGAACACGGACAGATAATTGAGAAAAACCCGGGATATACAGTTACTTCTTTGCCTTTAGCCCCTCTTCCTCCTACTCATCTTCAACAAATTACGAACATGCGTCAGTATATGGAAGACATTGGGGGACTTCACGAAGTTTCAATGGGGCGTATTCCCACAGGTGTTAAGTCCGGAGTTGGTATTGCAGAACTCAGGCAGGCAGATGCTTCCTCACAAGATGATTTAGTTGATGCACTTGAAGATTTTCTCGTAAGAGGTGCTAAAAAGATATTTAAGATTATTTCTAAGAATTACACTTCTACAAAACTGGCACAGGTTGCAGGTCCTTCTGGAAAACCTGAATACTTTTATGTAGTTGGAGACAGGTCTTCTGTGGCCAAGAAGAATAAGGGAAAACAGACCTTTGGAGAGATGGGGCTTCCGATTGCTGTTATTGGTTCTGAGAATGAGGTTAGGGTCAGTGTCGGTAGCTGGTTGGCTTACACAAAGCAGGCAAGACAGGAGGAGCTTAAGGACCTATTTAGACTTGGCGCAATTGACCAAGAGACGTTGCTCCAGCATTTGGAGTTTGGAGATGTTAAAGGCATTACTGATAAAACCAGAATGGAGAGACTTATTCAATTAAGACAACAAATGTCACCCAACCAAGACTTAATGGCAAAAAGAGAAGGGGTAGATGAAGAGTCCTTGGCCATGGCCGAGAACGAACTTATGGATAATGGTACTCCCGAACCTGTGGAAATGGAAGATGACCACGAAGTACATTTGGGTATACACAAAGAAGGACTCAATGAAACCAAGTACCCTGAGCTTTATATGGACCATATGAATGAGCATATTAATTTGATGAAATCTACGCCTTCTACTGAGGGTGGATTGGCTGCGTTATTGTCAGCAACTGGAGCAGCAGGAATGCCTGGTGGTGGTGGCGGTGGTGGTGAACCAGCTCCTCCTGGTGCTGGGGCAGCTCCTCCAACTGCAGCTGGTCCGGGATTGGGAGGTGGAATTCCAATGCCCCCAACAACAACAGGGCAATAACTTATGGCACAAATTATTGGTAGGTATGGTGGTAAAGTAACAAGGCCGGGAAGAGCTATTCGTACTGGGAGAGTTGTTAGTGCAAATACCAGAAAAAGGCCTGAAAGAAAAACCAGAACTCTTCGAGCCAGAAGGAAACCTAGATTAAGCCGATAATGCCAAGAAAAAAAGAAAAGGCTAGAAAACTTTATTACAGGAGATTTAGTAAAAAGAGACTCTCTGGGATATTGGGTAATGATATCAAAAAATTGACAATTAAGGGAAGTCGTGTTACCAATAAGGAAACAATAGAAGCAAACAAAGAAGCTAAGGGGGTGTTGTAAACAATGGATGCAGTACCAAAAGGAAATGCAAAAGGAAGGGGTCCGGGTTTCCCGGTTCCTCAAGGTGGAGACTCAAAGCTCCCGCAACACGGTGGAGAAGGTAAAAATTTAAAAAGAAAAGGTGGAAGTAAAGTGGGATTAAATAAAAACATGAGTGGCTCGCCAGGTTATGCTGGTCCGGGCCGAAATCTTTAATAACTTATTTCGTTGTCGGGGGAACACTGGGTTTGAGGGTTTTGATTACGAGCCGAGGGGGTTCGTACATCTCCTTTCTCTCTCAAGCCCGGTATTCTTCCGATGACGGGAGGGGGGTGAATAAATTTGAAAGACGACACAACCCTCGGCGGTAAACAAGACGATAAAAGTCTGTCAGCAACGCCGACTGACAACAAAGTTCCGGTAACGGATTCTGAAACACCTCCGTCAGACAAGACGCTAAAACCAGAAGAAGGAACCGAAGCTACTACGACAGTTAAACCTGGTAGTGGAGATGAACCGCAACCTCAAAGAGGTAGAGCGGCTCAGCGCATTGGAGACCTTATTCGTGAGAATAAGTCTCTTAGAGGACAGCTCGAAGGTACAGATGGGGACAAGGGTGAAGGTGAAGTAAAGCCTGAAACAAAACCCCTTGAACCAATTACTACGAAGCCTGTTAAGGACGATACGCCAGAAGTACAGCGTGCAAGAGATTTCTTGAGTACATTGGGATATTCGCCAACAACGGAGATTAAGCAAACGGTAAAGGACGAAATCCAGAACATGGAAGCAAGGATGATTCTTGACTCGGAAAAGATGCGATTGGAACAGCAATATGGTGGTTCTGATGGCAGACCTAAGTACGACCATGAAAAAGTCATGGAGCACGCAAGGGCAACTGGTATATACAATCCTGAGGCAGCATTTGAAAATCTGTATAAGGCCGAATTAACGGATTGGGCAATTAAAAACGCTCAAGGAGCTGGTTCAACTTTCGTTGAGAAACCGACATCATCTACAGCGCCGGAAACTGGTCAGTTAACAAAGGAATCTATAGCTAGAATCCTGTCTACTCCAGAAGGTCGTAAATGGTATGATGCCAACAGAGAGAAAATTCTCTCAGCCCTCGCGAAAGGTGCGCTTTAATCACAGTTGAGGCTAACTATTATTAGCTTTAAAACGAGGGGGTGAGAAATAATGGCATTAGGTACAGACCAAATTACTACAACTACAGCGGATATTTTTGTCCCAGAGGTGTGGGCCATGGAGGTTCTTCGGGCAACCGAAGATGCTCTTGTTATGGCTCCACTCGTAAAGAGGTATGATGCACTTGTTACCGGCAGAGGAGATACGATTCATGTTCCAAACTTGAGCAACCTTTCTGCTAACGACAAGGCGGCCAATACTGAGGTAACACTTCAAGCTGTAACTGAGACCGAAACTACAATATCAATTGACCAGCACAAGGAAGCATCTTTCTTGGTGGAAGATATTGTTAAAGTTCAGTCAAATTACGATTTGATGAGTGAGTACACAAGCAAAGCTGGTTTTGCAATTGCAGAAGCAGTAGATACCGCACTGTTAGCTCTTTATACAGGATTTACCAACACGGACGTAGGCACCTATGGTACCGACGTTACAAACCCGGTAATCCTTTCGGCCATTGAGGCATTGGATATAGCCAACGCTCCACTTGAGGACAGGGCTTTCGTATTCCATCCAAAACAGAAGACTGCTATTGCTCAAATTGACCAGTTCGTAAGGGCTGATTACTTGGGTAATTATCAGACGGAGAAGCCAGCGGCGGCAGGACCTCAGTCAAGGTTTATGTGGGGTGAGCTCTGGGGAATTCCGGCTTATTACACAAATCAGGTACCAACGACAGCGGGTACACCTACTCAATATCACAACATTCTCTTTCACAAAGAAGCTGTTGCTCTTGCATTACAGCAAAAGCCAAGAGTTCAGTCAGGTTATATCCTAGAATATCTAGGAACTCTTGTAGTTTGTGACACCATTTATGGTGTTTCTGGATTGAGAGGAGCTTTCGGTATAGAAATAAGGTCATAATCTTAATCTATGAACGTTACCAACGTAGGTAGGATAGCCTATTTCGCAGGCTTAACAGATGGAGAAGGATATATCCAACTTATGGACGATGGAAAAGGATATATTAAACTCGCAGTAAGAATTTCTCTTACAGATGGAGCAGAAGTTCTTGATGAAATGCAAGAACTCTGGGGAGGTAGTTTACACATAAGGAATCGGCCAGGTATGAGGCCATATACAGAATGGTTAATTTATACTAAACAAGCTGAAACCTGTTTGCGGGAACTTCTGCCTTTCCTGAAAATAAAAAGGGAAGAAGCAAATCTTGCCTTAAAATATCGGGATATGCAAAATAGTTGGGGAAGAAAACTAATCGGTAGTTCTGAAAGAAAAAAACGAGCCGAAATC
>Ga0255055_10001826_pt1 | contig 15240 bp, 14 predicted proteins | sample JV7_2_27_MG_FD_188633 | JGI IMG/M metagenome (GOLD analysis project Ga0255055, IMG submission 188633) | Seawater microbial communities from Jervis Inlet, British Columbia, Canada - JV7_2_27 | ecosystem: Environmental > Aquatic > Marine > Inlet | place: Canada: British Columbia | collected... | reverse complement strand
AAAACAATTAAATATGAAATTTGATATGTTGAATGAGTCATATGGTATTGAAGTGGGATCAAATCTTTTTGAATCCGATGGTCATGAGATTCAGGTATCCAACGCTAGTGGGGTAGTGGTTAAAGAGACCAAAATAGACGGACCGATAGAAGATGATGCTGACGGAGAAAATCCAGACAATGAAAAAATAGTTTTAGATGAAGAACCTGAAGATGTTGAAGAACAAAAGCAAGTAATTAGGGTAAAAACACCAAAAGCGCCAGTAGAAGATACAGTAGAGGTAGATGAATTTGCGATGGATGATATGGAAACTGCTGAAGGTGGTGGAGAAGACCCATTCGCTGCTGAAGATGGTGGAGAAGGAATAGATGATGAAGGAATAGATGATGAAGGAATGGATGATGAAGATGGAGACGAAACAACCAAAAAGATACAAAAACTTACTGGAAAAGTTACACAACTAATGAGAGATATGGATGACCCTGATTCGGAGTTAGATAAATACGTCATTAACTCAGTTATTTCAGCAATTGATTTTGAAGAAATGGATGAGGAAGACGTTGAGGACATTATTGCTAAGATTGAGGGTGAAGATGAAGAAGCTGGAGAGGGTGATGAGTTTGATACGGAAGAAGTTGATGTTGATTTAGATGTAGAAGAATTTCCTGAAGGTGAACCGTCAGAAGATCAAATTACTGAAGATTCTGAAGGTGAAGAAACCTATAATTATGGTGAGGATGAAGGTGCTGACGAAAAAAAACTTAAAAAGTTAAAAAAGAAAAAACAAACCAAAGATACAAAAAGTCATGAAACGGCATTATCTAAAGATGAAGATTATGATGAAGACCATGAAGATAGAGAAGAAGAAGGTACCGAATTTAACGAATCAAGGTCATTTTCCAAAAAACAATTAATGGAAACATTTTTAAGAAAAAATGTTAAAAATTCACTAAAAAAAGTTTTAAAAGAAAACCACTCAATGTGTGAAGAATGTTTGGGGGAAGGTTGTGAGTCTTGTATGGGAGAACATCATAATTTGTCAGATACTAATTATGGTAAATATAATAGAAATGAATATATGTTAGAAGATGACGATATGGATATGTTGGCTGGGGATGATGTACATGAAGATATAGATTATATGGATACTGAAATGTTAGGACAAGATGTTTTATACCGAACCGGAGAAGAACCTAAATTTGATAGGGATGGTGATGGTATATCTAATGAGTATGATGTAGATAGTAACGATGATGGTAGTATAGATTACGGAATGGGTAATAAAATGTATGATTGGCCAGAACGCACTTTTGGTAGAAAGGGTGATAGGGATTCTGACGGTATCCCAAATACAAACGATGACAATCCTGGAACACCTAGTTGGGAAGATGACGGAGATGATTTTATAGAAATAGATTTTGAATCGTTGATGGGGAATGCTCCGGTTAAAAAACCGGGTGTCGCACCACCAACAACTACACCAAGTACCAAACCAGGTAAACCAAGATGGAAAAAAATTAGGAAACCTGAACCAGGTACACAGGGATTACCTAAAGCAGAAGTAGAAAGAAAAAAAGCTACTATACGAAAAGGAAGAATGTATTAAAAATGAAATTAGTATATATAAATAAAATAGGTCAAAACTGGAAAGGAAACTACATTTATGAGTTTCTTTTTTCAGATATAATAAAAGATATTGACGGAGAGGGATGGGATTCGTACCCATCTTCAGGTAACCCTGAACCACCAGAAGTAAAATTTATTAAAGAGACTGGGGTGTTAAATACTACATTAAAACTGGATTTGGTTCAAGAATCCGATTCATTTGCAATGTGGGACGCAGTTGATGGTGTTGTTTCTATGGCTTGGGAAAATATGGAAGGATATGATGAATATCCAGAAAAAAGATTATTCTTTTCTTTCGGGGAGAATATTAAATCAGTAAACGATAAACTATATGAAAAAGATATAGTATTAAACTATAATAAAGAATTAATAAACACATAAAATGAAAAAGAAAGTTAAGATATTTGGTAAGGAAATTAAGCGGGCAACCAGACGTAAATTAATGGAGAATGTTATGGAAAACTGGGAAATGAAGGACACTTACAGTAAAAAGAAATATAAACAAACCCCTAGAGAAGGTGGTATTGAGAATGTATTTGGTCAATATGCTGAAGATATGGATCCTGCGGTAATTAGATACATGAGAAAAAATCCCGATGCGATTCTAAGAAGAATGGCTAAGTTGTATCCAGAAATTTATATGAGACACCTACCAGAACAATCACCAGTTATGGATGATTGGGAATTTGAAGAAGAAGGGGTAGACATAGTAGATGAAACATACTATGGTTTTGAAAACTCTGGAGATATACCTAGTAATTTCAAACCAGAACAAGATGACACAGTAAAAGTGGGTCCAAATGCAGTTAAAACAGAAAGTAAGATTAAAACTGTAACAGTTAATGAAATTAAAAAAATGTTAGGTAGAAAATCAAAAAAGAAGAATAAATTTAGAAGATAAAATGAAAAAAAAGGATATTATAAAAAGTTTAATATCTGAAAAGTTTGCATCCAAAGCACAACAAGCTTATCTTTATGCAAATGAGCCCGATATTGCAGATGAATTTGCTTCTACAATGACCGATGAAGATTACGATGAATTACCCCAAAAAGTTAAGAAAAAAAAGAAAGGGAGTAAAAAATCTAAAAAAGAATCCATCAATCCCAGAATGAAAAAAAATGATTTACTGGAATATATAAAAAATTCATCAGTTAAAAAAAAAAGTAAGATAGTTGAGTCTCAGTATGATTTTCCTTACCTAAGAGAGGTAGACCCACAAGAACGAAGGGATATAATGAAATACTTTGAGATGATCCGACAAAGTGGGATTGTTAATATGTTTCAATCACACTCAATACTTAATTGGGCAAAAGACGATCTACATAGATTTTTATATGGAGAAAGAAATGATCCAGAATCTATTGAGAGGCGTATTGAGGAAGAAGAATATGATAATGAAGATGGGGAAAATGATACTACTATCTCCATATTAAAGGAAAGGTTAGTAACTATAAACTATTTATTAGATAATAAACAAAAGATTAGAGATATATTAATCCGAGCTGCATTAAACAGAATAGATAATACCAATGGTAACCATGAAATGAGAAATGTACAACATATATTCGAAAAGATGGCTAAAGAATCTTGGCAGTTTTGGGTTGGTATACAAAGTATAAAATAAAACAATAACTATGAGAAAGAAAATAAATAGAATAAACGAAATTACTAAACTAATAGTAAAGAAACATTTAAGAGAAGCAATAGAATACGACCCATCTCATAGAGAAAGAATGGATCAAAGTATTGAACAAAGTTTAGGTCAAGACACTCACCCATTTGGTGGTAGTCCTTCATTACCAGGTACTGGAACATCTCAAAAATATTCAGAAAAACTTGCTAGTAAAAGATTTAAAGATATTGTTAATATGGTTAAAAGATATCATGGGGTAGAAAATATTGATATGGGGATGATGAGACAAATGATGCAAATTATGCAACAAGTTGGGGAAATTGAACAATCAAAAAAAGCACAATTAGAGCAGTTGGCAATTGATATAGTAAGTGAGGAGTTTGATATACCGGAAGATATGTTAAGACCAAATCTAGTTCCACCCGGATCAGAATTAAATTTAGATGATGATAATGAGGAAGAAGGAGAAGAGGGTGAAGAAGAAGAATTCAAACCTAAAAGTGCTGAAAGAATGAAAGAATTAGATTCTGAAGTTGCTAAAAGAAATTCACTTAATGCTATGATGCAAGGGGCAGCAAAGAAAGGTCACTATATATTCCATCAAGTTGCTGATGAATTAGATAAGATAGACCCTCGTTTAATGGGTCTTTATGGTAAATTAATGTCATTGGCAGATTACCAATATTGGTTAGTTCCAGAAAGTGCTATGGGTAGTGCTATTGGTGGAACAGAAAAAATTAAATGGGAAAAACCAAAAAAACCTGAAGATGAAGAAGAAGAAGAAACAGGTATAAAGGAAGAGGAAGAACCTATAATAGAAGCTAAAGCGTGGATATTCCCTCTTTTAGTGCATGAATTAATCAAAGGGGTTATGGAGTTAGCTGCAATGGATTGGGGGAAAAAACATATGGCTCCCGATGAACAGAAACATGTTATTAGTAGAGCTGATACTATTAGTGGTGAAATATGGGGAATGAGATTGGGTCCAGGAATGTGGGAAAAATTTCTTGAATGTATTAATGATGAGGATTATAAGATAAAACATTGGTTATTCCAACAACTATCTCAGTTACCTGCAGATAAATTTCATAGTTTTATGAAAGAAATACTATCCTCTACTCATGAATGTGAAAAAGTAATTGACCACCTAAGAGAACTACATCAAGAAGATGAAAATGATAGCTTAGAAGATATTGTAACAGGCGATGAAAATACTTTCGATGCGGGATTAGATGATTTATTAGATGATGTGGGTATTGCACCTTCACCACAAGAAGATACTCCCGAAGATACGGCAACACCAGAAGATGTCGATTATTCTGAAATGTCAAAATCTGAAATCCAGAAGTTAATAGATGATGCTTTAGATGCGGGTGATATTGATATGATGGATAAGTTATACAAGTATTTGTAAATTTTTAATATTAAAACAAAAAAACTGTAAAGATAATATTAGAATCCCATCAAGGTGGGATTTTTTTATATACATAAGATATTTATATAAAAAATAGATAGGATACCCCAAAGGTGTGAAATTAACATTTAAAAATATAATTACAGAAGATATTAGGAAATCCCCTAAACTAGAGAATGCCATTTTTAAATTTCTTAAAAGGAAGGACGTTTGGCGAGGGAGAACAGAAGACGAAGATAAAAGTAGTTTGCAAGCTTCTGATGATGTAGAAAAAACATTTGGTTTGGATGAATGGGATGCTAAGTTTTTTACATTTAAATGGTTAGTTAATAATGGTTACGACACTCTAGATAGTGATGGTGAGATTGATTATTGGGTTAAAAGTACTGATGACAAATATCAATTTTTAAAAGATACTGGATGGTGGGGTAAATTTTATAAACCATATAAATTTATAGATGTAGTAGAGAAGGGTGAAGGTAATCAAAAATTTATCCTTGTAGATTCTTATTATGAATTTAAACCATTATTTGATAATGAATGGATAAGTGATGCAATTTTTGGTGACGATTATGTTGAGATATTTGGGTGGTATAACTACCCGCTAGAAGAAATGTGGGATAGCCTTGATGATAAAGGGTTACAATCTATAATAGAAGTTCTCCCTTCATATACATCCGAAGATGATTTATTTCATAACGCCCCTGAATCGTTTTTAGATGTAGTTGACCCAGATACCGGTAGTATCCCAATGGATAGAAGAACAATAAATTTTATTAAAGATGGGGATACCTCTTCATTACTTTATGATTTGATTAATGAGTTAGATGAATTTGATGAATTAAAAAGTGATATGGTAAATCTTTATAATGGAGCATATAATGATGCTGCACATTCAGAATTATTCAAGGGTGCAATGTCAGAGTTGGAAAGTTTTTTCGGAAGCAACCCAAAATGGGTGCAGGTTCCGGGCCCAGATAAAAATAATGAGTTAAATATGTTAGAAATCCCCATCAAACAAGAAGATTATGACAATTTATATAAAGAATGGATGAACACCTTTTCTGAATTCCCAGAACATTCTTATTCAGAGTATATAGAATCGTGGGGAGAGGTATTAAGAGAAAGTGGGGATGAGCTGAGATTTCCTGACTTACAATATTTTTATCCAGACCATGATATAGTGAATGATTATTTTAATGATTCATTACGAGATAATTTATATGGTGGTAACTAATATTTATTAATATGAAGATTATAATAACAGAGTCACAACATAGGAGAATAGTAAAGGAAGAAACCAAACAGATGGAATTGGCCAATAAAGTAAAACAAGGGTTGTCAAGTGCAGACCTAAAAACAACTATGTATGAAATCACTACCTTATATTCATATAGTGAAGAAGAAATTATTAATAATTCAGTGTTAATGGAGTTAGTTAAAGAGAAAATGTTAAAAGAAATAAAGGATAATTACTATATATCTAAAGATTTAAGAGATAAGTATGGAAACTATTTTGGTTTGGTTGGGCAAAGCGCAGCTAAAGAAATCGTTCAAGGTGGGTCAAACCCTTATTCTAAGTTTTTGCAATTAGATGCGGTTTTAAAAACTATACCCCATGGTTATTCTATAACAGAATCAAGTATAGAGATAGTAAAAGAAATGAGAGATGGGTTAACTTATGATGCGATACAATATCTTTTTGATAACTTTGAAGTCGCTGGTGCAATTAAAAGGGCATCAATTATGAAAGATAGGTCGGGTAATTATGATGAAATATACCCCTACGTTAAAGAATGGGCGATTAAACATGGTATAACCTTATTTGAGAAACATAGGGGATTAACATTTATAAAGAAAGATGGTATGATGCAGTCTTTGGTTAACTACCTAAAGGATGTTAACCCCAAAACGAAGTCGGGATTTTTGGATTATATTAACTCCAGGGGGAGATCAACAGGTCAACATGCGTATTTTTGGAAAGCAGCCCAAGAATCTGGAATTATTACCCCTGTTAGAAATGGTAGACAGATTACCTATCAGTTAGGTCCCAATTATGAAGCTTGGAAAAACGATAATTTAGTTGCATTTTAATAGTTTTATTCACATTTTTATATTTATTAGTAAACTAACCTTATGGATAGAGCAGAAAAATTAAAAATATACGCACGTTGTTTAGGTGACCCTACATATGCAATTGAAACGTTTTTGAAAACATATGATTTAACACAAAAAGGATTTGTTCCCTTTAAGTTATATATTAAACAAAAAAAAATAATAGAATCATATGAAAACCACAATAGAAATATTGTTACTAAACCTCGTCAGGCAGGTGTATCTACTACTACTGCTGCATATATCGCAGTAAAAATTGCTTTCGGTGACCCTAATAACCCTTGGAAAGTATTGGTATTAGCAAATAAACAAACTTTAGCCCAAGAATTTCTTAAAAAAATAAAAGATTTTTTAGATCAAATGCCTGCATGGGTATGGGGAGTAAAAGAAGGTGACTCATATTTAGATATTGAAGCTAAGGGACATATAAAAACAAAGGGCACAAAATGTGAGGTTAAAGCTTTGGCAACATCTAAAGATGCTCTTAGGGGGTATACCCCTACATTCTTAATAATGGATGAAGCTGCGTTTATCGATAATGGTGCTGAGGTATTTGGTGCTGCATTAACCTCTTTGGGTACTGGTGGTAAGGTAACGTTAATATCAACACCTAATGGGCAAGATGCGTTATATTATAGAACGTATGACGGTGCAAAGAAAGGGGACAATAATTTTAAAATTATTGAAATGAGGTGGCATGAAGATATAAGATATAATAGAAATTTAAGGTGGTTAAGGGGTGAGGAAGAAATAATTGTTTGTGAAAGTATCGGTAGAGAAAAATTAAGATGGGAATATAGTGGTAACACATATGAAACTGATAGTATCCACATAGATGATTACACTATAATGGTTAAAGATGGATGGAAAGCATCCTCCCCATGGTATGAAGAAATGTGTAGGGATATGAATGGGGATAAAAAACAAATAGCCCAAGAATTAGATGTGTCATTTGTTAGTTCTGGTGGTAACGTTATAGATGATGAATATATCGAATACCAAAACGATAATTATGTTAAAGAACCAAAATATATGGCAGAAATGGAAAAATCTATGTGGATATGGAAAGAACCAGAAGAGGGTCATAAATATATTATGGGTGTGGATGTATCTAGAGGAGATGGAAAAGATAGTTCCACTATAGTAATATTAGATTTTGATGGTTTAGAACAGGTTGCAGAATTTCAATATAAACTACCACCTGATTTATTAGCGGAAATAGTTTATAAGTATGGTAATCTTTATCAAGCATATACTGTTGTAGATATAACTGGTGGTATGGGGGTTTCTACAGTAATGAAACTTCTAGAAATGGGTTATAAATATCTTCATTATGATGACCCTAAAAGTAGAAGCTTAAGTGAAAAATACGCAAAAAGTGTATATAAACAAGGTGATAAGGTTCCAGGTTATAATGTAGGGAACACAAGGTTACAAATGGTTAGTGATTTAGAAGAGCATGTAAGAGAAAGTAAAACAATTATTAGATCAGTTAGATTGATTTCTGAATTAAAGACTTTTGTGTATAGAAATGGTAGGCCAGATCATATGGATGGGTATCATGATGATATAATTATGGCATTGGCAATGCCAATATTTATTGTACAAACAACATTTAAAAAATTAAAAGCCATAGAAAAACAAACAAAAGCAATGTTAGATAGTTGGGTTACTGTGTCTAGTGGTAATGAAACAGATAAAATAGATAAACCCCACGTTAACCCTTTTTATACTAATACCCCAACGTATCACCCAAAAGAGGCATCTAACGGAAATAATGATAAAGGTGAATTTAATTGGTTATTTGGGATTAGATAATATTTATTTTTAATAGATATTTATTATAATGGTAAAACAATATATAAGATAAGATGGCAAAAAAAACAATATTTCAACAGTTAGGAGACTTATTTGGTCCTGAGATAAGTCAGAAACAAAGTAAATCCAGATATTCATTAGGTAATGAAGAATTACTTAAAACACAATCTAAAGAAGAATACGATCATAAAAAGTTGCAAATGCAACAAAATAAATATCTTTCTGATATGTGGTCTAAGGTTGATAATGAGATATATCAGCACTCGATATATTATGAAACTACACGATTAGCTTCATATGCAGATTTTGAAGGGATGGAATTTTTCCCAGAGATAGCAGCGGCATTAGACATTTTTATGGAAGAATCTACAACTCAAAACGGGGAAGGTAGAATTTTAAACATATTTTCAGAAAGTAAAAGAGTTAAAAGAATATTACAAGACCTATTTTTTAATAGGTTAGATATACACACAAATTTACCTATGTGGGTAAGAAACACATGTAAATACGGTGACAATTTTTTATTTTTAAATATAGATGGTGAAGAAGGTATAACCAACGTAAAACAATTACCCAATATAGAAGTAAGTAGAAAAGAGAATGATGGGTTCGGTGAAAATTCTAGTCTTGAAACTGAGGATAAATTTAACCCAGTTAAATTTGTATGGAGTAATAAGGATATAGAATTTAATGCTTGGCAAATAGCACATTTTAGATTATTGGGTGATGATAGGAGATTACCTTATGGTACGTCAGTATTAGAAAAAGCGAGAAGAATTTGGAAACAATTACTTCTATCTGAAGATGCAATGTTAATATATAGAGTAACTAGGGCACCAGAAAGAAGGATATTTAAAATATTTGTTGGTAATATCGATGAGGCAGATGTTCCAGCATATATTAATAAAATTGCAGATAACTTTAAAAGAAGTCCAGTTATAGATCAAAAAACAGGTCAAATAGATACTAGATATAATCAAATGGCTCAAGATCAGGATTATTTTATACCTGTTAGAGACCCTAACGCCCCTAGCCCCATAGATACTCTTCCTGGTGCAACTAACTTATCAGAAATTGCAGATATACAATACCTACAGAAAAAATTGTTTACAGCTCTTAGAGTACCTAAACCATTTTTGGGTTTCGAGGAGGTGACTGGTGAAGGTAAAAATTTAGCACTACAAGATATTAGATTTTCAAGGACAATAAATAGAGTACAACAATCGATAATACAAGAATTAAATAAAATCGCAATTATTCATTTATATGTTTTAGGATTAGAAGATGAATTAGAAAACTTTACGTTGTCACTTAACAACCCTTCTACTCAAGCGGATATGTTAAAAACTGAACAAACTCAAATGAAGGTAACTCTTTATAAGGATGCAGTATCAGATGCAGGTAACGGTTTTGGTGCGTATTCTATGACTAGAGCTAAAAGAGATATTTTAGGGATGAGTGAAGAAGAAATAAGAAATGATTTAGAACAACAAAGAATGGAAAAAGCTGCATCTGCAGAAATGGAACAAACTTCTACTATAATTAAGAAGACTGGTATATTTGATAGGGTAGATACTTTATATGGTGAATTGGGTACAACACCAACTAACGCAGCTGGTGAAGAAGGTGGTGATGACATGTCCGGTGGAGATGAATCATTCGGTGGCGGGTCAGACTTTGGTGGTGGCGGGTCAGACTTTGGTGCTGAAATGGAAGGTGGTGCAACCGCAGAAGCGGGAGCTGAAGCTGGTGCAGCAGAAGCACCGGTAGAATCTACAAATAAGAAAGGTGATTTAATAGTAGAGGAAAATAAATCCAAACTAACTAATAAAACCAAAAAATATCAAAACATTTATTTAAAAAGATTAATTGAGAGTATAGATAACGATCAAAACATAATTAATGTGGATAATGGTGTAGAAAGCATAAATTCTAAGATCGAACAAATGTCAAAAGAGATAGATGGTTTAATACGAGACGAAGAAAAATAGACCTTTTTATAAAATCTTAATATTTATTAATAAAAAAAGTATGAATAACTTTGGAAAAATAAAAGATACCTTTAACTTAATTCTAACAGAATCTATCATTAAAAAAGATAGTAAAGGTAAAAAATTATTTATTAGTTACTTGAAAGAACTAAAAGAAAACAAATCATTAAAATCACAATTTTTACTATATAAGAATTTAAGTGATAAAAAATTTATTAATGAGTCTGATGCCAAATACTATATTAAAGAAAATATCGAACTATTAAAAAAATTAGATAAAAAAGAAATTAATAGTGGGTCAAAAAAATTAGTATCTTTATTAGAGGGTAAAGAATTAGTTAAAGAAAATATAGAATTATATAACCATATTAATGTATTAGTAGAAACTAAAAAAACAGCTTCCTCTATAGATAAAATTCAAGAGTCAATTAATTTCATCACAAGAAAGATGATGGAAGTAGATGAAGAAGAAGTTGAACAATATGAATCTCTAAATTTACCACCTAGTGTATTAACTAAATTGGCAATTAATAGATTTAATTTAAAATATTCAGATATTACAGAAAGTGAAAAAAAAATAATCAAATCAGTTTTAAACGGCACAGATGAAAACAAAGAAGATGTGTACGTAAACCTTAAAAAAGAATGTATTGATTTAATCGATAGTAAATTAAATGAAAATACTGATTTGGATATGAAAGATAAGTTACTCAGAGTAAAAGACAAACTATTGAGTATGGCTTATAATCCAGATGAATATGTTGGTGACATCGATAAGGTTTACCAACTTAAACAATCAGTGGCCACTGATTAGAACCAATAACAATTATATAAAAACGTGATTATGAAACAATTAATTTTAATGTTTGCGCTATTTGTTTGTTCTTTTGCAGGTTTTTCTCAAGAAAAGGGATCAACTCAATTAAGTACTTTATCAATATCTTCAACAGAAAATGTTATTAATGTTTCCTCTCCTAGTATTACTCATTTTTTCTTTGAAAATGTGGGAATTACTTTAGGTATGGCAAACTTTGATGATATCAATGTTGGTGCGAGGTATTATGTTAAAGATAACAATTTTGCATTCGCTGGTTATGGTACCAGTTCAGAATCTTTTGATTTAGGTCTAGGTAAGACCTATAAATGGAAAGATCATGTAAACATAGAACCAAGATTAACCCTTTCGGATGTTTTAAACGATGAAAGAAATCTAGGTCTAAGTATACATTTAAACTTAGTATTTTAACCAATAACAAAAATTAAAAAACAAAATTATGGAAAAGATATTTGGAAGTATCAAAACATTTTTCTCTGGAGTTACGGATCTCTTAATGACATTCTTAACTGTAGGTATCTTAGTACAAGTACTCTTCGGTGAAGCAGTATTTGGAATGGATGTAGTAGGTAATGTTACCGCTCTAATTGAATCTTTAGGAAACTCAGGATTCGTTGGACTGTTAGCAGTTGTCTTACTAGTGAAATTGTTAGATAAAAAATAGGTATATTTCAAAATAAACCAATGAGATTAAACCCACCCAATAAGGTGGGTTTTTTCGTGGTTGACAAACCTATATATATTTAGTATATTTTAATCATAAATAACATAAAAATAAAATATTATGAATGAAAAAAAGAGGAAAAGAAATAACTTTAGATGTAGATTCAAGTTATAAAGTAAGATTAGGTACGGTTGACAATAAAAACCCAAAGAGTATATACATTAGTTTATGTGCTTGGGGTGAGCCAATGAAAGAAACAGAAAATATAAATTATAATAGCGTAATAAGTAATTTAAGAAAACAAATAAAACATAATATAAATTCTACTATAGATGTAAATGACTTTCACACCGATAAATATATTGTAGATTTAGATATGAGATCTTCAGGTATAAGTGATGGTAAAAGAAGTTTTATGTCATGTGAAATAACACTATTTCAAAAAAACAATATATCAGTTACTAAACCAAAGATGATAAACACCGCAACTGACATCGTAAAAAATGTGATAGGTAGTTGTTTAGAAAAGCAAGAACATTTTACTTTTTATAAAACTAAAAAATAAAGTTTTTCTTAACATAGATATATTTATTAGTAAAGTATGTCACTATGTTAGAAATATTAAAGAGTAATGAAGTAAATAAAAAAGGTATTCTTGTAGAATACGATTCAGGATACATCTCTCCAAAAGATAATAAACATTTTATTAATGAGGTAAATAAATTAACCAAGGGTGGAACAATAGTTGAAACTCCTTTGGTTGTTTATGCTGTAATGCAGAAATATGGTGTTGAGAATAAGAACGAAAGGATATACCCTGAAAATATTTTAAGAAGAGAAGCAGAAAACTACCTTAAACTAATTAACGAAAGAAGAGCAATGGGTGAGGCAGATCACCCGGAGAGTTCAATAGTATCGATAAGTAGGATTTCACATAATGTCACAGAATTATGGTGGGAGGGAAATGTCCTAATGGGGAAATTAGAAATTATAATGTCACCAGGATTTGTCAACCAAGGGATTATTTCTTGTGAAGGAGATTTAGTTGCTAATTTACTACGTAATAATTTAAAGATGGGTGTATCTTCTAGAGGTGTAGGTTCCCTGGAGAAGGAGCATGGTAAAAATATAGTTCAAGATGACTTTGAATTAATATGTTGGGATGTGGTAACATCACCGTCAACTCCCGGTTCTTGGATATATAATAGAGAACCAAGTAAGGAAGAACAAATGGCAGAATCTAAAGATAATTCTGATAAGAATTTACTTATTGGTTCTTTAGATGATTTTTTATGTGACTAAAATACCACAAAAATCATACTTTTCTAATTTTCTATATATTTATTAAAAAACATGGTACATTAGTGCCAAAATAAAATATTCTAATAATATAAAATAAACAAAAAGAATTAAATGGCTACAAAAAGAAAATCAATCATCGAAGAGGCTTTGCTAGAAGCTAAGTCTTTAGAGGATGCCTTAAAAGCCAATACGAAAGAAATACTTGCCACTCATATGAAGCAAGAAATTGAGAGTATCGTAGAGTCGTCTCTGAAAGAAGAAGACGAAGAATTTGAAATCGATATAGAAGGGTCCGATGAAAATGAGGATGGAATGTCAGTTGACGATGTTGTCACTGGAGATGATTCTGAAGAACTAATTAATTTAGATGCAGTTACTGCAGATGAAGAAGGTGACGCAGAATTGGAATTAGATCTTGATCTTGATTTACCTGATGACGGTGAAGAGTCAGATATTGATGTTTTGGAATTACCTATGGATTTATTAGGTGGTGATGAAATAGATTTAACTGGTGCACCCGATGATGAAGTACTTAAAGTTTTCAAAGCAATGAGCGATGATGACGAAGTAGAAGTAATCAAAGATGAAGGTGGAATTCACTTAACAGATAACGAAACAGGTGCTGAGTATTACATTAAGGAAAGTATGGAAGAACTGGATGGAATGGCAGAAGGTTGTGATGACTCTTTGGAAGAAGGTTGTGAAGAATTGGAAGAAGAAACCATTTATGAAATCGAAATGGATGGAGATCAAGGATACGATGATAAAGAAGATGAATCTTTAGGTATGAGGACCGGTAAGGAACTTGAAGAAGAAGAATCATATTCAGATCGTAGAGAAGATTCTTACGGAAAATGGGGGGATCGTGACGATGAATCTTTGGAAGAAGATCATACACTTGCTAGGACTAAAGGATACCAAAGAAAAGGTGGGCATAGAAATAGGCAAGAAGAATCTCGTAAACCACGTAAACCAATCTCTGAAAGGAGAAATTCACGTAAACCAATCTCTGAAAGGAGAAAAACACCTAAGAATGTAAGCAAAGTAGCTGACTCTAAAATAATGAAAGAATACAAAGAACTTAAGAGTAAAAATGAAGAATACAAAGGAGCTCTTAACGTATTCAAAGATAAACTTAATGAAGTTGCTTTATTCAATACAAATTTAGCATACGTAAATAGATTGTTTACTGAACACTCTACCACTAAAAAAGAAAAAATGAGCATCTTAAAGAGGTTCGATGAAGCTGATAGTGTTAAAGGTTCTAAATCTATTTATAAAACTATTAAATCAGAATTGGATCGTAAATCACCAATTACTGAATCAGTAGAGAAGAAAGTAAACAGAACTGTTAAGTCATCGGCTTCAGATTTAAACGAATCTACAGCATATGTAGATCCACAAATCGTAGCGATTAAAGATTTAATGAAAAGGATATCATAATAATAATAATATAAATTAAAACTCAAAAAAAAATGGGACATTTATTAAACTCAGGTGAAGTCGGAAATATCGGACTTGAACACTTGAAACAAATAAGATCTAAAACTATTTCGAAGTGGAACAAAATTGGTTTCCTAGAAGGTTTAAAAGGTCACGTAAGAGAGAACATTGCTCAGTTATATGAAAACCAAGCATCGGCTCTTTTAAACGAATCTACGAGTTCAAACTCATCAGGTTCATTCGAAACAGTTGTTTTTCCAATTGTAAGGAGAGTATTCTCAAAATTATTGGCAAATGATATCGTATCGGTACAAGCGATGAACATGCCAATTGGAAAATTATTTTTCTTTGTACCAAAAACAACTGGTAGAAATCACGCTCCTTTAAACGGGCCAGCT
>Ga0255055_10001825_pt1 | contig 15244 bp, 10 predicted proteins | sample JV7_2_27_MG_FD_188633 | JGI IMG/M metagenome (GOLD analysis project Ga0255055, IMG submission 188633) | Seawater microbial communities from Jervis Inlet, British Columbia, Canada - JV7_2_27 | ecosystem: Environmental > Aquatic > Marine > Inlet | place: Canada: British Columbia | collected... | reverse complement strand
TGGACAGTGCCATTGAGAAGGCTTATAGCGGCTCGAAATCCGTCGCTTGGATGGAGATCTTTGCCGGGGAAAATGCCAAGGACCACTATGACGAATGGCTGCCCCAAGAGACCGTGGAGGCGATTCGCGATTTTCGGGTGGCGATCAAAGGTCCGCTAACCACTCCTGTGGGTGGGGGATTTCGCAGCCTCAACGTGACCCTCCGCCAGACTCTCGATCTCTATGCCTGCGTGCGCCCCGTGCGCTACTTTGCTGGGGTTCCTTCGCCGGTGCGCAGTCCCGAGAAGGTCGATATGGTGATCTTCCGCGAGAATACCGAGGACGTGTATGCCGGAATCGAGTGGGAGGAGGGTTCCGGTGGGGCCAAAGAGCTCATTGGCTTCTTGCGGGACAAGCTGGGCAAGAGGATTCGCGAAGACAGCGGTATCGGGATCAAGCCGATCTCGGCCACGGGCAGCAAACGCCTGGTGCGTAAGGCTTTGGAATACGCCGTCCGGGAGCGCCGCACCGACCTGACGATGGTCCACAAGGGCAACATCATGAAGTACACCGAGGGAGCCTTCAAAGAGTGGGGCTATCAGGTGGCAAAAGAAGAATTCGGTGACCGCACCATCACCGAGCAAGAGCTTTGGGACGAGCACGAAGGGCGACTGCCGGAGGGCAAGATTCTCGTCAAGGACCGCATCGCGGATGCCATGTTCCAGCAGGTGCTGCTGCGGCCGGCCGAGTATCAGGTCATCGCCACGACCAACCTCAACGGGGACTATCTATCGGACGCCCTGGCAGCTCAGGTCGGGGGCCTGGGGATGGCGCCGGGAAGCAACGAAGGAGATGGGATGGCACTTTTCGAAGCCACCCACGGCACGGCGCCCAAGTATGCCGATCAGGACAAAGTCAATCCCGGCTCCTTGATCCTTTCAGGTGTAATGATGCTCGCCTGGCTCGAGTGGCAGGAGGCTGCGGATAGCGTGATCGCGGCGCTGGGGCGCACCATCGGCCAGAAGCGGGTCACCTACGACCTCGAGCGCCAGATGGAGGGGGCCGAGCTGCTGAAGACATCGGAGTTCGCCCAGGCGATCGTCGACAATCTCTGACCCGCACGCTGTCTCCCAGAGCGGAAACCCCTTTAGTTTCTGCAACTTTCAGCCTTGGCGAACGTAACGAGCGATGACGACCCGGGGTGCTCCATACCCCGGGTGTCGGTGGCTTGGGGAGATCGTTGAAGAGCATCGGTAGCGTACTGTCTTGGATCGGTACCGGCATTGTGGCGGTACTGGTCCTGTCGTGGGCGTTCCCGCGGGCTTATCCGGTTTTTCCACGGGACTGGAGGGTTTCGAAGACCGAGGCGGAGGTCATCGCTCTCGAGCGACTGAGAGATCTGGGGGAGCTGCCCGAGAGCTCCTACGTCGTCACCCGACAGGACGAAGCGCCGGCCCTCGAGCATCGGGTTCTTTCCCATCTGGACGCTCTCGACCCGGAAACAGTGATCACCAGTCACCTTGTCGAGAGTGTGCGCACCTGGGAAGTCACGGTGTGGGCGCCGGGTGCTCGGAGCCAGGAATGGAGCTATCACGCGCGGGTCACCCCTGCCGGGGAGGTCATCGAGCTGTTGCTGCGGGTGCCTCCTGACCAGCAGGGAGGGCCTCTGGCGATGGGTGAAGCTCGACAGATCGCCGAGACCTTTCTCAGCGAGCAGGGCATCCAGCTCGCGAACTTCGACGAGCCGGAGATCCGATCTCGCGAGCTGCCCGCCAGAACCGACACGTTCTTGCGGTTTCGGGATCGGGAGTCGCTGCTGGGGCCCGACTATCCCTATGGCATCGAGGTAGCCTTTTCCGGAGATCGACTCGCCGGGTTCAGTCGCTACTTCGACGATCCTGAGCTCGCCGCGATCCGGGACAGCTTTCAGCCCATTCAGCTACTGGTACAGGCCAAGGTTTTCCTGCCTCTGGTTCTCCTGCCACTGATGGCGATTCCTTTCGTGCGTCGCTATCACGCGGGCGAGATTGGAGTTCGCCGAGGCATTCAGATCTCAACCGTGGTCGTAGCGAGCGGCCTGATATCGATGCTCTTCAGCGCCGGGGACGCGTCCGCCGGCGGTGCCTTCGGTGTTCTCAGTCGCCAACAGGCCACCTGGGTGACGGTCTTTCAGATGGTGGTCCTGTTCTTCTTTCCCATGGGGCTCTTGTCTTTCCTCAGCTGGTCAGTGGGGGAGTCACTCTGTCGGGAAGGCCACGCTCGGCGTCTCGCCGCCTTCGATGCTCTGTTCGAGGGGAAATGGAAGAACGCCACGTTTGCTCAGGCTTCTCTGCGGGGTCTGGTCTCGGGTGTGGTGATCGTGGCTCTGGTCTGGGCTCTGTTGGCTCTGCTACGTCCGCTGGGGGTTCAGGCCTATAGCTGGCTTCTTCTGGGCCCGTGGTGGGAGAGCTCGGCCTGGTTCAGCATTCCGCTCCTGACCTTCGGAATGGCTCACGCCCTCTACACCGGCTTGTTTGGTCGGCTTTTTCTCGTCTCGTACTGGGAGCGGTGGGCAGGTGTGTGGCTCGGGGTGGTGATTGCGGCCATCTCGGCCGTCGTCCTCTTCTTTGCCAGCACCTATGTGCTGCCGCTCTCCTGGAACCTTCTCTTCTGGCTGATTCCGCCCTTGGGTACCATCTTTCTTTTTCTGCGCTACGGCATCTTCACCTCGATTCTCGCCGGTTTTACCAGCTTCGTCGTGTCGAATGTGTACCCGTTCCTCGGTGCGGACAACATGTCGCTTCAGCTCCAGTCTTCGATCGCGATGTTGGGCCTGGTCGTGCCGTTGATCGTCAGCGCCAAGTACCTCCTCAGCGATGAGGAGTATTCGTATCGCTACGAGGACATCCCGCCCCATGTGCGGCGCATCGCCGAGCGGGAGCGACAGCGAGTCGAGCTCGAGACGGCGCGCGGAATTCAGGCCTCGATCCTGCCGGATCTTCCCCCGCAATTGAATCGGGTGAAGATGAGTCACATGTATCTCCCGGCGACCGAGGTCGGCGGTGACTTCTACGACGTGCTGGGACTCGAAGACGGGCGGATCGCGGTGGCGGTCGGCGATGTGGCCGGGCATGGTGTCTCCAGTGGTCTGGTCATGTCCATGGCGAAATCGGCTCTGACGGTGCAGGTGACGTTTGACCCGGATGTCGAGGCCATCTTTCGCACGCTCAACCGGATGGTCTATCAGAGCGCCAGAAAGCGACTGTTGGTGACGCTGTGCTATGCGCTCATCGATCCAGTACGTCGGGAGATGTTCTACGCCAGTGCCGGGCATCTCTTCCCTTATTGCATTTCTCCGTCCGGCGATGTCCAGGCGCTGGAGTCGGTCTCCTATCCTCTGGGAGTGCGACAAGAGCTGAATGTGCGCGTCCGGTCTACCCCGCTCGACTCCGGCGATTTGCTCTTCCTGTTCTCCGATGGGGTCGTCGAGGCGCGACCCGAGGGCAGCGAGGAGATGTTTGGCTTCGAGCGTTTGGAACAATGCCTCTCCCGTCATGCCGGCGAGAGCGTCGAGAGCCTCCGCGATGGGGTGATCGAGGACCTTCAGAGCTTTACCGGCGATGCTCCCCGCGAGGACGACCTGACCGTTGTCGTTCTCGAAATCCCCTGAATCCAGGCGAGATTTGGGTATACTGTCGCTGCACTCTCGGGGCCCCTATTCCCGGGGCCGTTTCGCAGTTCAAAGCAACCTAGCCAAGGAGACGAGTCTTGAAGATCCACGAGTATCAGGCCAAGGAGGTTTTGCGCCGTTACGGTGTCAAAACGCCGACGGGCCGGGTCGCTGACAACCCTGCCGAGGTGGGCGAGATTTGCTCAGAGCTCGGCGGCCGCTGTGTGGTGAAAGCGCAGATTCATGCCGGTGGACGAGGCAAAGGTGGGGGAGTGAAGCTCGCCAACAGCGCAGCGGAGGCGCAAGAGCTTGCGGAGCAGATCCTCGGAATGCAGTTGGTCACACCCCAGACTGGGCCCGAGGGCAAAAGGGTCGAGAAGGTTCTTGTCGAAGAGGCGGTGGACATCGCTGCAGAGCTGTATTTGAGCGTCACTCTCGATCGAGCGGTCGGCAAACCCGTGGTTATGGCCTCGGCAGCTGGCGGTATGGACATCGAGGAAGTGGCTGCTCGAGATCCATCTGCGATCATCCGTCAACCGATCGATCCGCAGCTGGGGATTCTGCCCTTCCAGGCACGCTCCATTGCCGACCGGCTGGGCTTGAGGGAGAAGACAGCGCGTCAGGCCGCCAAGTTGGTCGCTGCGTTGGTTGCAGCCTATCTCGACACCGACGCATCGCTGGCCGAGATCAACCCCCTATTGGTCACCGGGGATGGAGAAGTCATGGCCCTCGACGCCAAGATGAACTTCGACGGCAATGCGCTCTTCCGCCACCCCGACATCCGGCAGATGAGAGATCTCTCCGAGGAGGATCCTCTCGAGGTCGAGGCGGGGGAATTCGATCTCAACTACATCAAGCTCGATGGAGAGATCGGCTGCATGGTCAACGGTGCGGGGCTGGCCATGGCGACGATGGACATCATCAAACTCTACGGGGGCGAGCCGGCGAATTTTCTCGATGTCGGGGGCTCGGCGAGCCAGGAAGCCGTACAGAACGCCTTTCGAATCCTGATCTCTGACTCCACTGTCAAAGCCGTGCTGATCAACATCTTTGGTGGCATCGCCCGTACGGATCGCATCGCCGGGGGTGTCGTGGCGGCCCTCGAGGAGCTGGACGGTGTGAATCCCCCCGTCGTCGTCCGACTCGAGGGCACCAACGTCGAGCGTGGTCGTCAGATTCTCGAGGAGGCGGATTTCGACTTCATCGTCGCCAATGAGATGGCGGATGCGGCCGAGAAGGTCGTGGCGGCGGCTAGAGGAGCTGCGTGATGGCGATCTGGGTAGACAGCGATACGCGTCTGGTAGTGCAGGGGATCACCGGGAAAGAGGGTCAATTCCATGCGCTGGGTTGCCGGGACTATGGCACCCAGGTGGTGGCGGGGGTGACCCCGGGCAAGGGTGGACAGTCGGTCGAGGGCATTCCCGTCTTCGACTCTGTTGACGCAGCTCGCCAGGAGACGGGTTGCAATGTCTCCATGATCTTTGTACCGCCGCCCTTCGCGGCCGACGCCATCATGGAGGCGGCAGCGGCGGGAATCGAGCTGGTGGTCTGTATCACCGAAGGAGTTCCGGTTGCCGATATGCTCGAGGTCAGGTCCTTTCTTCGGGACCACCCGACCCGTCTGATCGGACCCAACTGTCCTGGGATCATCTCACCCGGCATGGCCAAGATCGGCATCATGCCTGGCCATATCCATGCACCCGGCTCCGTCGGGGTGATCAGTCGCTCCGGCACCCTCACCTATGAGGCGGTGTGGCAGTTGACCAGTCTGGGACTCGGGCAGAGTACGTGCATCGGCATCGGTGGCGATCCTCTTCCGGGCACCAATTTCATCGATGCGCTGCAGGCCTTTGCCGAAGATGCCGCCACCAAGGCGGTCGTGTTGATCGGCGAGATCGGAGGCAGTGACGAGGAAGAGGCCGCGGCATGGATCGAGGCGAATTACTCTCGACCGGTGGTGGGATTCATCGCCGGCAGAACCGCTCCTCCCGGACGCCGAATGGGTCATGCGGGAGCGATCATCGCCGGGGGCAAGGGCACCGCGAAGGAGAAGATCGAGGCCCTGTCCGCGGCCGGAGTCGTGGTGGCCGAATCTCCGGCCGACATTGGCAGCGCCATGGCGCGAGCCCTGGGCAAATAGTCGGTCATGTCAGTGCGTCGGTTGCCGGGCAAAGGCTGGCTGGTTCTCATCGGCGGCGGTGAGTTCTCCTTTGGCGAGACCCTGGGGGTCGACCAGGTGTGGCTGGAGAAGGTGCCTGAAGGCCCGATCGGTTTCTTGCCCACAGCCTCTGGGTCGACCGACTACGGCCATCACTTTGCCGAGTATCTCTCTGCGAGCTTCGAGCGGGAGACCGTGACCGTTCCGATCTATAGACCCCGCGACGCCAGACGCCAGAAAAACCTCGATCGAATTGATCAATGTGCGGCGATCTATTTGGGCGGCGGCGTCACTGACCATCTCGCGGATACTTTGCTCGCATCTCCTGCCATGGAGGCCTTGGGGCGGAAACTGGGCTCCGGCGGGATCGTCGTGGCGATCGCTGCTGCCGCCCAGATCCTCGGCCAACGGGCTCGCAGCATGTTTGGTGGCGAGAGCCTTGCGGGAGCCGCCTGGTTGCCTGGAGGAGCCGTGGAATCCAACTTCGATCCAGGTCACGATCGTCGGCTTCGGCAGCTGATGGCAGATGAGGGCGTGCAGTGGGGCCTGGGGCTGCCGGCAGGCTCGGCGTTGCTGCTCGGACCGGACAACCAACTGCAATATGTCGGTACCTCGTTCTTGTTGGAGGATGCCGATGGAGACTTTCAGGTTCTTCATGGATGAAGCGCCGCAAGTAGTAGGGAGAGAAGAGTGATGCAACAGACCCTGACCATCATCAAACCCGACAGTATGAAGGCGGGAAACGCCGGCAAGATCCTGGCCCACCTGGAGAAGGAGGGTTTCCGTATCTTGGCCCTCAAATGCACCCAGCTCAGCGAGGACCAGGCTCGCAACTTCTACGAGGTGCACAAGGAGCGACCCTTCTACGAGGACCTGGTGAGCTTCATGACCGAATGTCCCGTCATCGTCGCGGCTCTCGAGCGCGAGGAAGCGGTTGCCTATCTGAGACAGGTGATGGGAGCGACCCATCCCGACGAGGCCGAGGAGGGCAAGATACGGGCGCTCTATGGCACCGACATCGAGCGCAATGCGATTCACGGCAGCGACTCGCCGGAAAATGCCGAGAAGGAGATGCTCTTCTTCTTCTCCCGGGCCGAGTTGATCGCAGTCGGTTGACCTGGCTTACCCCTACTTGCAGCATTGGGGGCGGTCATCGTCCGGGCAGGGTATCTCCAGGTTTAGTTCGAGAAAGGCTCAATCCCCCCGTGGCAGTCCTCACACCTGAAGCCAAGGGGTCGGTAGCGAATGAAAGTGAGATCCCCACCGGTGTCCGGCGGATGGCAGCCGTCACAAGAGACGCGGTTGTGAGCACCATCGAGCGCGTACCGTGCGTCTCGAGTGTGGTCGAAGACCAGAGATTTCCAGGCGTCGGATCCGTGACAGCGATCACATCGCCCCTGCCGCTCATCGTCGCTGAACTGGCCGAGATGCGGATCCTTGTGACAAGAGCTACATTCTGACGAAGCCTCCGTCATGCGGATGACCTGGTGCCCGGATTCGGACTCGGGCTGCGGGTGGCATTCCTTGCAGTCAACCTGGGCATGCTTGCCAAGCAGAGCAAACTCGGTGCCGTCGTGATCGAAAGCGATTTGGCGCCAAGTGCTCACATGATGGCAGACCTCACAACCCGTGGTCTGTATCAGTTTGTCGACTTCGCCACGATGGGGATCCTGATGGCATTCGAGGCAGTGGGTCGATCCGAACTGGAACTGCAGCACCACCTCTGACTGCGACTCTTGTGGCACCAAGGATCGCCGCATCTTTTGTGCCAGCATTTGCAGTGGGACTGTTTGGTGGCAACCATTGCAGGCAGTGGCCAGATGTGCACCCTCCAGTGGATAGTCTGTCTCCTGGTGAGCTTGCCATGTGAACGTGGCGGGAGAGAAGCGGTCAGCGGTATGACACGACTCACAGGTGCCGCCGTTTGATCGGTCTGCGAACTGTCCGAAATGGACATCACCGTGACAGTCGGCGCATTCTTCGAATCGGGCCACCCTGAACCTAGTGTCTGAGGGGTGGCATCGGACACACGCGACCCTTTGATGTTGGCCCACAAGCGCGAAGCGGGTCTGAGAGTGGTTGAATTGCCGCTGATTGAGTTGTGACCAACTCGCGGGAGAGTGACATTTGGCGCAGTCGGTGCCCAGTCTCCCCTCATGGGGATCGCGGTGACAATCGGTGCAGCGCCCGAAGGCCATGACCGCAAACTGGAGAAACGTGTCGCGGTCGGCTGAGCTCGGATCCCTCTTGGTTGCATGGCATTTCGTACAAGCGACCTCGCCATGACGGCCAGCGAGGCCGAAACGGGCTTGTTCGTGGTCGAATGCCGAGGCGGGCTTCCAGGCCAAGGTATCGTGGCAGGTCAGGCAACTGCCGGCGACGACCTGGCCACGATGTTCGTCGAAGTGGCACCCGAGACATCTCTGCTCGAGACCGAGAAAAGTCCTCTGAAGATCCTTCTTCCCTTCAATGAGCTCTTTGGGTTGGGCAATCCGTTGCGGGTTGTGACACTTCTCGCAGGCAAGCTTGCCATGCGCACCTGAGAGCTCGTAGCCGGTTTCGCCGTGATCGAAGGTCTCCCGCCCCTCCTCACCCCACCAGATCAGCTCGAAGTCGATGCCGTGATGCTCGATGTGACAGGTCTCGCACTGTTGATAATCGTCGTTGCCATGCAGACCCAAACCGGCGCCAATGCGACTGGCAAGAATCTGGTGACAATCGAGACACCTGTCACGATTCACACCCTTGCCCGACTCGTGGCATTGGAGACAGTTGGCGCTGCCATCGATCCCCGCATGGGGTCGGCTGAGCTCGCCGGGCGAGATCTGGGCTACGAGATCGCTCGGCAACGTGAGCACGGACAGAATGATTGGCAAAGCAGTCGCTGTGAAGCGACCCAACCAGGGAATCGTCCCGGGTTCGGAGCGCCTGTCGGGGCTGCTGGTCATTTTCCAAAGCCCCCGCTGTAGCCGGTGACAATCGCTACCGCCACATGAACGATCATGAACAGATACATGATCACTGCAAAAGGCTTGTGGAAGACGTGCCAGTAGTAAAACAGCCGGTGGAGCTCATCCCACAGTCGAATCCGCCGCTCGAGATACGCTTTCTGCCGAACAACCTTCCTCAGTTCGCTGAACAGGGGATGTCGAGAGGCCTGCGATGAGCGCTGAAACTTCCTCAGTCGCCACTGTAGAGTGAGACTCTCCCAGGGTAGTGTGAGGACAATCCTGAACAGATGTCGTGTGTCATCTCGAGTGCTTGTCGAGATCATCTCGAGCTCTTCCAAGACAACCTTGGACAGCTGGAATTCCTCGGCTAGCCGGCGACCGAGCTGCCGGTTGAGCGCCTCGACCTCAGCCAGTGTCATCTCGTCACCTGACCGCCTACGGGGCATTTGCACATAGAGATAACGGCCGACGAAACCGCTGAGGGCTACGATGATCATCGACCAGAAACTGAGCGCAACGAGCCCCTGGACCTTGAAGGAACTGTGGAGAATTACAAAAAGTGGTCCCACAATGCCGCAGAGAATATGGAATTGGAGCCAGAGCCTCGGTGCCCCAAAGCGACGCAGACCCGGTACCCGCTTGCGGACCGAGTAAAGAAGCATCAAGATCATCAGAGCGGAGCCAAAGATGCCCAATGCATGTCCCGTGGCTCCGCCCGGTTTCAGCGCCCAGTAGGCCTCGTGCCGCGGACGCTCCTGCAGGGGGGCCAGGTAATAGGAGGTCCCAGTCACCAAGAAATACAGAAGAACCGCAAATGAGACGAAATACAGAACTACGAGGGTCTTGTTGAAGGCATCGCGTCGCATCAGACTCCACGGTGTCCGTCACCGGTCTCCGTGATCTCCTGTCAGATTCCGAGTTGAGCTATCGTAGGCCTGTCACCAAGGCCGCTGTCAAGGGAATTTATGATCACATTCGCCACCCTGTTTTTGGGGCTCACTCTCGGGCCACAGTCGATCTCGTTGATTGTCAGCGACCAAGTATCGCGGGTTGAAATCGTTATCGACGGCTCCTCTGTGGCACTGCTCGATGGCGAGCCATGGTTGCTCGAGTGGGACTTTGGGCAGAGCCTTTTGCCGCATGAGCTGGTGGCCATTGCCACTGACCGCCAGGGCCATGAGCTCGGCCAGGCACGGCAATGGCTCAACCTGCCGCGAAACAAGGCCGAGGTGGCCATCGTGGTCGAAGGAGACTCGGAAGGCCAGCATCGATCGGCCCGACTCATCTGGGAGAGTCTGTCGGGCAAGGAGCCCCGAGCTGCGAGCATTACTTTCGATGACCAGCCACTTGCGGTCACCGATCTCAGCTCCATACCCTTGCCGCCGCACGATCCGCAGGAGCTCCACTTTCTCCGCGCCGAACTTGAATTCGAGAACAATCTGACCTCGACTGCAGAGTTCATATTCGGGGGCCCCCACTTGGGAGAGATCTCAAGTGAGCTGACGGCCGTCCCCGTATTTCTCGAAGGTCGCAGAAAGCTGCCAGCCGTAGCCGAGCTCAGTGGCTGGTTCATGGCCCGTTCGGGCCAACCAGAAGTCATTGCCGCAGAGAAGGGCGAGGCCGCGATTCTCGTAGTACGAAGCTTCGGGAGTCGGGAGAATCTACACCGGATCCGCGCCGAAGAAATGAGCAAGCCTTTGCCAGGTGCTATGTGGCGCCGGACCGCTTTGTTTGGGTCGCAGGGCTGGTCCCTCAAAATCATCTGGCCGATTTCCCGTTTGCTGGTCGGAAAGAGTATTCCGTTCGAGCTATTTGCGTATTCGGAGCCGCTCCCAGACGAATCCGGAAGCCTCGTCCGATGGCTGACAGAGATGGATCCACCTCCAGAGCTGGAAGGTAACGAGCGCTTGGCCGATGCCGTAGCCGTCGCCGGGGTGAACGCGGCAGCAAAGAGCCGCCGCCGCATCGTCGTTCTGATTCTCGGTGACCCCGAGACAGATGCCAGTAGTCTGTCTCCAGATCGTGTCCAGAAGTACCTCCAGGCTCTCCACGTGCCTCTGTTCGTATGGTCCACTGTGCCCTCGGGAAGTCCGACCCACGGTTGGGGTCCGACCATGGATGTCTCTTCACCTGCGCAGCTGGAAAGGGCCGTGAAACTGCTGTTCGGTTCTCTGGATCGGCAGCGGATAATCTGGCTGGACGGCTTCCGTCTACCACAGGATATCGGGCTCTCGTCCCGGGCAGAAGGCGTTCGGATCGCCCAATAGCTTTGGCGGTTCAACGATTCCCTGGGGCTGGCCGGTCCGACAGTTCCCTGCCATCCTTGATGGGCGACTCTGCCGGGTTCGGCGGCTTTGCGGTCTGGGATTGCGGCTTTTCCCCGCCAAATCGAACACCGAGTTTGTGCAGGAGGTCGAACGGAAGTTTCCCGCCAATGCTGACAAAAACGTAGTCGTTATCAATTTCTGTCATTTTCTGGCTGCTAACTCGCAGCCGAACCGACTTGGGCGTGATCCTCTCGACCTGGGATGAGAAAATTGGCTGAACGGTGCCTTTCGCGATCAACCGTTCGATGGCCTTCTGATTCTTCTGCTTGATCCTCACCAGCTTCTCCTTGCGATAGGAGAGGAGGACCTGATTGGCGGATTCTCGGGCGAGAGCGATGGCCGCTTCAATGGCGCTGTCGCCCCCCCCTACCACTAGGGCTTTTTGGCCCCGGTAGGAGCGGGCGTCGATCAAGCGATACATGACCTTGGGAAGCTCTTCACCGGGAACGCCGAGCTTGCGAGGGTTGCCCCGTCGGCCGAGAGCCAAAAGCACGTGACGTGCCGGGTAGGTTCTTCCGGCCGATTCGATCAAATAGTGCCCGTTCGACCTGGCCAGTCCGGTGACGGCCTCACCGAAACGGATCTCCAAATCCGCCTCGTCCGCGAGTTGCTGGAAAAGGGTCAACAGATCTTCCTTTTCGTAGGACTGCTTGGAGATTTTGCCCCACGGTGGAAGATCCACTGGCTGCGTCAGCACCATTTTCCGGCGTGGGTAATTAAGAACTGTCCCTCCGAGGTCTTTCTCGCGCTCCAGGATCACATAAGAAAGGCCGGCTGTGCTGGCGGCGAGGCCAGCGCTCAGTCCGGCTGGGCCAGCTCCAACGATCGCCAGGTCGAGCACCGAAGGCGATGAAACACTGGACCCTTGCGCAATTTGACCGGCGATGCTTGCCACAGCAGTACGTCCTTGGCGAACGGCGTTGCTCACCAGCGACAGGCCTCCAAGCTCGCCGGCGATGAAGACTCCGGGCAGATTTGTCTGCAGGCGGTCATCGAGAAGGGGAACGTCTTCTCGCGACTTGAGATCGCCGATCCCGACTTTGATCGCGCCGACGGGGCAGGCTTCCTCGCAGGCGCCGATTCCGATACAACGGAGGCCATTGATCACAACCGCGGTACCACCGACAATGCCCAAGACATCACCTTCGGGGCAGGCCAGGATGCAGGCAGAGCAGCCGGTGCAACGCAAGGGATCGATATAGGGGAATTGACCGAGGGGTCGATCGATGCCCAGCCTGATAGCCTCGTCCTTGCGCTGTGCGTCGTTGCGGAGGCGTCGTCGGCAGTGGAGAAGATAGCCTCCACAGATGACGAGGACCACGATGAGCGAGGTGCTCCAGGTCAGCCCTTGCTGGCTTATGAGGATTTCCACCATCGCCTCAGAATCGATAGCCCAGACTCAGCGACAAGCGCTGACCCTGGAGATCGTCTCCCTGGCCGATCTCGTACTCGGAATTGCCGAATAGGTTCTTTGGCAGCTCGAACCAGGTGCCAAGGCGAATCCATTGGGACTCATTCTCATTGTCTTCGAACAGGACGTTGGTAGAGATTCGGTTCCCGAGCGCCAGATCTACCTGGTGCCCGCCCGGTAATCTCTGCGAGGCGCGAAAAGTGGCAACGTAGCCGGAAGTGAACGGATTCGAGAAACCGAGGTAGTCTCCGCCGAGCGATAAACCGATCGAAGCCACATCCGAGTAGCGTACCGACAATCCGTATGAGACGGTGTTCTCTGCCTCGCCCTCTTGGTCGCGGAAGCCGGCATTGAGGGCCACATTGATGCCTCGGGGTCTGCCGAAATAGAGGCTGGCGCGCCAGCCTTGGCGCAAAAAGGCGTTGAACCGTTCCTCCGGCAGCAGGCGGGTTTCCTCCGTTCGGTACGGCTCGAAACGATCATAGGAGAGCGACATGTGGCTGAATCTGGACAGGCGAGCTGTTGCGACCATTGAGAAGTTGGAGAGCTGGGATGTCTTTCCGGTCACCTCTTTTCGCCAACCTCGGTTGATGTCGAGCTCGGCGCGCTGATAGAAGGAGAACCGTCCCTTGCCGGCAAATCGGGTCTGGAGGGTGACGTACTCTCGGCTGACGTCCTCCTCGCCGTCTTCTCGAATACCTGCGAGTATTACCTCCCAGGGCAATCTCGAGTCAGTCCTGGCAGAAGTGAATCGGGTAAACAATCCGTACTTCTGTCGAGTCGTTTCGAACCCGATTTCCTCGATGTTGCCGGTTGAGCCGATGAACCCACCGAGCTCAAAGGACGATGAGAGTGCCATCTGCCCGAGAAGACCGTCGATGTAGCCGATGCCCACAAAGGGGCTGGCCGACATCCTCCCCACACGATAGGCAAAGCGCCCACGCGGAGGGTCATAGGTCAGCGAAAGCTCATAGAAACGGTTCCGGGACTCCGTAGTGGGGATATCGTCCATCGACAATCCAGCTCTCTGGTTCTGCTGAGTTCGCATTCGAACTCGCAGAGCGTAGGGCGAGCCACCGATATCGAGAACGCGGAGACTCAAACGTGCCTCAGTGCGCTGAAATTCGAGGGGCTCGGTCTCCGACTCCTCGGTGAATCTCTCCCAGTCGAGAATCAGGGCACCGCTCACCCGGGTCCTGCGGTGGCGGGGGCGGCGAGGAGGTTGCCAGCGGACCGGTAGGACGGAGGATGGCTCGAGTGCTAGCTCCGCTGGCCGGGTCGCCACGATCGTCTTCGGAGTGCCGGTCTCGAGCTCGGATTCTGCTGCATCGCTTGCGGCTCCCTGGACGGCACCCACGGGCTGTATCGAGTCGCCGATTTGAACACTCTCGTCTTCGGCGAGGATCTGGCAGGCGGCAGCAAAGGCACGGATCGTGGTTACCCTCGCGACAGCAACAAAGATCCCTCGATGCGCAACCTCCAGCCGGTCGCCGATCGCCAATCCTGCCGCTTCGCCACCATCGATGTACAGCGTCGTAGCGGAGCGATAACGAACCTGGAGTCCCTCGATCGGATCGCGCACCGAGTCAGTCGCGTCGCCGTCCCCGGTGACGGTGCTGACGACGTTGCGAGAGCGACTGTCCTCGATTCTTTGGAGGATCATGGCATCGATGTCGCTAGGACGGGTCTCGAGACCAGTATCCCTGGGCGACGGCGAGGCCCGCCGCATCATCCAATCAGGCGCGGGCGGTAGCTTGGGTGCTCTCCCTGTCGAAGGTGCCTCGGGAGCCGGAGCTGAAAGGCGCGCGTGGTCGCCAGACACGACCCTGTCTCGTTCCTCGAGAATGCGACAGGCCGACGAATACTCCGCTGTAAAAACCACTTCGATCTGAGCCACTACCTTGGAATCGCGAATTACATCGAGGCGATCACCTATTGCCAAGCCACCTGTAGTACCGGCATCGAGATAGACGGTCTCCGCCGATCGGTAGCGGACCTTGGCGCGAGACTCCCCGGACTCGGATCTTTGGGCAAGACAGCAGAGGACCAGGGTCGCCAGGGCGAATCGGAGGCGGTGAGAATTGAACTTCACGGTTGTCACACTTGCAGCGTTGAGCGGGGCTCTATTCCCGCCCCGTGGGGTGACAGGAGTAGCAGGCCTGGCTTTGCCACACGTAACCGGGTACCTCACCCAGGTGCTTGTCGTCCATTTTCTGCTGTCGATGATCGTGGCAGTAGATGCACTCGAAGGCTGAATAGTTCTGTTGCACCACATGACAGTCGACACAGGCCAAGATCTTGTGCGGGCCACTGTTGAGCGGAAAGGCGTGGATGAACTGTGCGCCCAGCCAGCCGCTGGTGTTGTGGCAGCTCTTGCAGTCGGTGGGGAAGCCGGCGGTGCGGTGATTGGGATCGGTGGTGCCGTCGTAGTCGGTGCGGTGACAGGTATAGCAATCGCGTGGTGTGCCCTTGTACTGGCCGTTTTGGTGACAGGACTCACAGTCGGTCGAGCGGTGAGCGCCGGTGAGCTTGAAGACGGAGTCGTGGTCGAAGTCGGCGCCTTGCCAGCCGCTGGTGTTGTGGCAGCTCTTGCAGTCGGTGGGGAAGCCGGCGGTGCGGTGGTTGGGATCGGTGGTGCCGTCGTAGTCGGTGCGGTGACAGGTATAGCAATCGCGTGGTGTGCCCTTGTACTGCCCGTCTTGGTGACAGGACTGACAATCGGTCGAGCGATGGGCACCGGTGAGCTTGAAGAAGGAGTCGTGGTTGAAG
>Ga0255055_10001824_pt1 | contig 15247 bp, 17 predicted proteins | sample JV7_2_27_MG_FD_188633 | JGI IMG/M metagenome (GOLD analysis project Ga0255055, IMG submission 188633) | Seawater microbial communities from Jervis Inlet, British Columbia, Canada - JV7_2_27 | ecosystem: Environmental > Aquatic > Marine > Inlet | place: Canada: British Columbia | collected... | reverse complement strand
GAGACAGGGTGTGGGTGAGTCTCTCTCATTAAGCGTCGCCTTCAAGGCATCCCGTGCATCATTGCTGGTAGACGATAGGGCCTCGATGATTGTTTACTCGTTTGCCAAAGAGCAAGGGCAGAGTCAGTGATGATGGCTCTGCCTTTTTTAATTGGGCATTCAACATTAAGCGTTATAAGTGTCAATCTCCCAAGGGAGCCCTTGGTTTTCATATAACATACTTTAATCTACACTTTGCCTCTGAAGACCCTGCTACCGCATTTTGTGCTGAGTTTCCGGAGATGAAAGTGTGAATTAAGGGATGTAATCTAAAGTTTCCGAGCGGTTGGGTAGGGCTTCATATTACTCGATTTTAGTTCCTAAGTTAGTGTGAAGAGTTAGGAGGTGGCCTATGAAAAAGTCGATAGGCGCACGAACTATTGCTTATCCCACGCCGGTTTGGGTTGTGGGCACATATGACGAGCAAGGAAGGCCGAACTTGATGACCGCTGCCTGGGTAGGAATCTGCTGCTCCAAACCACCGTGTATCGCCATTTCTCTCCGGAAAGCCACTTACACGTATAGCAGTATCATTGAGCGAAAAGCCTTTAGCATAAACGTGCCGTCCGAGACCCATGCCAGTATGGTCGATTATTTCGGACTAGCGTCGGGAAAAAATGTGGATAAGTTTGCTGTCACCAGACTCACACCGGTCAAGGGCGATCTGGTGGACGCTCCTTACGTTAAGGAGTTTGCTTTAGTCTTGGAATGCAAGGTAATCAACAGCATCGAGATCGGATTGCACATTCAGTTCATCGGTGAGATTATGGACGTCAAGGCTGATGAAGCCGTACTTGGTGACGAAGGACTCCCCGATATCGAGAAGGTTAAACCGATTGTCTTCGGACCTGAAATCCTCACCTATCATGGTCTGGGGAAATATCTCGGACGAGCGTTTTCGATAGGATGGGACATTCAAAGGAAAAACTCATGATACTGTTTTCGATGACGTTCAGCTGAGTGACTGGGGTCAGCATTTGACTTAGTCCCCGCCCGTCAGCGTTGAGTACAGGTGACCGCCGATCAAAAAAAGTGATCCCTGGGGATCCCGGTACCCGCCACCTTGCTCCTTTTGGGTTCTGGTCTAGTTGGATTGGTAGGGTTTAGGAGGAAGTTTAAGAACTAAGAGCCTAACGAAATGGTTTAGAACAAGGGCAGAGTCAGAGGTGGCTTTGCCCTTTTTTGTTTTCATCATTATTATCTAAAGTCCGTACTAATATGCCCGAAGTTTACATAACATACTTTAATCTAAACTTTGACCTTTTGGGAACCGGCCAAAATATCTGGCGTTGAACCAGAATAAGAATCTGCCAACTTTCGGTTAGGCTCCCTACCTAATTATGGGCTCATTTCCGTTCCACTGTGCTATCATAAAATGAGTGTTATACAGCCCTTTCAACCAACCAAAGGACTTGGGATGACTAGCAATTGGCGCTATATGGTTGGCGCTATCTTGTTCTTGGGCTCAGGCTGTCTGTTCCTTTTTATTGTCCCGCGTTGGGGTCTTTTCCAAGCCTATATAGCAAGCCTACCTATATTCGCAGTGGGCCTTATTCTTGTCGCATGGGCAATTTGGAAAACCTAATGACCGGGCGAGTGGCGTTCTGGGTGAGTTTTAGCATTATAAGGTGAAGTCCCTCATGGTCTGCTTGGACTTCATATAACATGCATTTCGAGCTGATTAGGTTCTTATTGGCCTCCCCCAATACATAGAACCCTAGGAATCCACTTTGACCGACTCCCTTATCTTCTGTTAAGCTTAATCCAGCCGGTACTCTAAGTACGCTACATGCATTTCTTAACTAGAGAGGAAAAATGGGACCTTTTGAAGAGCTGAAATTACCCTTGTCTGAGCAAATGCGGATTCAGATCGCCAAGAACTGGCTTCCTCGTTACACTGGAATGCCGCTAGATAATTTCGGCGACTACATCCTTCTGACTAACTTTCAGCACTACCTAACGAATTTCGCTGAGCAGTTCAAATGCAACGTGTACGGGGAAGATAGGCCAATGAAGGCCGCAACGAACACTAATGGGTTGACAATCATCAATTTCGGAATGGGGTCGGCAAATGCCGCAACGATTATGGATCTTCTTAGTGGATGCAAGCCGAAGGGCGTCCTCTACCTTGGTAAATGTGGCGGGCTGAAGAAGTCGACTGAAATAGGCTATTTCATTCTGCCGGTCGCGGCCATCCGCGGTGAGGGAACCAGCAGCGACTATTTCCCGCCGGAGGTTCCTGCGCTTCCCTCCTTCAAACTCCACAAGTTTGTTTCTCAAAAGGTCGTGGAGCACGGGCATGAGTATCGCAGCGGTGTGGTCTATACGACAAACAGGCGTCTATGGGAGCATGACGAGAATTTCCTCAAACGACTCACTCGAATGACCTGTATCGCCATTGACATGGAGACAGCAACTATCTTCATCGTCGGTCACCACAATGAGATCGCTCGTGGAGCTCTGCTCCTCGTCTCGGACGTGCCGATCACCCCCGATGGGGTCAAGACAGAGGAATCGGATGAGCGCGTAACCGAGCTGTGGTCCGATGTCCATCTTCAGATAGGCATTGAGGCTATGACGCAGATTGGCGAGAAAGGCGAAACGATCAAACACTTTAAGTACTAACATTCTGGTACACAGGCAGTGAGAGCGCCAAGAATCTGTCTCCTAACAAATCGCTCCTCTCTCCTATCACCATCTGTTGTTTAAGCGTTATGAGGTGAAGCCCTACCAATCCGATAGGAAACTTCATATAACGTCATTCCAACGATTTTGCCGTTTTCAAACTATCACACCGTATATAGTAGCCAACGTTAGCACCGGCCTTGTTGATGATCCTCAACGCCTTGGGCGATGGAGGCGGCTTGTTAAGTCCGTTCAACGCAGATGGGTCATCATTTCACAGAGATCCACCAAATACCTTGACAATATAGATACTTAGAAGTATCCTCGCAAAAAACTCAGGAGACCGTCATATGACCCTCACCAAAGCGGACATTGCCGAGAAAGTTTTGACCAAGACCGGTCTGCCAAAGTGGAGATCGGCTGAACTGGTCGATTCAATCTTTGAGATCATCAAGGAAGCACTGGAATCTGGCGATGATATCCTGATTAGCGGCTTCGGGAAATTCTGCGTAAATCAGAAACGGGGGAGAAGGGGAAGAAACCCTCAGACCGGAGAACCAATCACGTTGGCGTCCAGGAAGGTGGTCAGCTTCAAGTGTGGCTCGGTACTGAGGGATAGGTTGAATGGCAGGAGGTAGGTTCTTAAGTGAGAAAACCCGCATTATGGCAGGCTTTCCTCGACCCTGGCACAGATATATCTCCTATTTCCTTTAGTTTCAAGGCAATGTGAGCGGTTTCCATAACGCTCTTTTCTTTGTCCATGATCTCACTCCCTGAATATCCCGCACGGATCGGTGCTTTCAGAAAGCGGCTTTGGCGTGAAGTGAATGTCTCTTTCGATCCTCAGCCCAGCTGGTCCACGTACCGCCTCCAGCTCAGTCAAACAAAAGTAGCCAAGCTCTTTTTCGAGGCCATAGACCAGACCGAAGAACATGAAATCAACCTCGTTACCTTCCTCGTCAAGGACAGGCTCCCCTTCGGTGGCATACCAGGTCCAATGGCTCCAGGGCGTAAAGAACTTGACGTGGACGATTGCCTCGTCGCCCTTGCCGTCCTGGCTAAGCACGGGAGGTAGTTTCTTTCTTATGTCTTTTGTCAAAAGCTTCATAAAAATTACACCTTTCTCAATCTATCTCATCGAAGATTCGCCCCACTCGCTCTGGAGGGCTGTCGACTGATCCACGATCCGCCTGCACTCATCAAATGCTTCCGAGAAAACCTCGAGAGGGACGTCAACCCTGGATCCGAATGCTAGGTGGATCAATTGGGTAAGAATGAGTCTCACCGGCGCACAAATATTCGCCGCATCGGTATCTTTCCCGGCATGCAACCAGGCCTTCCCCGCCTCATGAAGTGCCAAGGCGACACCTGTGAGGTTGCAGGCGCCGGGATCGACAACCACCAGGGCATCCTTCGCTGCTTTGATCTGTTTTTCGGTGTACCTGTCCATCTTCACTCCTTTCTTTGCCTGTTTCTGTCTGTCATCAAGGGAGCGAATGTGGTGTTGGAGACAATGTAAGCAGGATTCAGCAGGTGGAATAGCCGCAGGCAGGACAGAACCAACAACCGCCTTCGGGGAAAAGATCGCCGTCGCAATCAGGACATTTCAACCCAGTGCCCTTTGCCTTAGAGGTTGGAAGGTTCTCAATTATGGTTAGGTCAAGATTCATGGAAGTTTCCTCAGAGTTACAGGTACCTCGCCAGGATCACCTGATCCTCGTCTTTGTAGTAATAGTCGCAGAGCCGGGCCTCCATTTCGAAATTGTGTTTGAGGTAGAACCTCACCGCCCTCCCGTTGCTACTCTGGGTAGCTACGAAAACTTTTTTGACCCGGAGACGTTTGAGTCGCCTGATTAGATGTGAGAGCATCCTTGAAGCCACGAGTCCGTTGTGATGACCTCGATATTCAGAAGCCACTATGAACCAGCTAAGCCAGTAGGAATAATCTGTTACGAAGTGGTCAAGGTAATAGCCGCTTATGGCAACCACCTCCCGGCTGATTTCGGTCACAAATAACCGATCCTTTGCCAGCAAAGGGTCATTGGCGAAATACCGTTTGAAATAGCGCAGGGCGAAAGGACGATCTTGCTTTTCATAGCTGTCCACTAAGGCCATGATATGCTTGAGATCACCTGGCCTCGCTTTCCGTATCCTCATGGCCTTGTTCTTCATCACCGCACCTCTCATGCGCAAGGTGCCTATTTAGCTCGGCCAATTTAGCTTTCATCTCTTCGATGAACACCTTCTTCTGCCGGCCGATCTTTATATCTGGTTTGCCAATGTTTCCAGATCCAATGAGATACAATACTTTGTCCACGATGGCCGGCAGTTCATTGTTAGCCCGAGCCATTCTCAACAGGATCTTGAAGACCTCATAGTTGTCTCTGCAGGCAACAAGCTCCAGCCCACAGAGGATGTCTTTGACATGGACGTCCGGTTTTCCATAGTTGGTGTAGCAGCCGGCCGCCTCCTTCAGAAAGTCACAGGCAAGAGGAAAGCCCATCCCATATATTTCGCGCTCTAAAACCATCGGTAGAGCAGGGATGGCCAGGTCGTGATGCTGAAAGCCCATGACGAAAGCATCGATAGCTTCGAAAGTCCCAAACCTTGCCAAGAAAGCGGCTCCTGACAGCGCTCCTTTGCAGAAAACCGCCCAATATCCCTGTTCATTGCTCATATCCATAGGGCCAGGTGGGCTATGTCCATCTTTGATCCTTTGAAATAGCCGCTTCCAGTCATTGCGGTAATGTTCATAAGTTAGGATGGGGTCGAAGTTGAACAGAAACGGTGCAAGCAGGTCGATGTCACCGATGGTCTGCATCATGTTTCGCTTGTTGGTCAGCGACAGAAGCAAGTGCCAATAAAGGTCATTCATGTTGTTCACTTTGTAGGTTCGGATGTGTTCAAGTTTTTCTTCAAGAATCTCCTTTCCGACCAGTTTCTCCAGAAATCTTTTTGCGTCTTGATAGACCAATTTCAGCTTCTCGTCATTCATTCACGCACCTCCTAGTACAGCTCGATTGTCTGATCTGCCACCCACTCCCAGTTCCGTCTGTGGTTGTTATTGACTTTGATGTAAGTGAATAATTCCAGTTGATCTTTGAGCTTCTCCACCAGATCTCTGCTGAGATCACACTTGCCGTCACTCACCAGAATGGCCCAGCGTGTTTCTTCTTCGAGCATATGCGTGGCGACGGTGTTGAAGGTCGTGCCACCGGTGGTGAGTAGGAATGGCTCTCTGGGGTCCACTTGAACTACAACGGTCGAGAACTGGAACACCTTGCCAACGTAATGCTTCAGACTTTCATAAATGAAGGGGATGTACGGGTAGTACTTGTTCATAGAACCGCTGACATCCATGTAAAGATCTATCCATGGTCTCTCGAACCCAACCTTTCTTTGCCATAGAACAGGTGGCTCGCCTGTTGATAGCAGAAAGGCATCGCGTCTGGTCAAAGGGAAGGGGATACCAGGGGTGTGACCGATGCATTCCTTCTCTGTTGCCCTTTCGCTCAGCACGCCCCTTACAAATGCATCAACCTGCCGCCACAGGCTTTCTTCCAGAACCTCGACCGGAGCCCTGAAAGATTGCAGCTCGCAAGTATTGAGGATCATCCTCCCGATGGGGTCGTTTGGTTTCAGGTTCGGTAGAGGGATCTTTGTCAGTTGCTTGCCATTGACGATTACCTTCTGTTTCTCTTGACCCGGACCGGCAGCGCTGCCGTCCGGATCGTTGTGAACAAGCGGAACCACGGCCTGGATATCAACGTCCACCTGTGTGGTTCCCGTACCTGAAGCTCTTTCCAAAGCCTGACCCCCGTCTGTGTATTGCTCATTTGCACGAGGGGCCTCATTTTCGGTTGTAGCGCCTTCCCCACGATCAGCCTGTCCATCCGTTTCAGGTTTCTCATGTTGCCCTTGGCCATTTTCGTTGTGTGGTTCTTCCTTGGAGTTATCATGCGGTTTTTCAGGTTTTAAATCGCCATCTTTGGGCTGTTCTTGGGCCTTCTTGGGGTGTTTTTCACCAGCATCATCCTCAGAGTGCTGATTTGTAGGGGTAGTCTGGGTCTTTCCGCACTCAGTGTCGGGAGAGTCTGTCAGATCGTCGTTTTCAGGTTTTATCGGTGGGGTATCCGCATGCTGCTGGCGTTCCTGAGGGTCTGTTTCGAGATTTGCAGTTTTCTTAGCGACTCGCTTCTCCCTTTCTGTCCTTTCCCTGTGCCACTCGTAGAGAAGTCTCATCCATTCCTCGTAGCCTCTGAGACCCTGGCCATGCTGTAAGGCTTCACCGAGTATGCCCAGAAGTCTCTTGTTCCTGGAGTACAGTGATTGATGGGCGAGTTTCATTCGATTAAACTCACGAGGCTGTTCCAGGGAGAAATAGGTCCAGTCGATCTTCCTATGCCTGCCGGTGAGAAGCATCTCTGCAGGTTTCGCATAGAACCTCTCCGGTAGGGTCGAGGGCAGCTGCCTCCTTGAGATGGCATTGATATAGGCATCCTCTGCAAAGGCCAGAAGGTGCCGTGGATAATCAGGGGGAATATCCACATGCGGGTACAGCTTGTGAAGGATCAGATGGTTCCTTTCATGGACAAGAATGAACAGAAGATCCTCCGGCCCAAGAATGTGGTCTATGAAGAACCTGGGACTCATCTCGACAGAGCCCTCCCGTATGTCGATCCTCGCCGTGGGCGTGTTCTCAGAGAAGGCGATCCGTTTGATGTAGCGGAGAATCTTCGGGATTCGCTCGGAGCCTTCGCAGCATGCTGTCCAATAATCGAAGAGTTCATCACTAGCCAATGTACTCACCAAAAGCCTTGCCGCCTTGTCCAGTTTTGCCTCTTTAAGCACGGTCCGGATCTGCTCCAGTCTATTTTGTAGCAGGTTCATCAGTGGCTCCTTCATTAAAGAAGTCAGTCCCCTCAACGATCCCCTCGATGATGGGTCTCACCACGCCGAAGGCTTCCAGGGTCTGGATCTTCGGGTTGATGATCACGGCCTCAAGCCTGGTGTGGGGGAAGGTTTTCTTGATCGCGTAAAGACCCTCCTTTGCGTAGTCATCCCATGTCACCGGATGGCAGTTCCTTCCCTGAACCAGAACAGCTGGCATGTCGGCACTAACCAAGAGCATCAGCCTCTCCTCATGGTCATTGTTGAGGATCGCGCAACAGACATCGTCCCCCGTCCCTTCCTTAATCTCCTCAACACTGAACTGCTCGTCGTCCCAGGCAACGGGTACGCCCTGGCCGTCAAGGGAGTAGCGCTTGGCGAATCTTTCGGTCGTGCAGAACCACCAGACCTTGGCCTTGTCACCAGTCACCTTGTCCCATCCCCTTTGCAGGGCCATGCCGGTGAACACCCTTTCCTTCTTTGCCCTCTTCTTGCGCGTCACCATCGGCCCTCCTATGCCTCCTGGTTGTTTAGTAGTTCGATGAACTTCGCCATCTTCTTATCGTTCTCCACACACTGTTTCAGCAGCAGCATCTGCTCTTTGATGTCTACCGGTTCCAACTCGGTCAGCTCATCCAGGTCGTATTTGTCGAGCGCATACGTCTTGTATTGGGCGACCATCTCTCCGAGTCCGATTTTGGCAAGCTGAACCAGGAGGGAATGGTAGGTGAGTCTGCCGTTTTGAGTGGCCTCGTGCTCGGCAAAGAAGAGGCTATCACTCTCAACTGCCTCTTCCTCCGACTGATGCTTATGCACTTTTTTCCCCTTACCGTTTACTGCAGCAGCAAACGATTTGTATGTGGGGTTCTCAATGATGTGGCCGACGTCGTAAAGCCCGGTACGGTCCTTTTCGATGATGGCGAATCGCTTCTTGCCTTCAACCACTAATTTAAAACGAATGTCCGTCAAATACGGGGTGGACTTTTCTCCGTCCAGCTTCTCGCCCACCTTGATCATCTCCCCGGTCGCTTGAATTTCGTACTCATCCTTGAGGCGACCCGTTAAGACAACATGAAGCGGGAGATTGATGAGTTTGGTCATTAGCATGGAGTAGAAACGCTTGATCACCCCCCAGTCGTGATAGGTGAATCGGTTGTTCTCCTCCCCGCTGATCGCCTTGTCAACATCCCTTACCTTGAACTCCAACCTGCCGTCCTGCAGAGCCAACCAGACGACGGTCACGGGGTCGATCACGAGAGTTTGAAACTTGTGTCTACCATTGCCGAGGAAGTTGACCGCCTCCATGACCTCTGCGAACGATTTGGTATCAAGCACGCTAAAATCAAACCGATTCCCGAAATGATCAGTACCTCCTTCAAGGTCGATCACCGCCGGTTTGGGGAAACCCAGAGCGAAATAGGTCTTACCCACTCCTGATTCACCATAGAGCGCGAGCTTCAGGCGCTTTGGTTTGGCCTTAGCTGGTTTGAACACGCTCTTCATTTTGGATACCTCCTTTTGGATCGTCCGGCGACCCCGTGGGGGGATCGCCGGCAGCCTCCCAAGTATTCACAGGGCAAGATCGTTTTCCCTGATGTAGGCACTGATGAGCGACACGACATCGGCCCGGGAAATGGGCTCCTTGCCAAAGACCTGTTCCACAGTCGCGCTGCAGCCACTGAAGCAGACATTTTTGGCCATGATGCCCTTGCCATTCCCTCCAGCCTTTTTGGCCTTGGCCGGCTCGAAGTCGTCACAGGCATTTGTACGCTTCCTGATGTCCTCGCCGTCATCAATGCAATCCTGGTAATACATGCACTGTCCACACTTTAGCTTTTTCATGGTGACCTCCTTATTCTCTGTTTGTTGTTGTGCAGCCTTGACCGTTTGAAACAGATCCCAGCCCTCTTCACCGAATGACTCCACCGCTTCCTTTGCGTCCCCCACACAAAAAGGCAGATAGTCACACCAATTGCAGTGGACCCCAGGGTTCAGCCAGAATCGGCCATCCATGATTGAAGCGGCCACATGTTTGGCCGTTTGAAAGAAGGCTGAGAAATCCTCCAGAGTTCTGAAACCTTTCTGCCACAAGACCTTCGGAGTCTTGGTCCGAATCAAGTTCAAATAGGCGACAGGGTATTGGTCCTTGTTAAAATGGGGGTAGTTCAGGAGGTACGCATAGCCTGTGAGTTCAAGGGAAAGCTTCTCGGAGTTAGCGTCAGGGGTTCTGCGGGCAGTCTTGATATCTATCACCCTCTGGCGACTATTCACCTGATCCACAATGTCGATGAACCCTTGGAACACCACGTCGCCGAGGTTCTCGCCGGTGATCACATCCACTATGGGTGCTAAGAGATGCTTTTCGGTTTCTACAGGCGTGATGCGGATATCGTTGATAACAGCCATGACTTGATCTACACAGGTGACCATGGCCTGTTTCATCTCCTTGCGTGACTCGTAATCGGTGTCGTACCACTTATATCCGGCCCAGCAGTCAATAGCCGCGATCTCAAGAGAGTCGCGATCCCATTTCTTGGTTGTGAGGCAGGTCTCGACCAACTCATGAATCAGGGTGCCTTCCAACAGACCGCTTGATGTTAGGAGCGATCGCAACTCCAGCACGTAGCCTAAACGATACTTTTCCGGGCACCCCATAAAGGTCTTCATCCTGCTCTTCGATAAAACCAACGAGTCCATCTTCATCTCCTTTCTATTTTGGACACTCATGCGCCAGGCATGACAGAGAGCCTTGCGGCTATCTCCATGGCTCGGTCTTTGATATGCACTGCAGGCACTTTCTCCTTGACGATGGTTTTAGTGAGCAGGCTCGTCGCGATTTGCCTAATAAGCTTCTCGCCCAACTCTCTCTCCAGGTACCCCTTGCTCACGCGACCTTTGACAGAGTGTGCAGCCTTTTCCAGCGCCTTTGTGTTCTCTTCCCTGGCGGCCATCTCCCTGACGGCAGTGACCCAGGCCAGATTGTCATCAGGTTCGATTTGACAGAGTTCCTCTAAGCTGGAGGCCATGATCAGGGGGTCACCAAGGGAGAAACCGGAAACAACCGTTCGGATAGTTCCCTTGATCATCCCCACGTCCACATTTGAGCGGACGACGCCATGCAGTTCAGGGATCGCCGAGGCAATGTATTCAGTGTTGGTGTCGACATTGGAGAAGTACTCTTTGTTAGTTGCTGACTTAAGGGCCATGCCGACCTTGAGTAGCTCGAGCATCATTTTGGCCTGGCGGGCATTGAAGACAATCTCTGTGTGCGAGAGTTCTTTGATCACCTTTCTGCAGAGCTGCTGCATCACGAAGAGGTCATGCTCCCTGAAGACGCAACCCTTGGCCTTCTGGACGATGTTCTTTATCCGGACTTTCTCGCTGGTTGCTCCGTTACCAGAAAGGATTAGGTCGAGATGCGTCTCCTTTATTTCCGTTATCCCTGGTACCTGTATGCATGCGAAGCGACTGGCCAGGGCTAGGTCCATGTAACCCGATTGGTAGCGCTCTGGGGGGTTGACGGCCGAGAAAACTAGTTTCAAATTTGTGGGCATTCCCATGAGGCTTCGGCACCGGATGAGTTCATGAAGCTTGGATTGGATGAATGGATTCGCTCGATTGATTTCATCAAAGAGGGCAGCATCAGCGTTCCAGATGGAAAAGGGGGTTGGGACGAACTCAAGGTGACCCTTGCCGAGAGTTTTGGGATTGATGAAGCCGATCAGGTCATCGAAGTTCAGGGTGGGGACCTCGTAATTCCTAAACTCAATTTCCGGTCCCAGTATGGCCCTGGCAATGAGCTTGGAACCTTCGGTCTTATTCGACCCTATATCACCAACCAGAAGGACTGATAGGTTAGAAGCGGCTGCCGCGAGAATGACAGGCTCTATCTCTTCCCAACCGTGTATGCCTATGCGCTCGAACAGCATCGTTATCTCCCCTGTGGACCATCAAAACTTTCAGTGGGCCAAAATACAAAGAGGAGATCCGCTTGGATCTCCTCGATATAGTCAGTTAGCAGTAAATTATTAGCTAAATAGTTGCTCTAACACCCCATGCTCAAAAGTCTTAAGTGATTAATATATCTACCATTTTCTGTAATTATACAACAACTCAAAGCATATGTCAAGGTTCTATACTATTGAAATCATTATATAAATTGATGTATTTTCAATTACATTAAGATATAATGCCTCAACTCATACCATGAGTTTCTGCATGGAGTGATAACTAGCCGAATGTTAATTCTGGTTTTGTCTGACTCAAGGACTAAAGTTGAGGAGATTTAGGTAGGGCTATTTAAATTTTAATGCTCACCATTTTGTAGAGATTTATGAAAATAAGTACTGAATTTGTACTTCATATAATTGATGAACTGAAGGGAGCGGAGAGATACAAAGGAAGTGAAATAGATGTATAGTTATTATAATGCCTTGCTACACGTTCAATTGCATAGCGTGAATAAGCGCAGCAGCTGATTCGTAATCATCTGCTTCTACCTTTTTTATGCGGTTTTACAAGGGGATGGAGCGGATTTGGAGCGGAATCTCGAAACTGATGTTTCCATCTGTCCGAGGTTTCTAAGTGTGGCGCTAATCTAGTTTTGGGACTTCTAGAGTCGACCCCACGTCCTATTAAGTTTTGCTCGCAGGCTTACACATTCTCGAAATGTCACTATCAAAATCCCCGCATACATCGGTATTTTTTTTCTTGACAAAAATATGATTACGTAGTACGTTATACAGCAAGGAGGAGTTTCAATGGAAAAGTCATTCCGGACAGCTGAGATCGCGAGGTTTCTTGAGACGACAGAAAGGACCGTTAGGTTCTACGTGGAAGAGGGACTCTGGAAACCTGAACTTGGCGAAACACGTCGAGGGAAGGTTCGACGTTACACAAGACGTGATGTGCTTGGCTTGCTTTTGGTGCGGAGAATGGCCGAGCTGGGTTTGAGAATTGAGAAGATAAGGGAGCTGGTTGAGATCCTACGATCTCAGACATGGTTTGTGTTTGAAGATGAGCAAAATCTTCGCCAGCGGGATCTAGATGACCCCCAAAAGGAATGGATAGATTTCGTAGAGCTGACCGCACTAGAAGAGGAGGGCATAAGGCTTTACATTAAGCTTGTTGATGTCGAAAGCGACAACCCCATGATTTTCATTGAGCCGGTTCCCTACAGGGCCAACAAATCCATCCTGAGGATGTCAGAGATGGAAGAGGTGGAGAGTATCGTAATTATCAACGTTACAAACCTATTCGAAAAGGCTATGAGCTTGTGATTCATTTTTTTTGTGAGCATAATTACGTATTGCGTAATACATCATGAAAAGGGAGGTTACACCATGAAAAAAAGAAGATCAAACCGGCGAAGTAAACGCGGTTCTCGATCAAGAATTGTCGAGAATGTCGTGACGGTCTCGGGCAAGAGTAAGCGCAGGAGAAGGATGAGCTCCAATCCAGTGCAGAACGCCATCGATGAGCAGCTTCAGTGTGGTCTACCCACCCCGGACATTCCTGAATTGAGAAATCTTTATTGGAAACGTCCAAGATATAACGAAACCATTTTGGTAGAGATGCTAGATCGGCAGCGCTACATGGAAGCCCGCAGGGAGAGGTGGAAATGATGCATAGACGCAGAAAATCGTGTCCAGCTACCCGCCGTCATAAAAGATTTCTTGCTTCGTATCCTTCTAGACTGAGAACTTACGGAGGGAAACCCTATGGGGAAAACACAACATAGTGCTGAGCTAGAGGCTGGCCGCGCCGCCCGAAAAGGAAGGTGGGATCTCATGCGATTGGTGCCCATAAACATAAAGAAAAGCGACAATATGTCAGCCTTCCTCGAGGAGTTACTTGCTCAAGCCGATATCACCGGCGAGCTTGAGGAAATCGCCAAGCTGTTTCTTGCTGGCTGCGGGGTAAGGCAGGTAAGTCGGGCCGTGAATAGTCATCGGGTGGAAGTTCAGAAGAGCCAACGAAAGATCTATCGAGTATTACAGAAGGTAATAGTAGATAACCCTCTGTGGGTGAAGGACTTCCAGCCTGGTGACCGCAAAAGGACTTCTTTTGTCATCAACCGAAATCGGCGGAAGATCCATGCAAATTGCGAACCTCATCTGTACGGGGACGATGACGACTCTGAAAGATCATAGGGAGATTTCTGGACTCCTGGGCATCTTATTCTGTATTAGGTGTCTGAAAAACATAGAGGTCTAGACTGGCTTGGGTCCATGGACTTACTAGAAAGAGAATTAGGCAAAAGACTAACCACCCAACAAGTGGCGGAATATTTAGGCGTTGACGTGAGAACCGTGCGGCAATATCATCATGTCCTGGGTGGAATACGCCTGGGACGCCGCTATGTCTTCTTTGAAAGGAGTTTAATTTATGCCGTACAAGCGAGGAGACAAGTGGGTTGGCCAGGTGAGGAAGGACGGGAAGAGGCGAGAGAAGATCTTTCTGAACAAAAAGGAAGCGCTAAGGTGGGAAGCCGAGATGCGGCGAAAACCTGTCGAAGTTTGGAACAAGAAGACCGTCACGGTCTGTTCGGGTGATTGGGCTCAAGCATACCTGGATTTCGCAAAGGCTAGATTTGTCCATAAGACCTATGACGAAAAGCGGTCAATGTTTCGGCGTTTCTTTCAGGAGATCGCCCCGGATCTTCCCGTTGTGGAGTTAACGCCAGCCAAAGTGCTGGCCTATATTATTGAACAGGAGGAGATACGATCAGGGTATGCGGCAAATAAGGATCGAAAAAACCTAGTGGCGGCTTGGAATTGGGGTATGAATTACATGGAGCCGCGACTCCAGAGGCCAAATCCTTGCGTCGTAGAACGGATGACTGAGGATAGAGAGCCCAGGTACATCCCCCCTGAAGAGGATTTTTGGTGTGTCTATGATGCGGCCGAAGGACAAGACAAAGTGATGCTTCTGACCTTTCTGAGCCTTGCAGCAAGGCGTAACGAGGTGTTTGGACTCACATGGTCGGATGTGGATTTCGGAAATCTCAAGGTGCGGCTGTGGACACGCAAACGTCGTGGAGGGGGCCTTGAGTATGATTGGCTTCCCATGTCTCATGAACTCAGAGCAGCACTCTTTTGGTGGTGGGAGAACAGGTCTCTTAAGGACAAGCCGCACGTTTTTCTGTGCCTTGATGACACGCCCTTTTGCCGTGTGAACTATGGCGAGCCTTTCAAGTATCGTCTGCAGTTCATGCGCCGTCTGTGCGATCGGGTCGGAGTGAAAAGGTTCGGATTTCAGGCCATTCGACATTTGACGGCATCCATATTGTATCATCAAGGTGCTGATCATGCAGTAATCCAGGCTGTCTTAAGGCACAAGAATCCAAGTACTACGGATAGGTACCTAAACTCCCTCGGTCTTGAGAAAACCAGGGATGCCTTGGAGGATATAGCCTATAAAAGTGGTACTGCGCTGGATTTCACCACTAGGCGGCTGGAGAGGTTTGAGAAAAACAAAAAGCCGTCTGGGGAGCCGTCATCTCCCCAAACGGCAAAGGCTAGGTTGAGGGTGGTTCGTTAACCCCCTAAGTTAATTAGAAATATTTGGCGTCCCCAAGGGGATTTGAACCCCTGTCGCCGGCGTGAAAGGCCGGTGTCCTGGACCGGGCTAGACGATGGGGACGCGGTTTTTCCTAAATATCACTTCTGCGCAAGCTATGCTCGCTTCATTT
>Ga0255055_10001823_pt1 | contig 15261 bp, 13 predicted proteins | sample JV7_2_27_MG_FD_188633 | JGI IMG/M metagenome (GOLD analysis project Ga0255055, IMG submission 188633) | Seawater microbial communities from Jervis Inlet, British Columbia, Canada - JV7_2_27 | ecosystem: Environmental > Aquatic > Marine > Inlet | place: Canada: British Columbia | collected... | reverse complement strand
ATTCTCGTAGCACCAGGAACATCGTTCATCGTTACCCATGTGCAGTGTTCACGAATATTTGCCTGTTCAAAAAGGTATTTGTTAAGTCCACCTTCTTCACAAGTTCGTCTGAAGGTTTCTTCGTGCATTCTCGGAGAACAGGCAGAAACAACAACCCGATTTACTTTTCCCGCCTTAATATCTTCCATTATCATGCCTTGTCCGATATCGGAGCACATGAACTTATATTCACTTGCTAAAACAACATTTGGCAGTGTTCGTGCGTATTCACACAATTTTGGAACGTCTACAACTCCTCCGATGTTGACTCCGCACCAACAGATATAAACCCCGATTTTAGGGGGTTCTTTGCCAGTTATTTTGATCCCATTGTCTGCTTTTACCATAATTTATTTTACCTCTTTTAAGCTTTCTCTCCGATTTTTTTAAGAACAGGTTTTACAGGCGTAAATGGAGGAACTCCTTTTAAATCAGGGCTTACTTTCATTCCCAATTCTTCGGGAGTCATTCCCATCGCTAATCCTATTAATTGAGTAAAGTATAAAACCGGAATATTAAATGGAGCGCTTATTTTATCTTTAAAGATGTTATTTACTTCTACTTGTCCTAGATCAAACTGAAGGTGACAAAAAGGACAGCAGGTTATGATCGCATCTGCATTAGCAGCAGAAATATTTTCTAATTTTTCACGAGTGTAGTCAAGCGATAGTTCTTTAAAAGCTCCTCTCACACCGCCTCCGGCGCCGCAGCACATGTGTTTATCTCGATAATCTAGACTTTTACACCCCGAGATTTCAACTAATTCGTCGAAAAAAGTTGGATTCTCAACGTCCGATCCCCAAGGTCTTATCTCTTTTGGTTTTGTTAGGTGACAGCCGTAGTGTAACGCCAGATTTAAATTTAAGGGTGTTTTTCTTCCGTATTTAGTTCTATTTCTAATTTTTTCAATTCCAATATCGTTATAAAATATATCCAAAATATGGCGGATTTCAATACTACCTTTATATTCCTTTCCAATTTTTGCGAGGTGCTCGTTAACCATTTTTTTCTTTTCTTTATCGTGTTTTAACGTATGATTTACTTCAAGTAAACTTCCATAGCATCCATTACACATTAATGTGATATCTACGCCGAGTTCTTCAGCAATAACAATATTTCTTGCTCCTATTACCAACCAAGTGTCTATATCAAATCCCCGAAATACACCAGGCGCAGGACAACACGATGCTCCTTTCATGTCTATTAATTCAATTTTAAATTTCTCAGCCACAGCCCTCGTAGCGCTCTCTATAAAAGGATACCTGTTAGGGATGACGCATCCAAGGAACAACGCGAATTTTAAATCATTACTTGCCATTTTGATTATCCTCCTTTATCATCTTTTTCTTCATCATAATCACCTACTCCTGTAAGCTTATCAAACTCCGTACTTTTTAAAAGAGTTTGAACTTCTTTTTCTGCTTTAGGGTATTTGTGAGTAGTAGGTGGGACACTGGACAACTTATGGAACTCGCGCAATTTATTCCACTTTTCTTCGTTAATTGGTACGCCATGACCGGTGTTGTAAAACAATTTGCATAAAGCAATGTGAGGTGCTTGCATGTAGCCTTCTTGAACTGCCAAATTTCTAAGGTATATTATTACATCTGTCACTGGTACGCCCCGAGGACACCTTTCCAAGCATGTATAACACGTACTACAAAACCATAATTCTTTATCTGAAAGAATTTCTTCTTTAAGTCCTAATTGCACTTTTTTCATTAATGACCTAGTGCGTAAAGCAGTTCTTCTTCCACTCGGACAACTTCCAGAACAGGTTCCGCATTGAATGCACGCACTTAATTCTAAATAGCCTGCATCTCTTAATAAATTGGACAAATCGTCCGATATTTCTGTTATCTTATTAGTTTCAATAATTTCCAATAATATCCACCTAATTGTAAATTTAATAAATGTTATATGTTGATTTAAAGCTTAAAATTATGTTTTCTTTAGTCACTTTCTGACGTATTTTATAGATATGGTAAAGAAGTTTAATAAGGTTTTATTTTATTAATTATAATCATTCACAAAAATGACTATTTTCGATCACAAAAAAGTGAAAAGTGATTATAAAAGACAATTCAATAGGTCAAAAATAGCAATAAATGTACATTGTCGATAAAAAACGAACGTTCTAAAATTGACCAAAATATATTACTCGGCATTTTCCCTTAATTCTTTTAGAAATTCTATCTGCTTTTCTTCTGGTAAAAAGGCTAATTCTTTCTTAATTTCCTTTAGCTCGTCCTTTGAAAGGTTTAGCTTCATTAATTCTTCTTTGACTTCTTTGGATAGTACTGTAAAGATTCTATAGAAAAATTTTTTCACAACCTCTAATTTCTCAAATCCTCCGTTATTTTCATCGCTACTTATCAGACTCACCAAATTTACATTAAATGTGTTGTTAAAATTTCATATATTATCTAATAAAGAAATAAATTGAGCGGTATTAAAGAATATGGAGTCCATATTTTAGTTTTTTATAATAGGTAACGAAAAGAAAAAAGTACTTCCTTTGTTTCTACCTTCAGATTCAACCCAAATCTTTCCGTCGTGAAGTGTTATTAATTCCTTTGAGATATACAATCCTAATCCTGTACCTTCGATTCCTACATCCCAGCCTTGGCCATATCTTTCTATTTTACCGAATTGCGTAAATAATTGTTTAATTTCTTTCTTAGTCAATCCGATACCCGTATCTTTTATCGAAATTATGTATTGACTGTCTTCTTTAGTAGAGTCGATTGTGATATGGCCACCCACAGGAGTGTATTTGATAGCATTTATCAACAAATTCGTAATCACTCTGTATATTTTTTCTTTATCGAATTCCGTAAAAAGATTGTCCTGAGTATTTACTTCAATAACATGTTTTCTTAATTCAGCATTTCCTCGAAGTTGTTTAACGCAATCATTTATTAGATCGGTAAGATTATCTTTTACTTTATGTATATTTAGTAAACCTTGGTCTAACTGCGAGCTTTCTACAAGTAAATTAATATAATCTTCAAGGCGTTTACTTCCGTCTTTAATTTCTTCCAAAATTGAAATAACATCCTCATCTAATTTATCAGAATGTAGTTTTAATAATAAATCAGTAAATCCTTTAATGGAAATTAATGGTGTTTTTAATTCGTGGGAAGTTCTTGAGAAGAGATCGCTCTTTAGCTTATTAATTTCGCTCAACATTTTGTTTCGTTCAACTAAATGTTGCTGAGACTTCCATCTTCTTTGTTCTATTTCAAGAGCGTCGCAAATTAAGAAGAGAACCAACTTATTTTGGTTAGAAATCGTAGGGTTTTCGGTAAACAAGACAACTAACAAATCGTTTAAATCGTTCCCAGACATTATTAATTTACCGTAGCAAGATTTAATTTGTTGATCCATAATGAAACGATCTGTTTTAGCATATTCCGTTTTATCGATATCATAAAATTCTTGAGTAAAATCGTGGTTTTCTACAAATACTTGGCTTACAAATAAATTTTTCTTAAACTCTTCTGAGCTATATAATTTCACATCCCCTTTATGAGACATTACTCTGTATTGTTCTTCTTCTTCTTCTTCTTCATGAATAATTTTATTGATATACAAAACAACATCGCCATCAAGTAATTTTAGGCAAGTTTTTAGCAATAATTCAATGTTTTGTTGAGTATCCGTGGTGTAGTTTAAAAAGTTTATATTCAGTTCATAGATTAATTCTTCGTAAATCTTCTTCTCGGTTACATCCTCTAACCATAATCGAAAACTTATTATATTGCCTTTTTCGTCGTGTTGGTTTAATCTTTTACCTTGTAACCATTTCATTTTACCTTCGTTGGTAATAACTCTAAACTCTATCTCCTTTCCTTCTTCAGAATTTAATAATCTTAGCAAGTCGTCAGGATGGATAATTTCGTTCATTAATTTTTTATTAACAATTTTGATATCTTGATAGCCAATGAATTCTAACAATCGAGGGTTAAGGTAAGAGATGCTATTCTTTTCTAATTCAATTTCTAGAACTCCAATTGTTGACGTCTCTAATAAATCCCTAAGTTTTTCCTCTGAATCCTTAATTTTTTGTTCAGAAAACACTTTTTCGGTTATATCGTCTACAGTAAAAATTATATTTTCTATGTTCCCGTTGCTTCCAATAAGAGGTGTGCCGTTAATTGAAAGGAGGATATTCTGATCCTTAGCTAAGTTAAAGGTTGCGTGATAATCAAATAATGGTTTTTTCGTTTGCATAATAATTTGAAAAGGAAGCTCGTGTTTTGGTATGGGATTGCCTTCTGAGTCTATAAGCTTGAACTTCGATGCGATAAAGGACTTTTTTAATAATTCTTCTTTAGGATAATGTAAAACTTTCTCAGCTTGTGAATTTACATAAATAATATGTCCATTCATATCAATAGATAAAATCCCGGCAGGATTTGTTTCCATGATCCGTTCCAGTCTCTCATGTTGGCGACGTAAGTTTTCTTCAGCATTTTTTCGTTCTGTTATATCCTCAAACGTAATTAAAAGTCCTGCGACTTTACCGTCAGAGTTCAGCAACGGGATTCTATTAACATCGATCCAAATTTTTTGTCCATTTCTACTAATCCAATATTCATCTTTATGAAAAACCGCTTGATTTGATTCTATAACTTTTTTCTCTTGTTGTTTATTATAATTAATCTGATTACTGTCCCAGAGTAATTCTTCGTCCTTTTTAGCTATAATATTTTCGGGGTGGTCAATTCCTATTAAATTTGCATAATTGTCATTACACCCTAAATAGCTTAAATCAATATCTTTCCAGATGATATATTGTGGTATATTCTCCATAACCATTTGGAGCATTTCATATGAACTTTGGAGGGCTTCTTCGTATTTTTTAGGATTGAACAATTTCCAAAATCGTATTTCAGGGATGGTTTCAGTTATTTTTTTAAACCTATCTTCCGTATCCTTTAGGTTTACTTCAATTTTCTTTTGTTTTGAGATATCTTTTAGGATCACTAGAATCTTATTGATTTTATTCTCATCAGTAAATTTTTTTGCTTTAATTTCTGCCCAAACAATTTCGCCCTTCTTTGATAGCAACCTTATTTCTTGGAAATGACCAAAAGTTTCAACACCTTTTCTAAAAAATTTAGCGACTTTTTTAATATCATCAGAAAAAAAAATTGTTGAAAAAGGCTTATCTGTTAGATCATTTTCAGAATACTCAAGCTTGTCTAGTAAAGGGCATTGATTAATGAGTTCTATGTCGAAATCTTTATTTTGATTAATGACTACAACCAGATCGTTAACGATTTCCATGAAAATTTGAAATTGAGTTTTGATGTTGCCTTGTTTGTTGTCGTCAGAAATCATGTTCCTACATCCTTAGTTAAAACTAATATATTTTTTCTTAACCTTCGTGTTACTCCTAATTAAACAAGTAAAGAAACTTTTATTTATATATAGGTATAATTTTCGAACGATATCAGTATTGGGATAGTGCTTAAGATCATGGAAAGAATCTTATATCTTAATACCACTAAAAATTTATGTTTACAACAATTATTACATAATAACAAATTATCTAAATTAACTACAATTGGGAAGTTTCCAAAATAATATAGGAGCGTGTTAAGAATCTATGGAAGGTTTTATAAATTGTTTGTCGTGTGGTAAGAAATTAGGTCCAAAATCTAAGAATAATCATGGACAATGCACAGAATGCCTTTTGAAACTTGAATTTAAAACAGAAGATACAGATTTAGAATTCATTCAAAAATATCTCCAAGGAATATTAGATTTCTTTGTATCTGACGTAAGCGCAGCTTTTAATAAAGATCCTGCCGCACATACTTTGATTGAAGTGTTAACTAGTTATCCCGGAATAAAAGCTGTATTGTTGTATCGTATCGCTCATTTTTTTTGGAAATTGAACGTTCCATATATTCCAAGATATATATCGGATATTGCTAGAGAGTTAACAGCAATAGATATCCATCCAGGAGCTGAAATTGGTTCCGAATTTTTTATAGATCACGGAGCGGGAGTTGTAATTGGTGAAACCGCTGAAGTTGGCAATAACGTGACGTTTTACGCCGGAGTAGTCTTAGGGGGTACTAATTTAGAACAAACTAAGAGACATCCCACTCTAGGAGATAATATAGTTGTTGGTACTGGAGCCAAACTTTTAGGACCCATCAAAATCGGAGATAACGTAAGAGTGGGCGCTAATTCTGTAGTAGTACACGATGTACCTCCAAATTGCGTCGTAGTTGGGGTTCCTGCAAAAGTAGTATCAAAGAAAGGTGATAAAATAGATAAGATAGATCTACGACACGGAGATCTCCCAGACCCTATTTCAATTGCTATTGAAATGTTAGATAAACGACTTAAAGAGATCGAAAGTCATTTCCCAAACATCAAAAAACCAAGTAAGGACGATTTAGAAATATTTTACGGCGAATATGGTGAGGGAATTTAGGCTTAAAGTTTTTTTTAATGAATAAAAAGGTGAAAATTATGGTTAATTATTATAATAGCATTATAGAAACAATAGGAAAGACTCCATTAGTTAAGCTTAATCGAATTACTAAAGATATTAAACCAAACATCTTTGTTAAGTTAGAATCTTTTAACCCTGGTGGCAGCGTTAAGGACAGAATCGGCTTGAACATGATCCTTAAAGCAGAAGAGGAAGGCATAATTGATAGCGATACTATTATCGTTGAGCCCACGTCGGGAAATACAGGGATTGGTCTCGCAATTATTTGTGCTGCAAAAGGCTATAAATTAATCCTTACGATGCCTGAAAGTGTGTCTATCGAACGAAGGCAAATTCTTATTGCGTATGGTGCTGAAGTTATTCTCACTCCAAAAGAAGGAGGCATGAAAGGTTCCATAACGAAAGCAGAAGACATCGCAAAGGAGAGAGGAAAGGTGTACATCCCTCAACAATTTAGGAATTTAGCTAATCCCGATATACACAGGAGAACAACGGCTAAAGAAATATTTAACGACTTAGATGGTCAAGTCGATGGATTTGTTGCTGGAATTGGAACAGGAGGAACTATAACTGGTGTAGGAGAAATATTAAAAGATAGAGTAGGGGCAAGGTTCAGAGTCTATGCGGTGGAACCTAAAGAGTCTGCGGTTTTATCAGGAGGAGAACCAGGACCACATAAAATTCAAGGCATAGGTGCGGGATTTGTACCAGAAGTGCTAAACACCGAAATATACGATAAAATTATTACTGTATCCTACGAGGATGCTGTCGCAACAGCAAGAAAATTAACTAAATTAGAAGGTATATTCGTTGGTATCTCTGCGGGAGCCTGTGCGTGGGCAACTATTTACGAGGCCTCAAAAGATTTCGAAGAAGGAGATAATTTAGTAGCTTTACTACCCGATGGTGGAGAAAAATATCTCTCTACTGAATTATTTCGCTTTTAAGTGGAAATTAAATTTATTCTATTTTTATTGTATCTAATAACATTATATCGTAAATTTTCTTCCAATATTCTTCAATGTTCCAATTAGTTTTGTTTTTAATTTTTTCAGATAAATCAAGAAATATATCTTTTATTTCTAACGTGTGAAAATAGTTAATTGATGGAGCGATAACTGCAATCATATATTGTTTTTCTCCAAATCTTTCTTTATTGTCAGGATAAGAATCAAAAAAGAGATAACCCCGACTTTTTAGATTTTTTATCTCTAATAAAACACCCTCTGCCTTTGTAATCTTATCGTGACCATAAATTGAAGTTACTACCGTAAATAATTGATTTACAATGTTATCTAAAGGAATTGGAAAAATTTTTTCCTCAGGAAAATATTGATTTAATTCTGGGCCGAATTTATCGTCCCAAAATGCTAAAAATAAACAGATAAAAAATTCTCGTTGACCCTCAATGGGGCTTTTCGTTTCTAATTCCGCAGTTGAAAAGGATTCATCAATTTTGTTGTTTAAAGCGTCTATTCTTTTATTACGGGCAATTCTACCCGATATTATTGCGAGTAAATCTTTTTCGTCAAACGGCTTAGTTAAATAATCGTCCACCCCAAGTAGCTTACCAAATCTTATATCCTTAGGAGTACTGCGCGCTGAAAGAAATAAAAATGGAATTCTATTCCAACGCGGTTCGTTTGAGATTACTTTAAAAAATTCGTACCCATCCATTTTAGGCATCATAATGTCACTTATAATAATATCTGGGATTTCTCCAAGTGTAGAGAGAATTTCTATAGCTTCTTTTCCATTTTTCGCAGTGATAGGTTTGTAATTGTTAGATTCTAGTAATAAATTTAAGTTATACAACAAATCAACATTATCTTCAACGACAAGTATAATAGGTTTCAAATCGAATCTAACTGAATTTTTTTTACTTTTCTTTTACATTAGAATTAGGGATTATTGAGTATATATTTCTTTTTCAATTCTCGGAAAAAAAACGTAAAAAGTTGCTCCTTTTCCGTGTTCGCTTTCAACATACACTTCTCCATTATGAAGTTCGATCAACTCTTTCGCAATAGGTAATCCCAGACCAGTGCCGGGGATATCACTTACCTGGTCTGACCTAAAAAATCTCTGAAATATAGACGAAATATCTTTTTCTGAAATTCCAATTCCGTTATCTTCAAATTGGAATAAAACACCATCCTTGGCATCAGGATTATATTTCCCTTTGTAGTGATCAATTGCTTTAATTTCGATAGTATTCTTTTCTTTAGAGTATTTTATAGCATTGTCAATAAATACTCGAAATATTTGATCCACTTTATTACTATCCCCAAATAATTTGATCTCTTCGTTAATATCTACTCTAAAGGTTATATTTTTCTCGTTTCCAATTAATTCCATTAGTGTTAAGACATCCGTAAGGATTAGAGATGGCTGATATTCGTTCCATTCTATTTTGGCTTTCCCTTCATCTAATCTCGAAAGCGTTAAAATATCTTCTATTAAGTCTTTTAGAAAGTATATATTTCTTGAGATTCCTTCTCTCAAATTTTTCTCGATTTCTGGAGTAATTTTATCAGCGTGGTTTTCTAAATATTCAATCGACATTGTTAATACGCTAACTGGTGTTCTTAATTCGTGTGATACCGTAGAAACAAAACGACCCAAATTATCTTCAGCTTCTTTCCGAGCTGTTATATCTAAACCATAAATATTTGCATATTTTTTTCCTTTAATGGGCACAATGAAGAGGTTATAGATTCGATCTTTAATTTTTAATTCCATTTCTATATTCTTATCTTTAGAAAATGCTTCGTTAACAGATTTTATAAGAACATCTGGAATTCTACTACCTTCCCCTATTCTGAATAAAGTTTGGCCAGTCTTATTAGCTAAGAGGACATATTTATTACTTAATCTTAGGATAGGATTAGGGTTCTCTAATGGAAACCTAGCCATATCAGCAATCTTTTCTTGTGCAATTTTTTGTTCTGTAACATCAGTCACAAAAGCCATCGCACCTTCAAAATTTCCTGCTTCATCGAAAATTGGTGATGCTCTTAGAGTGGTAAATACCTTTTTACCTGATTTGTGAATAAACTCAAACTCGTGATCTTCCTCTATGCCCTGTCTACGTCTTTCAAAATTTGCCTCTGCTATTTTTTTTCCATCCTCGTCCGTAAATTCATAAAGATTAGCTCCAATCATCTCATCAATCTCATAGCCAAACATTTTTGCCATGCTTTGATTAACAAATGTAGTATTGGTTTCATCGTCAATTACCCATATACCCTCTAAGGAATCCTCAACTAACTTTCTATATTTTTCTTCTGATTTTTTCATTGCTGAAAGTAACAACCCAAATGGATTCGTTAAGCCTATTTCGATTATTGCCTTATATATGAAGAAAAATGCAACTATTTTGAGAATATGACCAATAAGATTTGAAAAGTCAAATACGCTCACATAGAATGTGAACGCCAGTTCTGAAGCGATCGTCATACTAATGGAAATAACCAGTAAGGAAAAGATCTTCCTATTAAATTCCTTCCTTAATTTATATAAAATTAACATTGAAGCTAATAGGATCGAATTTATTACATACTCGCTTGCAATTTTAAAAGGTGTTAGCCCTACACCCACAATAAAACAGGGCGGAAATAATCCAGCGAAAATAGTATAAAAAAGAATAGAGATAATAATTACACAGCTACCCATCAGATAACTTGCGTTTACTTTTTTATTAATAGTAAGTAAAGCAAGAACATAAGAAAGTGATTGCCAATACCTTGCTGCGATCCATAATTGAGTTGGTAAATTCGCATCATAATCAAGAAATATATTCATTCCCGAATAGGATAATGTGTGGAGTAAATCTATTACGCTTATAAATAAAAAGGATGTCCCAACTATTAAAAAAAAGGAATTATTCATGTACTTTCGAGAGTTCCAGCCAATAAAGAATATTCCCCCAGATATTACGATACTAATAACCTCAGCAATCGAATGAAAGAGTAAATAACTATAGATGCTTAAAAAAAAAGTAAGCGCTATCCCTATTGCAAGGATGAAATATTCTATTAAATCCCGCCAAAGTATTGATTTCTTTGATTCTGAATCTTGAAGGAACAATTTAGTTCACGATTTCTTTTTAATTGTTATATGCTCGATTTTTGAAAGACTGTATATATCGATGTTTTATAAATTTGATATGGAAAGTCAGTTGGAGTTATATCTTCTATCTGTTTTATTAATGTCTGGATTAGTTCTTCGTTTATATCTTGGGTTATTAGCTCTATATCAGGATCAAATTTATGTAGGAATAAAGAAAAATCCGGATTTAATTTATTTTTTTGTAATAGCGCAATAATTTTAGCTAAATACTGTAAGGATAGATCGTATCGATCTTGATCTTGAATATCTAACACATAAATAAGTTTGCTCGTCCCTTTAATGTGATTTTTAAAGTCCTTAACATAATCTTCTCTAAATTTTTCTTGTCCACCAAAATCCCAGATATTAAAGCCTGAGCCCATAGTATTAAATTTATTGATTTCAAATCCTCTCGTTGGTTTTATAGCGTTAAACGACGCAAGATTTTTCACACCTTTTAAACATAACACTATAGAAGATTTACCACTATTATCTAAACCCATTATAATTATTTTCTTAGTAATCTTAGAATTGTTTCTTTGCATATTTAAAATCCTATACCGTATCAAATATAACTTAAAAAAGTGTGTCTAATATATCTTCATTGCTCATAGCTTGAAGTTTTTCTTTATTAATTTCCGCAACGAAGGATTTTATATCTATTAGGAGCTTAAAGATTTCCTTATTCTTGATTTTATAATACTTAATATTGTTAATTTTATCAAAAATAATGAGGTTCATATTAGTTAAAACCTTTAAGTGCTGAGATATCGTAGATTGAGATTTTTTCAGAGCTGATTGAATTTCAGAAGAGGTCTTATTCTTATGATACAGTAAATCTAGTATCTCTAATCGAGTTTGATCGGATAGGACCTTTAAAAACTCGATGATATCTTTTTTAAATTCACTCATAAATTCTATTCAGCTGTATTTTAGGATTATTGGGTATAATCGCATTTAAACCTATTTTTAATTAATTATTAAGTATTAATATTTAAATATAAGATCACCGCAATATTTATATATCGGCATATCGTTATTAATCAATATAGATAGCAAATAATTTTTTCACCAATTCTTATGGAAAGTAAAGTTTTTAAAATCGATGAAATAGACAAAAACATAATCGAAATAATCCAAAAAGAGCCAATGCTCACTCATACTGAAATCGCCAAGAAAGTGAATCGAAGCCAGCCTACAATTGGAATGAGAATTCGCAAACTTGAAAAAGCAGGAGTTTTAAAATTTCAAGCTGGTATAAATGTGAAAACTATGGATTTACTGTTGGCAAGGGTTGAAATTCAGACGTTAAAACCAGATGAAACAGTTAATTTAGTGAAAAGTTGTCCTCACATGTTAAACGCTTTCAGATTAAGTGGCACATCGAATCTAAGCATTCTTGTAGTAAGTGATAAACTCGCAGATCTAGACAAAATTGTAAACCATCATTTTAGAAAAGATCCTAATGTATCAGAAGTCTACATGGATATTATAACTGATGTGGCGAACGATTTTGTCCTCCCTTTTGATTTTAATTTCGAGGACTGTGGTTTAAATTCAACGAAAGAGTGTTGTGGAAAATGTTTTGCCTAAAAATTCTATAAAATTTTAGAATTGGATAACATCGTTTATTAGAATAGGACAAACATTTTTATTCCATTAACAACAAATTTTTAGCATATTCTACTTTTTTAGAATTAGATAGTGATCTTTAATCAATCAAGTAATCAAATTTAACAAATAATTGAAAATTAAATTATAATTTAACTTGCCAGCGTATCCGAGTAGTTTAAGGAGGCGGCCTGCAGAGCCGTTGCTTTCAGCATCGTGGGTGCAAATCCCACCGCTGGCTCTTAAACCATCTTCTAAATTAATTAATTTGGGTGTATCAACAATAATGAAAGTATACAACAGTCTAACATTCCAAAAGGAAGAATTTGTTCCTATAGAGTCCGGAAAAATCAAGATGTATGTTTGTGGAGTTACTGTTTATGGGAGTCCACATCTAGGTCATGCAAAGTCTGCCGTCGCTTTTGATTTAATTCATAGGTTTTTAAAATATAAAGGATTCGAGGTAAACATAGTAAAAAATTACACAGATATAGACGATAAAATTATCAAGAGCTCGCAAGAAAACAATGAAGATTATAGGGTACTAAGTGAACGCCATATCGGTGAATACGAAGAAATCATGAAATTGTTGAATGTTGAAAAAGACACTCAAAATCCCCGAGCAACAGAAGTAATTGATCTCATTATCAAATTCGCTCAAGAATTAATTTCAAAAGGTCACGCTTACGAACGAAATGGGTCGGTATATTTTTCAGTTAAGTCTTTTCCCAAATATACTACTATACTTCAAAGAATAAAGGAGCACGATACTGAAAGCGAAGAAGAGGATTACATGGTCGATCAAGACACGGCTTTCGGCGAAGATAAGCTCGATAAACGCGATTTTGCTTTATGGAAAAAAATGAAAGAAGGTGAGCCATATTGGGAAAGCCCTTGGGGTAAGGGACGTCCTGGATGGCACATCGAATGTTCAGTTATGATCCTACATTTCCTAGGAGAAACGATTGATATCCACGGCGGAGGGCAGGATCTTAAATTTCCTCATCATAGAAACGAGATTGCCCAATCGGAATCTTATTCAGGTAAAGTATTTGCTAAATATTTCTTACATAATGGCTATGTCAATGTCAACAACGAAAAAATGTCAAAAAGCCTTAATAATTTTTTTACTGTCGCTGATATTATCAAAGATTACGATCCTATGGTTATCCGCTGGTATCTGATATCGAGTCATTATCGAAGTTCAAATAACTACACTCCGGACAGTATGGAACCCGCAAAAAAAACATACAATCGCTTAATTAATACTATTAAGAAAGTAAACGATGCCGAGTTTAGCGAAGAACCGTCGAAACAGCTTGATATTTTGACGAATAAAATTATAGAATCTAAAGATAAAATTATTGAAGCCATGGACGACGATTTCGACACTCCCGTTGCTTTAGCTGAACTATTAACCTTATTTAGGGAAATTAATAAAGCTCTATTGCAAGACGGGTTAAAAATTAATCAGTCATTCAAAGACCAATTCTTAAATTATATTGAGTTTATTGAGGAAATTTTTGGGATATTTCCTTTTTTAAAATCAAAAACGCTACCTTTTTCAACGATTGACGCTGATGAGAAAGATATCCTCATAAAAAACCTCATTAATTTAATTATTGAAACGAGAGCTAAGATAAGAGAAAAGAAGCTTTATGATATAAGCGACTTAATTCGAGATCGGTTAAAAGAATTGGGGCTCGATATCGAAGATAAAAAAGTAAAATAACTAATTTTTTAATTCTAATAAATAAAAATCTCTTTTACTAAGTAGGTTTAAAGATTTGCGGTATTATTTACTATTTCATCTTGCTCTTCGAGATTTTTATAATGTTTGTAAAGAATTGGGGCAAGTTTAACATCTTTAGTAGTAGAAACGGTTAAAACCTGATCTTCTCCAGCGTGTAGCACTAAAAGATATCCTTTTTTAGCTTGAATATACGATTGCTCAAACTCTCCTAATCCCATTTCTCCGATTGCTCGTTCGCTTAACGAACATAGTGCTGCTGTCATTGCCGCAAAGCGCATATCATCCGCAGTTGCTGGTAGAATTGAGGCGAGAGGTTGACCTGTGTCAGCTGTAAGTTGAGCTGCCTTTACTCCTTCTACATTATCCATGATGTCCTTTAACAGTTCCTCTAGAGAAGATTTAAAAACTCTTCTTTTCCTTAACCCTTTCATTACACAAGAATTTTATAGAAATTATTAGACTTATACACTAAATATATATTATACCTTTGTTGCTTAAAAAGGAGACTTTCTAATATAAATTTTAGTACGATTTGTTAATATCATACTAATATACCTCATTAAGCTGGATACGAGAATATTATAGAGAGGCGATTGAAAATGTATAGAGTTTTTATAAGAAAAAATATATAGATGGAGTACAATTTGTTATTTAGCATTAAATAGAATTTTAAAAACTAAAGGTGTAGTATCTAAACATGAAAAAAAATAAAATGATTTTTTTTATCTTACTAGGCTTCCTTCTAACTATTGGTGTAATAAACACTGCAATAGCGGTAACATGGGGAGTTTGTAATGGAGACGATTTGGAATATAAAGCAACTAAATACACCGATAATATATTTACTCCTGATCAAACGCTTACAATGACCGTGACATTTAATGTAACTTATGTAGGTGATTATGTCACTGCTGATATGAGAGAGGATGGCGGTACCGCGGTTAGTGTATTCTTAAACACTCAAAGTTTAGACGATTTATATGGAATAAATATAAAAACAACGAACAGTATATTTGTTCATTATATTACTGACGAGCAAGGGTTACAAGGTCTCATGACTCAAATACAGAATACTTTTGGCGCAGTATTAGACAACTTTAGTATTTCAAGATCTGGGAATAATCTCTTAATATCAGCATATGGAGAAAATAAAGGAAATTCTTGGACTTATGACGCTGAGATTCACTATACTAGCGATTATGTGCTAAGCAGTATGTCCGAAGATCACTTTCAGACAGATGGAGTAGACGATGCGATACAAAATGTGTTA
>Ga0255055_10001822_pt1 | contig 15264 bp, 14 predicted proteins | sample JV7_2_27_MG_FD_188633 | JGI IMG/M metagenome (GOLD analysis project Ga0255055, IMG submission 188633) | Seawater microbial communities from Jervis Inlet, British Columbia, Canada - JV7_2_27 | ecosystem: Environmental > Aquatic > Marine > Inlet | place: Canada: British Columbia | collected... | reverse complement strand
CGGGGGTGGCCGAATTCCAACGACTGCGCGCAACTCTGGAGGAGATGGAGGGAATCGGCACAGCGATTCGCGAGTATCGGAGGGTACTGAACTACACCGTGCCTGATGATCTTGCCGTGCTCGTGCCGGCGTTTCTGGCAGAGGCTCCCTACCATAGTCCGTTGGGTCCGGCGTACGAGTACGAGACAGATGGCGTCCACTTTCGGATTCGTGTCCCTCTTCCCGGCCAAGGAGAGGTCGTAATGGAGGACGCTGCGTTCACCGTCATTCCGTCCGGCTCCATCACTGACCGTGAGGCCAGCCGGCTCGTCCGCGAGCAGCTGACTGGAATGGCCATTGCTCTGGAATCGTACCGGATTGACAACAACGTCTTTCCACAGCGGCTCGACGACGCTGCAATCTACGCCCTGTTCATTCCGCCGGTTGATCCATACGGGAATCCCTATTTTGAGTTCATGGAGCCCGAAGCGTACCGGCTGGTCTCCTTTGGACGGGACGGCGAGGCAGAAGGGGTCGGGTTCGACGCCGACTCCGTCATGGAAACGGGCGTGTTTCTCGCCGGATCGTCCGGCTACCGAGGACACAGGGAATACATGGAGAAGGCGTTGACAAACTTGTCGTCTCTCTATCGGGCTATTTCCTCTGCGGAACAGCTTCCGGATGCCCTGTCCGACGTTGAGACGTTTGTGGGCCGCGGCGCAACTTTCGATCTCTGCGGAAACCCCTATCGTTACGAGATCAGGGAGGGCTTCGGGGAGGAGCAGATCTTCATCCTGTCCGCCAACGGCTGCGATGGCGTGCCCCACACGGATGCCACGGAGCCCGGGATTACCGGCTTCCATCCCCCGCGATGCTCCGGGTACAGGCCGCTTCTGTTCCCGTTGCAGTCGGCGGGTATCTTCGACTGACGAGAGAGCGGTATCCTCGGGTCTTCTCGGAAAAACTATATTTGCAATGGGGTGGATCGATCCCTTCTTTGTGCCACGGAAGTGCCTTATGTCAGCGCAACGCCGTCTGGAAGTGTTGCCCTCCCAATGCATTATGACTTAGCGTAGTTTTTCGTTCCGTTGATAGTCAAAGGCCGCAAGTTACTCTGTCCGCGCGGGTTAAACATCTGATGCACCATAACCGCTTACTTATGATGCATTGTCAAGATCTCGAAGCGCCCTAGCCGACGATCATGCGCGAGAAGACATGGATGAGGAACGCCACGTAGACGACGCCGTGCCATGTCGCGACATCGGTCAGATCTGCGACCCACAGTTCGTTGGGTTACGTCGCCGTCAAGTCGCGATTCACGAGATCGGCCGGCCGGGGCGGAGGGCGTCGATCTCTACGACCACCTCGTGATAACCGACGGAGGCTCTACGTCGTACCAGGTCAGTTGATCTTCTTCAGTAGTTCTTCTGGGTCTTTATCGGCGTACACTTTCGGGGTGCCGTTCCCGGCAAACACAATTAAAATGTGATGACCGTTGATCGTGGACACTGACCTCCGTTTTTCTTTCTTACCCACTGTCTCAACGGTGAGCCCAGAGGCTCCTTCTTCAGACTGGTAGCGGGAATCGATTTTGCCATCGGTCTTTTTCTCATGCTTCCGCTCCGAGATGATCACGAGGTTCGGTTTCCCACCCTTGATCGCATCGTAGAGCTCTTCCGAATAACCCGACTCAAGTCCGTGGTGCGGAGCAACGAGGATCGATAGGCCGCGTTCCTCAAGAATCGACCTCAAGGACGGCTGGTCGCTCGTCTTTTCGTGCCAGTCCGGATGCTCATCTTGTGCCTCACTGTCGAACACCGTGTACCTCTTCTCTAATCCATCATCCTCATCGAGGATGTGTGTCATTCCCTCTGGTGTCATATCTCCGGGCACCAAAAGACTGTGATCTCCGTGGCGAAAATAGAACACCATGCTCGTAGCGTTGCCGTATTTGTTGTCGTCTGCCTCGTGGAGGTCCTCACAGGCCGGTGGTCGAACGTAGTACACGCCGTATTCCAAGTTGGGGATGGTGCGTTTCGAATCGAATTGAATGGTTTGCAGCGGCGGCTGTCTGCTTTTGTATAGACCCTTGTAGGTATCTATTAGATCGTCAGTCCCTTCCGGGTTCTCAATCCGATCCCAGTTCACCTCCTCACCTTCTGTTTTGTCGTTAGGGCAGGTGAGGAGGGTTGGGTATAGCTTTCCCGACTCCAGCTCCGTGCACTGCGTAATGTGGTCGCTGTGTGGGTGTGAAAGGACCGCCTGAGCAATCTTCTTACCATCCTTCTCTGGATACGGATCGAGTTTCGAGATGAATTGTTTCTTGACGAAGTCGGCAGGATCGAAATCCTCCCTCTTCCCCATGTCAACAATGAATCCCTGATTCAGACCCGATCGTACGAAGGCCGCATTCCCCCGGCCAACAGAGAAGATCCACACGTGCGTTGTAAGAGAACTGGACCACCCCATTGTTGTTTCCTTATCGTCCGAACACTGCTTGCTCTGCTGGCTTTGCTTCCCGAGATCGAAGGTAACAGATGGCAATTATGAGCTGTGCCGCAAAGAAAGCGGCTGACCCTACGACCAGTATCCACCACCGATACCGGTCGTCATGAAACAGCACGAAAAGCAACACTGCCAGGAGCGTGGCATTGAGTCCGGCAATTATGTATGTCAGCCACGACTGTGAGCTTCGCCAATTGAAGAATGGAGGTTGAGACGGATCGGTGTACATACCCGTCACGTTCTGGAACCCGAGCGGCTTCCCCCTGAGAAAAAGTTTCCGGTGCTCGTTTATGTACCGCGTGACGAAAACGAAATAGACCCGGTTGCGAACGGCGAGGCAGAAGAGGAGCAGTCCCACGATCAAGCCGATGGCCAACGCGAGGCAGGCTGCCGGGACAAGATTGACCGCGTTTGCAATTGAAAACTGGTAGAACGCAACAGCCACACCAGCCAACGCCGTATAGGCGGTAAACATGAATTTACAGATATCGATGATCTGACCATCGTAGTGGCGCATCTGAGAGAAGCACTCTGTGAAATCTCGCTCAAGGAACTTCGCAGCTTCCGCTTCTGGATCGACGGAATGTCCCACGTTGGTGACTCCTTACGGGACGATTATACGCCGCGCGCCAGAACGGTACGCGGAGACTAGACGAGGAGAGGAGATCTCGGCCTCGCCAATACGATTGGACGTCGACTTTTTCCTGTCAGTGCTAAGCGGTCAAGCCCGTCGGTTCGACCCGTGAGGTAACTGTTCCGTTGTACTCTATCGAACAATTGATCTGATCAAAAAAGGGGACACGCCGTGACCAAAGGTCTTGTAACCCGCCTCGTGCTGCCCCTCGTTGCACTGGTCGTTGTTTGCGGCGCCCTACACTGGTGGCTCGGCATGAACGGTCTATGGCTCAACCTGATGACCGAGCTTGTCGGAATCCTTGTAACTGTCGCCTACGTGGATTGGGTTATTCGCATACACGAGACCCGGCGTTGGCAGAGCACCAACAAGCGAGTTCGAGACCGTCTGCACTTTCTGATCGCGGGCCTGATTTCTGGAGTACGTTCCGCCCTGGGTTATGGGCCCGAGATCTTCGACGAACGGGTGATGGCTTCAGCTGACCCTAACCGGATGCGCGAAGAAGGCATGCGCGTAGCCCGAGAAGTTCTTGGACCCACCGTCCGAACCAGGCTCGACACCCTCGACGCAAAGCAGTGGCACACCTTGGCACAGCATCTGTCCCTCTCCTGGAACGAGCTCGGCCAGGCGTTCTCTATGTTCGAGAGCAGGCTCGCTCCCGGGCAGCAATCCACGCTGCTTGATCTCCAGGACGCCTTTCGCCGCGCCCTCACGTTCTACAGCACGTTCCCAGAGATGGCTGGGGTATCGGACGACCAGCTACCACGCACCAAAATACCGCCCGAACTCCTGAAGCGCGGCGGATACGATTCCACAGCCCAGGAAATCAGAGTCATCCTCCAGCTAGCACAGCAGCTCCACGATAGTCTCGAGTGAGATTAAAAGGTCAAACCCACCCAAGACCGCCAGCTCATTACATCAATCCGCCTCGGGTCTCCTCAGTGTAGCGTCACCCCACAGGCTATAAAGAACGCTTCGCTTACTTGACAGTCTGCGGGGTCCCCGACGACTCCTGCTTCGGTTCCACCGAGGCGAATTAGTCGAACGCTTCGGAGGGTTTAAGACTTAAACCAGAAGGAGATTCGTTCTTATGACATTCACTGCAGAACTCGCATCGCGCGTGAACGCTCGCTTCGCAAATCACGTCGACGCGGAGCGCGCCGAGATCTACAACTTCGCGAAAGAAGTTGCTCTCGAGTCCTTCAAGAATGGTCTTGCTGCAGGCAGGAAAGACACGAAGAAGAGCGCTACCGTTCCCGGCACCGCTCTCAAGAATGGTCGCATGCGACCTGTGTCTTGAGCCTAGCAAGCCTATAGAAGGCGTCAAGCCCCACGACCCGGTAGGGTCGCGGGGCTTTTCCCGTACTCACTGGCGTTTCTTCCCACCCGTAAGCATTTCGCTTGACTTTTTGTCCCACTTTTGTATGCTTCAAATATTGGCATCGTCTTACGGGGCGATGCTAAATCGCCCCAGGGTTGGCTGTGCCGCCCTGGGCATTTGTTTTTATGGCCTTCTCAAACACACAACGGTCTCTCGTGTTCATCGACGGGCCGAACCTTTATCACAAAATTAAAGACTTGGGGCTTACTCCTCGCTACTACAGCCCCGTAGCAATTGCGCGCAAGCTGGTCCAGGATCGGCCGCTTGTTCAAATCCGTTATTACCGTGCAAACGTCGGTGAGAACGCGCCGCGGCGCGTTAGGGACGCTTATCAAGCCATGACTAACATGCTCGCTGCGGATCCTGCCGTTGCGATTGTGGAAGGCTACCTTCAGCGGCTACCGAAGCAGAATCCATGCGCCAAAGAACTCCTGCAGACGCTTGCCACCCTACCCGATCGACTTCCTCAGGCGAGCTACGCTGTGCTCTACAAGCTCGCCAAAAAGCATCACGATCTGATTGACTACCACGAGAAAGGCGTTGACGTTCAGCTTGCAATCGACATGGTTCGTTATGCTGTAGAAAACACCTACGACCTAGCCTACCTCCTGAGTGGCGACGGCGATTTCTCGCCAGCTGTCGAGACCGCGCGGACCTTCGGGAAGCGCGTCTTTGTGGCCTCTCCTGATGCATCTAAGAAGCTCAGGGATTCCGCCGATCTCAGCATTCGTCTTCACCGCGATTGGTTCGACGACTGTCAGGTATAAGCACTCACCTGGCTTCAGGCCAAGACGGAGAAAACAAAACCCGGGCAGTTGTAACCCGGGTTTTTTAATTCGATCACCCCGCGGGCGACCGGATTCAGCGACTCAAACTACGCAGAAAGTCCCTGCTTCTATCGTCGTCCCACATAGAGGCACCGGTGTGTTGGAAGACGAGGTTCCCGTCTGGGTTGATGATGAAGGTCGAAGGCACCGTGTCACCCTCGAATTCCTCGGGCAGCTCATCCGCGACATAGAGCGGTAGATTCAATGAGTTGCGTTCGGCGTAAGAGCGTACGACGTCTGCATCTTCCAAGGACACGATGACGAACGCGACATCTGAATCCGCCATGGACCTGGAGAGGCGTTCGATATTCGGCATCTCCATCCCACAGGGAGCACACCAAGTGGCCCAAATGTTTAAGAACACTGTCTTCCCACGGAATGTTTCAAACGAGATCGACTCGTCTCCAAGCGTGCGCAAGGTCCACTCGTAGTTGACCCTACGGGGTTGCGAAGCATCGACGGTTTGAGGAAATTCGGGTGGACGCAACACTCGATCTGCCATCCAGCTCTGACCGATTCCAGAACTCACCAAGACCCCGAGAGCGCCGAGCCCGACAACCTCAATGACGAGCGTCAGGATCCCTCCAGCGATCAATCCGAGCATGAAACCCTTGGTTGCTGGTTTCACCGTCGTCTCCGTTATGCACCCAGCGCTCTTGAGATCTTCACCCCGCTCACCAACCCCACCACGAACTCCAACATGAAGAATAAGGCGGCGGGCCTCATCATCACAATCAACCCGGGCAAAGATTTTCTGCCACAACGAGACGATTTTGGTCTCAGTATTGTGACTTTCACGACCCTCATACGGAGTTTTGCTTTCTTTACTTGGAACGCAGAGTTCTCTATACCCATCTCACACCTGAGGCCCGCCGACTGCTACGTCGAGAAAACGCGAACACTGGAGCTAGCCCCGATTCGGGCAACTCAGACCCGCCGACCTGCAAATGAGGTGACTCAGGACGACGAAGACGCTTGACCCCGACCGCGCGCGAGCTTCCCACATGAAAACGGCAGGGTTCTCTCGAATTCTGCCGTTCTTTTCTGACCTTGATCGCGCCTAGAACGGAACATCCTCCGACTCTTATGCCAGCGGATCTTCATTTGACGGCTCCTCAAGCTTGCCCGACACCACGATCTCAGCATTCGTCTTCACCGTGATTGGTTCGACAACTGTCAGGTATAAGAAAAGCGTCCCTTGTCGACAGGGACGCCTGTTTGTGCCTGATATGCACGGTTGTCCTCCTGGATCCGCCATTGCAGGCGGGTGAGTACCTACGCGCACAGCTGGCAGTTTCGCTTACTATGCCGCTTGCGCGTTTCGATCCGTTCACGCGGATCTTTTTGGTCTGTCCACTTCGTTACCATGACCAATTCCCACTTGCCATCTGCAATCTCTGTAAGGGTTTCAGCCAGGCCTGAAGCTTTCATCCATGAGACGGTTAGCGATTCCACCTGAGCCCCAGACTTCTCGTCGATGACCGCGTACTCTTGTATCGCGTCCTCGCTCGTTGCGTCATTGAGAATCAGGAGTCCTTCCCACCGGATCCCGTTGCAGAGTACCCACCTCTGCATGGCTTACGGGGATTCCGTCAGTAACGGTTCGCCTTCGTATAGAGACGAAAGGGACGGCGCTGAAAATCAAAGGTTCCAGGGCAGCCGGTGCAGAGGGGATTAAGGTGTTGCGAAAGGGCGAGCGGGTCGTTGTCATCAACGATGTTGCTACGGGGGGAACGACGATTCTGGATGCGGTTAAGGTAATTGATGACGCCGGTGGTTGTGTCCGGGTTGCCATAGCGCTATTTGATCGAGAGAAAGGAGCAGAAGACAAGTTGAAGAAGGTCGGTGTTCCGCTCATTGCTTTTGTTAAGAACAGCGAGCTACCGCGACCTAAAAAGGAGACCGAAGCAGCGTAAAGCCACTCCGGTCGGATGATGAGAAGGGTTACGATCTCTAACGCTTGGGATGTTTGCGGTCGAGTACTTCGACGATCGTAACTTGGATAACGAGCACGACAAACCAGCAGAGCCAGAGGGGCCACCGCTGGATGGTCCACAGCAGCCTATCCTTGAGGAACTCAACAAGCTCAATTGAGTCTGGCAGTGCTGCCATCAAAAATCAAAAATCCACCGATCCCTTGCATCTTACCCTCCTAACGAATGCGAGCGGGAGCCCGTGTTTTATTGAGAATTTCCGGTTGTACGCACTTATGCACAAAAGAACAAAGCATATTCATGAAACCACAAAGAACCAACTTCTACAAGACCTCACGACCTCACGGACTTAGTCAATGACCTCATCCTCGAGCTCATCGGACCCCTAGCTTCAAGAGTGTCCTTGCCTTGATGGGGGAGTTCGGCCTTCCCAGGGTACTGGGAACATTGCTGTCGTGGTACACGCTAAGCGGCCGTTCCCAGTACCCTCAGCAGGCTATCAAAAAATGGCCGAACTCCAACGACTTTCTTGGCCAGCCAAAGTTTTCGTTCCGTTGCTACCGGGAGGCCAACATGAGAAGTGGTACGACCAATGGGGGCGGGTCACGAGCACGCGGCGGTGGATCGAGCTTCTCCGGCGCTCGTCGTCCCGTAGCTGCCAATGCAGGCCTCTCGGGCCCGTACCAGATACCAATAACCCTCGCCCGGGTTCGGTATCTCCTGTATCGGCGCTGCGTCGCTGGAGATGCCCGAAGCGACGCAGGTTTCCGAGGCTCCTCCCCCGACTGGAAGCTCGGCCAGCGCCCCCCGTACTACGTCATACACGACTACTCCGCCATGGGGCGTCGGCGATGGATCCCAGGAGAGAATGCCGTCGTCCGCTCCGAACACCACGCTGGTCACGTCGGCAGGTGGCATGAACGCATCCGGATTGGCGTCGTCGCAGTCTTCGCACACGAAGAAGCCATCCCCGTCCGCGTCGCCATCGTCGGCTGCGCCGTTGCAGTCCTGATCCAACCCGTCGCAAATCTCCACGGCGCCGGGAAAGGCCGACGCAGCACCGTCATTACAGTCACCCTCGCAGCCGTTCAGGCCATCGCCGTCGTAGTCAGTCGAGCCGTCGACGAAGTAGCGCCCGCCGTTGATGGGGAAGCTGGCGTTACCCGCGCCACCCCACACGATCATCATCCGCCCCATCCAGACTGCCGTGTGCAGCGCGAACCCACCCCATGTGGATGCGCCCTCGATCGACACCGGCCTCCAGGTGTCCGTTGCCGGGTCGTACCGGCCCCCGGGGGCCCACACGATCATCTCCCGGCCGGTCCACACCGCAGTGTGGCTGCTGTTCGGCTGCGGCGCATCGACGGTCGAGGTCGGCGTCCAAGTGTCTGCGTTCGGATCGTACCGACCTCCTGTATCCAGCCTCGAGTCGCCGTTCCACCCGCCCCACACGACCATCTCGATCCCCGTCCACACTGCCGTGAACCGAAGGCGAGCACTCGGGGCCCCCTCGCTAGCCATCGGCACCCAGAGGTCCGCTGCCGGATCGTACCGGCCGCCGGTGTCGAGCATCGAGCTGTTCCGTCCACCCCATACAATCATGTGCCGGCCCGTCCACACTGCTGCTTGGAGGTAGCGCGGCGATGGAGCACGTTCGGTTGAGGTGGACACCCAGGTGTCCGTTTCAGGGTCGTATCGGCCACCAGTATCGAAGTACTCAATACTGAAACCGTCAGATGCGATTCCGCCCCACACGACCATCTCGGTCCCCGTCCACACTGCCGTATGGTCGGTACGCGGCGAAGGCGCACCATCGGTTGAGGTCGGGTTCCAGCTGTCCGTTGCCGGGTCATAGCGGCCACCGGTGTTGAGACTGTCCAAGGGGGCAATCCCCCCAGGGAAGCCACCCCAGACCACCATCTCGATCCCCGTCCACACTGCCGTATGGTCAGTGCGGAAGGTTGGGGCGCCCTCGGTAGACGTGGGCGTCCAGCTGTCCGTTGCGGGATCGTACCGGGACCCCGTGTTCACGGGATGCACGAGGCCGTAAAAACTCTCACCCCCTCCCCACACGATCATCTCGCTTCCGGTCCACACCGCCGTGTGAGACTCGCGACCAGAGGCTACGCCGGAGACCGGGGTCCAGCTATCGGTCGCTGGGTCATAACGACCGCCAGAATCCGTGTTCGTCGGGGGGTCGATTTCGGTTTGACCCCCCCAGATGACCATCAGCGTTCCCGTCCAGACCGCCGTGGCGCCGTTCCTGAAGGACGGCGCATTCACCGTCGACACTGGCGCCCAGGTGTCCACCATGGGGTCGTAACGGCCTCCTGTCGGGTTCGGGCCCCAGACGATCATCTCGCTGCCCGTCCACACCGCAATGTGAAACGCAAGGGGCGGAGCCTGTTGGGTCGTCATCGGGCTCCAAACGTCGGTTGCCGGGTCGTACCGACCGCCATTGTCCAAGGAGTTGATCCCGTTGTATCCGCCCCAGACGATCATCTCGCTGCCTGTCCAGACTGCCGTGTGGCCGTTACGAGGCGAAGGTGCGTTGACCGTCGAAGTCGGCCGCCAAATATCTGCTGCCGGGTTGTAGCGGGAACCTGTATTCACACGGCTGCCTGCGATCCCGCCCCATACCACCATCTCGCTACCCGTCCACACCACCGAGTGGGACTTGCGCGGCGAGGGCGCATCGACGGTCGAGGTCGGCCGCCACGTGTCGGTCGCTGGGTCGTAGCGCCCGCCGTCGCTCACATTGCCGCCCCCAACATCGCCACCCCACACGATCATCTCGCCGCCAGTCCACACTGCTGCGTGGCGGTAGCGCGGAGAGGGGGCCCCTTTCGTCGAGGTCGCCGTCCAGGAGTCCGAAATAGGGTCATAGCGGCCGCCACCGTTCACAAGGGAGGTGACTTCTGCCCCACCCCAGACGACCATCTCGCTGCCCGTCCACACTGCCGTGTGGTCCCCGCGAGGTGTAGGAGCATTCACCGTCGAAGTCGGCCGCCACGTGTCGGTCGCTGGGTCGTAGCGACCGCCCGTGTCGAGGGCGAGGTTGCTGTGAACGATGCCGCCCCACACGATCATCTCGCTGCCCGTCCACACCGCAGTGTGAAAGCGGCGTGGGTGCGGAACATCATCGAGGGAGCCGTTGTCCCACGTGTCGTCGGGCGGGCAAGGAAGGGAGCTCACCGTCTGGGAAAGGAGCGTGCGCACGTTGATTCCGTTCCGTGGGCCACCCGCGGTTTTCACCCGCATTTCGTCAAAATCCTGGCGAGCTCGCTGCCACCACGCCTCCCAGCTTGTTTTGGGCACCGAAAACGTGGCCACGGTGACCCGGGCGGAAGTTTCGTCCAGCTCCACTTCTACAGCGAACGCCGCGCGCCTTTCAGACAGCGGCCCGATCTCGCCGACCCGGCCGGGTAGACGCCCGCGCTGGCGGGTGAACTCGTCCGCCTCGAGATGGACGCGCCCGGCACGAAGCTTACTCGTTCTGTCCCCGTACCCCGGTTCAGGGGTATCCGGATCGATTCGCAGCACCAACTCGACCACGGATCGCCGCGGGTGGTCGACACGTGGGTCGATCACCTTTCTTGCGAGACTCGCCGCGAGTTCCTCTGCTTCGCGTCGCGTCGCACCATGGATCCGCTCATCCCAGGCGAAGAAGTTCCGAGTCAGACGATCGACCAGAACCTGGCGTGCCAGGCACTCCTGCACCAGAAAAGGATCATCTCCAAGCGACGAAAACAACTCCCGCAACCGTTCGGGCATCTTCGTGTCCCGCGTCATGCGCTGGACTTCACGCCCGAGCATCTGGGTTGTCACCGGGGTGTGCCAGAACTCCTCCAGTGCAACCGACTGCTCTAGGTAGCTGCGAACCTTGTCCTCGATCACCGAACGCGGTACCAGTTCCTCGAACGACTTCGCCGTCCCGGCTCGGTGTGAGTAGTAGACGCGCTCGATCGCCGCCTGCGCCTCGACTCGCTCATCGAAGGTCAGGTCACGGGCTTGCCCGCCACCAGCCAACGACCCGGTGGCGGCCACGAGAAACGCGAATGTGGCCAACTTCTTCATCTTCTCATTGGCGATCTTCGGCATGCGGTGTCCTCGGTGACTCTGTACGCCGCGAGTACCAGGACGTCAACCCCCGAGAATGAACATGCCTGCAAGACACTTCCGATCATGGGGTCCCGTTGTAAACGAACAGCGCAAAATCCTGGTCGCTGTCGTCGGCGTTAGCTGGCACGCCATCACCGTTGATTCCCATCGCGCGCACCCTAACTTGGTACGATGTCGCGGCTGGCACCGTTCCCCCATCCAAGAACACCGCCTCGGTGTTGTTGATTGCGTCTATAACTGGATTACTGACGCATTCCTCCCTAGGGGGCGGAACACCTAGCACCTCAACGCAGACGGAGTTAGCCCCCGAGAAGTGATTGCCGTGGTACAGCAAGTAGTCGCCTTCGACGTCAAAGAAAAGAACTTCGAGGTTGAGGTCGTTGACCCAAGCGTTGCCGGTCGTCGTGCCAGGTGCATCCGTCCACGCCAGTACAACGCGGAAGGGCTCCGATGGGTTCGCAATAGTGCCGTTGAGCGTATAGACCTGCCCCGGTTCAGTGAATAGCTGGCTCTGGTCAAGCCTCTGGCTCGGAGTCTCGTCGAATGCCATCCGGAGGTTCACCCGACCATAGCCCTGGGCGTTGGAAGGAAGCGTGTCGTTGGCATCTTCGCCTGTCAGGTAGGTGGTTGTCGCCAGCAGGTAGGCTTTGATCATCGCGGGGGAGGCCTCGCCCCAGCCGTTGTTGAGGAAATGCTGGCGGAGGAGTGCCGCAGCGCCCGAGACCGCCGGTGCCGCGAATGAGGTTCCCGATGCCGCCAGATACGTGCCATGGGTTTCATCTGGATCTCGTATGAATCCACAAAGTGGCGGCTGACAGTGATCGCAACAGATCGGTGCGTCAATAGCAGTACACAACACGAATGGACTGCAGGTCGGGTCAAAGGGACCATTCACAGGGTCGCAGGCCTTTCCACTAGCGGCGCCAGTGGTTCGGGTGGCCGGCGCCACGATGTCCGGCTTTGTGCGACCGTCGTCGGTCGGACCACGAGAGGAAAACGACGTAATATCTCGCGCATCGTTCGCGTTGAGGTCGCCGTTGCACCACTCCGCTAGCCGGTTCGTCGGGTTCCAGTAACCGTCTGACGCTCCCACCGAGATGACGTTTTTGGCCGTTGCGGGAGTTCTCACTGTGCCTGCGCCCCCGCCAGCGTTGGCGGCGGAAAAGACGATTGTCATTTCCTGGTTGCCTAGGGTTCCGGAGACGGCGTCGCGGACGAGCATGTCGTAGGTCTGCGCAGAGGTATCGTAGTCGTTTACATTACGATTCCAGGAGTTGTTGCTAATGCGCGCCCCCGCGTTGTACGCATTTGCAGTCACAGTCGAAAGCGGGCCTTCTACGCCGCCGGGTAGCACCTTGGATGATCCCAGCATCACCTCGGGCGCAATCCCGAGGCCGTACTGGTAGAAGTCCTCATCTTGCGAAGCGTCATCCGCGTTGATGTTGAACCCGCCGACCGTCGCGGCGACCGCAGTTCCGTGGCCGATGTTGTCTTGAGCCCCAAGCTCAAGCCGGGTGTAGTCGACGGCATAACGAACCCGTCTGAAGGCCCCTTTTATGAAGTCCGAGGGAATATTCGTCAGTGTACCCTCGTCGAAACCTGTGTCGGTCACGTCCACCACAAAGTCGAAAGTGCCTTGAGAAGTACAGTGGCTCGGATTCGCATCGCACGTGAGGCCCTTTTGTCCGAGCCATGACCAGTAGCCCGGCAACGAGGGCCCTTCTCCATTGGCGCACTCGCCGTTCACGCAGTCGGCGTCTTTTTTACACACGACGTTGATATCGAGTTTGCAGCGCTTTCTCTTCTTGGTGTTGCCTGCCACAATCTGCCCCTGACGCTCGTTCGCTGGATACATCGGGACTAGAGGCTCAATCCACAACACCAGAGGCTCGTTTGCGATCGCCGCCACAAGCGACGCTGCGACCCGAACACGCACGTTCCGCCAGCCAGCGACTACCTCGTCCTCGCCGTAGAGCGCGACGGCCTGCTGGCGGAGTTGCTCCACGGCAGCTCGTCCTTCCGCGTTTTCCAGAAGCTGGACGACCACGTCCACCTCGGCCACGCCGTCAGCAATCGCGGGCTCGAGACGCTGAGAGATGCGGTAGGCCGGATGATAGACACCAGCCCATTGGATCGCGCCACCGGCGCGCCCGGCTTCTTGATCGAAGCGCGCCCAGGCCGACCGACTGGCACGAACGAGGTAGGCGTTGTTCGGCAGGTAGCCGACCCGCTCGACATCGCCCGCCGACGTCAGCGCTGCAATCCACTCTTCGCGCGGTGGACCCACAAACTGTACGACGTAGAGCTGCCAGTCGAAGAGCGCCCCGGCCTGGACGCGATTGGTCGGCAGGTCTGACGGTTCGCCGATGCGGGTGTCAATCGTCCACCCGTTTAGTGCCACAAGATCGAAGTCGTCTCGAACTCTGACTCGCTGCAAGACTTGCTCGCCGAGAAGCCCCATTGCTTCTTCGTCGACAAGAAGCAATCTGAAGCCTCCGTAGTCAATTGTCCGGAGAACCGTCCCAGCGGACACAAGGCGCTCCAGCGCGAAATCATCATCGTCGAAGACAAGCAGCTTGTGCACGCCGGACGAGCTGCGGTGGGTTTCTGGAAGAAGCGCGCGGCGCTGTGAGTCAATCGACGCCGCCACGCTGATTGTGGGTGGCAGGAAGAAGATCATTATCAGCGCGAACAACACGCACGGCCAGGATAGTCGCGATTGGTTCATGGTCGCCCCCTTTCCCATCGATGTCGCAAAAGGGTGAACAGGCGCGCGAGCTTCTGCTCGGAAGTGCCCACGGGGTCTTGCCTGGACTGATCTCACCCGACATTTCCCATTTGACCCTCGCCCGCTCCATCGCCGGGCCCTTTGAGTGCGATTGTAGCTCCGTTTGGGCGAACCAGGCCCACAATTTGGCGTACTCGCACGGGGATGGGGTTCGAAACGGCAGAATTGCGACCCCCCAAAAGGGTCTTGGGGTCCTGTCGGGACGCGCTTCGGTGAAGCTGGGCACAGATCGACGTCGCTGGTTTCGCGTCCTGAGCTGGTTGGCAACCGCGTCATCTCCGTCATGCCGGAGCTGCCCTCGGCGGGGTCGCCGCGAATCGTCGAATCCGCTCAAGGATCGCCCGGTACAATTGACGCGGGATCGCCCCGCGAGAACGGCCTGGGAACGGCCGCTTAGCGTGTACCACGACAGCAATGTTCCCAGTACCCTAACTCGGTAACATGCACCTTGCTAAGTTTCACGCGGCCTCCTGGAACCTAGCGTATTGTGTCACACGGATCTCCGACGCGTCACAATGGCACGCGCTAGGATGGACGAGGTGACGCGATCGGCCACCCTGCCGATACGAATTAGACCTTGGAAATACCCACCCAAGACCGCCAGCTTATTACATCAATCCGCCTCGTGTCTCGTCAGTGTAGCGGCCACCTCACGCCGTCAAGGTAGAACGGAATCCGTCTCCACCATTGACCGACGCGAGGACTCCGACCGCTCTCCATGCCGTTTCCACCGAGGCGAAGTAGTCGAACGCTTCGGAGGACTTAAGAATTAAGTCAAGGAGAACCATTCTATGTCCGGATACACCGCAGAACTTGCGACGCGCGTTACCAAGCGCTTCGCTGGCCGCGTCGAAGACGCTACGGTCGAGGACATCTACGACTTCACGAAAGAAGTCGCCCTCGAATCCTTCAAGAACGGTCTTGCTGCAAAACGCAGAAGCGCCCCTCACGAAACGAGGAGCGCCCTTCAGGCTGGTAGATTGAAAACAGCTTCAACGTAGCAAGCTGACCGAAGGCGTCAAGCCCCACGGCTCGTAAGAGTCGCGGGGCTTTCCCCATACTCGCTGACGTTCCTTCCCACCCTTGACCCTTTC
>Ga0255055_10001821_pt1 | contig 15266 bp, 17 predicted proteins | sample JV7_2_27_MG_FD_188633 | JGI IMG/M metagenome (GOLD analysis project Ga0255055, IMG submission 188633) | Seawater microbial communities from Jervis Inlet, British Columbia, Canada - JV7_2_27 | ecosystem: Environmental > Aquatic > Marine > Inlet | place: Canada: British Columbia | collected... | reverse complement strand
CCTGGGTCGTTGTCTCAGTACCCATCTCGGGGCTCCCGCTCTCACGGCCCCTATCGATTATCGGCTTGGTGAGCCTTTACCTCACCAACAACCATAATCGAGCACGATCCTATCCTATAGCAGATAAAGACCATTTTCTTTATCCCTTTTATTGAAAAACTTTTCCAAGCCGATTCAACTATGGAACATTATCCTCAGTTTCCCGAGGTTATTTTCCTCTATAGGGTAAGTTGATCATGTGTTACTGAGCAGTTTGCCATGGGATTTTTAGGTTTCCCATTCAACTCGCATGGCTTATCCTCACCCAAATAGCAGTCGGGTCCGGCAGGATCAACCGGAATTAATTATTTTTATAATTTGTCGCAAAAACCTAAAATATTACTTAAAAATTGAATAATCTCAAATACTCACTTACTTTAGGATTCTTAATTAAGCTTCCTTCAGTTATAACTGGTTAGATTATAACTACATTTTTTATATCGCATCAATGAATTTACTTTTCATCTATCGGTTTTGTACCGTAATCCAAGCTTACACCGGTAAAGATGCGAATTGTTATATTAATATATAAGTAGGATTGATTTTAAATTTTTTCTTTTTAGAGGGAATTAATGCGCAAATCTACAAATATTCGTAGTTTAAAAATCTAAGATCGAACTTAAAAATAACAATTTAAAAAAAGAGCTTCAAGATTTAAAATGAATATAAAGGAAAAAATAGGAATTCATCTTGATCAAATCAAACAACTGAAAGGAGTAGAAAATGCAGTTTTAACTCAAAGAGATGGAAATCCAATTCAATCGGCTGGAGTATGGTTCTCAAAGGATGAAATTTTTAATGTTAGTTCTGCAACCAGTGCAATATTTAATGTTGGGATACATTTACATCCAAATAATTTAAAATATATCTTAATAGAAGGAAAAAAAGCGAAAATTTTAATTGCGCCTCTTAATAGCCCAATACATTATTCTTTAAATAGAATTCTACAACAACAAGGTATAATTGATAATAAACACGAATTTTTCATAGCTATCACTGCACAACCTAATACAAACTTGGGAGGTATTTTTCTCCAGACTAATGAGTGTTTAAAGAAGATTAAAACGACATTGATTACATCTGGTGAATCATTTAAGCCTCCCCTAGTCCAATTTGATGACCAACGGATTCAAAGTATAATACAGGGTTTTAACGTAAAAGAAAATGAGGATTTTAATTTTAAAGTATCTTCCTTTTCATTAAATCTTTCAGAAAGTATTTCTATGGAATTAAGAAAGCTCTTAAACAATTTCTCTATTGCTATTCCTGATTTAAAATTTGCTTATATCACAATAGAAGGAGGTTTCATAGCATCTAAGATTTTGAAGAAAACCACTGAAAATAACGAAAATTTAGACAATATTTCAGCAATGAGTTATTCACTTTTTCAAACAGCAAATAGATGTGCTTGGTTACTTAAAAAAATGAACGCCGATAGTATTTTGCTCGATTGTGAGGATAAGTTCCAATTTATTTATGGTTTGGGAAAAGCAATATTTAGTGCTGAAATAGGTAAGTCTCGACAAAAGCTAGGTTTAATTCGACTTATACTTCCTCAATTTTCAACGAAAATACGTTATCTCATTAAACAAGCTTCTGAACTTCAAAATCAAAGCACTTTCGATATTAAGACTTTGTTAGGAGAATTAGTAATTAAATGATTAGGTGAAAATATTGAATTTCTTCAAGTTGCTGGAGGTTTTAAAAACTCCGGATGCAGCGTTAATACTTTACGCGCTCTTAGACAGAGTTCCTATTATAGCATATGGTAATGAGGCAGCAAAGGTAGACGATTTTATTATTGATCTATCTAATTTAATCCATTTTCGCAAAGAGTTTATCTTCTATACTGATTTTATTTCTATGGATGAATACAATAATTTGATAATGAACGAAAATATAGATTATAATTCACAAAGAATTCATATACGATGCCATTCAAGTGTTGCACTCAAGGCCTTGAACCAATTTGAGCAATTTGATTCTTGGATAATTGGAATTGAAATACCACGAGAAAAAGAGAGGGTTCTTCAATTTATTAAAAGTGTTAAAAAAAAAATTAATTATTTTTTGAGCATTGCATTCTTTTCTAACTCAATTTCAATTGAAGTTGTTGGATTAAATTGGAAACTACTTGATCTTACATTTGAACGAGATGTCCTGCATAAAATATCTCAGGACACTGAAAAATCTATTATAAAAATGAAGAGAACACTTTCAGGAAAAGTTAAAACGGAAGAAATCGATGAAGATTTGATAAAAACTCTTCTGGATTTTGATATTGAAAAAGAAGAATTAAAAAGAAATATTTTTAAAAAGGAGATTCAAAACTTTTATTCTGGTTCTAAAAGGGCTTTTTTTATTTTCTCAAGATTAAGTTTGTTAAATAATATAGATATGAATACTAAAATTGGGAGCAGGACACTTTTAGAAACTATAGATTATAAAGACGCACCTATTGATAGAATAGTTTCTTTTATTAATAAAGAATGGGGGGAAGACTTTTCACTTTTAATTGAGAATGGAAAGAAAGTTAATGCATTAGATAGTATGCAATCATTATGGGGTTAAATGAATATGATATATGATTACGAGAATAAAACTTTACAAATTAAAATTGTTTATTATGGACCTGCTATGTCTGGTAAAACAACTTCAATAAAACACTTATTTTCATTTTTTAACAGGGAGGATACATTAAACTCAATTGATAGCACAGTGGGAAGAACTTTATTATTTGATTTTGGAGTTTTACAATTTGAAGGTGCAGAATGGATTTTAAAATTTCTAATATATTCCGCTACAGGGCAAGATTTTTATGCCAGCACTCGCCCCGCTACTTTAAATGGTGTAGATGGTATAATTTTTGTAGTTGACTCAAGAGCTCAATGTTTGCAACATAATATAAGATCATGGAATGAACTAAAGACGATGTTTAGAGAAGATTTCTATAATTTACCTTTAGTAATATCATTAAATAAATGCGACTTTGAAGAAACTCAGAAAATGATTGACCACGAATTTTTAAAATGGATAAATCTAAATCTTTTTAAGCATCTTTCCGTTAATAAAACAGTAGCAATTGAGGGGAAGGGAATTCTAGAATCTTTTAATAGAGTTATTACATTTATCTTTCCACAATTGACCTTAAAAATGAGTATTACTAATTAGGTTTTTTTTATTTTTCTATTTTTGCATACATATTTTTTGAGAGCCGTTTAACAAATCCCTGTTTATAAAATTGTTTTAATAAATTTCTCACCTTGCGAACTTCTTGGGTATCGACTCCTAAAATACTTATTAACTGAAATATTGAAAATTGTTTTGGTAATTCTTCTTTTATAGTGTTGTATACTCCCATCTCTATTTCAACATTAAACTAAATTCGTTAGTATTGAATAAAATGAACTAGAATTTATATAAATTATGATATTAATTTAAAAATTAGTTTTAAATATATCGGTTTTTATAATCCTCAAGGTAACTATAACATTTCATCCCTATATTTTATAAGTCATGTATATTAGTTATTTTCATTGAATTTTTATAACCTTAGGGAAATCCTAGTAAACTCTGAAATTTAAAACTTTCTTCTATTGATCTTTTCTATAGTTTTCTTACTTATTTGTGGCAATTAATCGTATGGAATCATTATTAAATAGAAATGGTATTTCTATAAAAGAATAGGAGCTTATAATTATAAAATAGAGCATTCTGTCATTTTATTATTTTATTAAAAACTAATTATAAATAAAAGAAACTCCACTAAGGAACTTTAGAATTTAGGGATATCTCTGCTGAAATTATTGCCAACTGGTGCTTTTCCATCTCCATATATTTGATATAAGCCCGTTCTTCTTGCACATTCACTAAAACTCCTATAAACTTCTCTTTTCTTTTCATATAAAGCGCAAGTTTTATAGATTATAGGATTCCAAATATATAATTCGTGGTCTGGTTCGAACCAAAGCTTTTCCTCTTTAAGAATTTGTTTAAAATCTTCTTCTCCAATAGTTTCATTCAGATCTTGCTTATTTAACATAGTTATTAACGGAATTTCTTTAATCAATCTCCCTCGCGTAACATTTTTTAACTCTTTTAAAGATTCAATATTATCTTCAAAAAAGTGAGTTTGGGAATCAACTACGAATATAACGCCGTCTGTGCCCTTGAAAATTTTTTTTCTTAAAGGAGAAAACCTACTTTGCCCTGCAACTGTATAAACATGGTAATACACTTTATTCTGCTTAGTTGATTGAAATATACCTCGATCAAAATATAACGTAGAACCACTTGCCATCGAAATTTTAGTTAGATTTCCAGTTGGAGTGATATCCTTTTTCTGTTCTTTAGTTAACCTATATAGTGTGTCTACTATCGTTGTTTTTCCTGATCCGCCCATACCCCAGTAAAGGATTTTTATATAGATATTATGATCTGCAGTCCATCGAACCATAGAAAGATCCTCGTTGAAGATAAATTGTTTTTAAGACCGAAAAATGTATATTATCACTCTATTTATAATAGAAACATCTCTTTGGTCTCTATAAAATAATATTATTAAATATTAATATAATTACGCATTTATAACTTTATTTTAGTTTTTAATTCCCGGTAATTTAAGACTTTAAAGTTTAAAGTGAATTACACCTTTCTAAAAAATTTATGATAAGTAGTAAAAGTAGTCTTTTGAGTTTTTCTTTTTGAGTTTTAAAGATTTTTTTAGAATTTAAAATGTTAATTCATTACAATATACTTATCCCGCCGAATCCATTATTTTTCACTTTCCCCTTATTGATCTATTTCTTTTAAAATCCTTTTAATTAAATCGTGATGGGAAGATTTAATAGTTCTTACAAGTAAATCAAGGCTATTATTAGATAATTACGAAATTAAAGTTAAAAAAACACTTTTTTTTTATTTTTAATCACCTCTCCGTCTGGCTCCAGATTGTTTTAATGCATTATAATGTAATAAATCTTCATTTCAGTTAAATAATCATCCACAAAATTGAGATAAAAGGTTCCTTAGTTTATTAGATTATGAAATAAACAAATGTGAGTTTAATTTGATAGTAAAAACGAAAGAGAATAAAAGTGAGGAAAGCTGTCCTGAATGTGGAAATAGGGTTATAACAAACTCATTCGAAATAACTTGTAAAGGTTGTGGTCTGGTTTTAGGTAATCTTTACCAAAATTCGTCATACATCTTCAATGACGTCAACAAAAAGAGTAATTTAAATAAACAATATGTTGCTTTAGGAGAAAGAATAGATTATATCGGAGGATTGGGGACATTCATAGATTATGAGAATTCTAAGTACTTTCGAGACAAAACAGGAAAATTACTCCCACCCGATGAGCAAAAACTATATAGAAGATTAAAGAAAAATTACGATCAATTTTTAAGAATAAAAAATCACGAAACTGAGTATAGAATTTTTAATATTTTAAATAAAATATCAATATATCTTAACTTAAATAAGAATATTAGAAATAATGCTGCTTATTACTATAGAAAGATTGTTAAAAAGGAGAAAAAAGTCATCAACAATATTTCTTTAATTGCATTTTGCATCTTTTATTCTGTCCGTAGAGAGTATCATAACGCACCAATTACAATTAATGAAATTTCAAACGCTTTTCAGAATTTTGGTCATAGAGTTAATCCAAGGTTAATTTTAAGAGATGGAATTATATATAAAATACATTTAAATAAAAAAGCTACCCCCCATAAAAGTGAAGATTACTTGATTAGATTAATAGATAATATCATAAACCACGAAATTTTAGACGCTAGATTAGTAAAAAAGGGAATTTTTTGGTCCAAAGAAGATTATCAATATAAATTATCTAGAAAATGTAGATTCATTTTAAAAAGCCTAACTAGCTGGGATCGTGGGGGACGTAACCCGTTTATTTTGATGGGAGCTATAATATATCTAGCTGACAAACTATTGTCTAAAGAGTTTAACCAAAAAGCATTATTAACTCAGAAGATAATTTCAGTAGCAACGGATATCGCCGAGTATTCTATTAGAGATCACTATGTAAATCTACTTAAACCGATTTTCATACAAAAAGAAGGTTAAATTTTAATTTACTTCTAAATTGCATCTATCTTATTCAAATAAAATTGTTTTTAACTTTGTTAATTCTTTTAATTAAACTTAAAATCTAATTAAGCTTTATTAAGGTATTGACGGCTTAATAACTAAATATGCTTCTGTAGTGTAGTTCGGTCAAACTTCTCTTCTCTTAACACAGAAAAAAGGATTACGCATGCGAGGCTCTCACCCTCGTGACCCGGGTTCAAATCCCGGCAGAAGCATTAGTAAAAAAATTTCTTATAATTTTTTAACTTAAATTTTAAATTTTTCAACCAAATTTAAAAGTTTGAGTGTTAATTCTAAATAGTCATTAATTACACTCAAATGAGATTCGTTTTCTAATTTTTGAGCAATCCATTGAAGTTTATCGATAAGTACGGGTAAAATAATGCTTTTAATATCCTCTAATTTTGTGTTATTGATTAAAATTGGTTTCTTATCCTCAGCATTTTCATTGTCAGAAGTATCAATTAATAATACTTTCCTATTACATATCGCACAAAAAGCAGTTCCATTTTTTTTTTGAAAAATTGGATTATTACAAATGGGACAAGATAAACTAAGCATTTTATGGCCGGTTTTTAAAAGATCTGCCATTATTTTTGCGTCTTCTTTAATAGAGACCACATGTTTTATTTATGATTTTTTTGTTATCTTTTGGGATTTTATGTTTGTTCTCGAGATTTAATCTTCATTAAATTAACAACATATCCCGAAATTCGATTTCTTAGATGTTTTGAATCTACTTCAAGATATTTATCTATTAGTTTTTTATTTTTTTCAAAATCCGTAGTAAAAACATCTGGATATTTATTTATTAATTCTTTTGATACTTTTTTTATCAAAATGGTTCTAACTTTTCCCATTTTCTCTCAACAATAGCAAAATTCTTAGTTTTGAATTAAAATATTTGATAAAATAAAGGTTTTTTGGTATAGTATGAGTTTTTATATTTTAATAAATAAAAGTGATGTGAACAAAAAGATCAAAGTAGGTATTTTATCATGTATTCTTTTGGTAATAATCCTTTTAACCAATTCGGTTAAAGGTTTTTCTTGTAACAATACTAATTTAGTAACTGATAAAAATACTTACTATACTCACGAAAATATCAAAATTAACGCATCGTGGGATTTGTACTATGATTCTGGATTTGAAACTTCCTACATTCGAATTCAAATTGTTGATATCTTTGACGAAATCCTTTGGAATTCAGCTAAATATTATTCTATCGGGATATCGGAAAAAAACTGGACCGTTAATATTCAGGGTCTTAATATTTCACACTCGAATTTTTCAAATGTGCTATTTTTAAAAATGTATAATTATTACGAAAATTTTGAAACCAGTGAAGTAGTAGAAGCAATTAGAGAAATCTCAACGGTTAATCTTATCAAAAGAAGTATTACTTGCCAATTAACAGGTCTTAAAAGCATTTTGATATTTGGGGATTCAAATTTGTTTACAGCGTGCTTTTCCAACACTGAAACAGGCAATCATTTAATCAATGAAACTTTTCGTTTAATAACAACATATAACGATGAGATTTTTTTCCAAATCAATTTAACTACCAATGAAAGTGGAGAAATTGCGTTTAATGTTTCAACAGTTTCTCATCTAAATTTAGGAAGAAATGAAATAATATTTAGCATGAAAAACAATGTCCTCTACAACGATACTACATTCACCTATGAGATATTGGTAAAAAAAATACCGGTACTCGTAAATATTACTAATTTTGAAGATAACTTAGAAGAAGCTAATATAATTAAAATTCAATTATATTATTATTATTTCTTTAACCAAAGTGAAAAACCAATTGAAAATGAGAAAATAAAATTAGTTTTTTATACTAATTCAATTTCGGAATCTGAATCAAATTTAATGACTAATCAATCAGGATTTGTAAATATTAACATCTTTCCGAATAATATTATCTTTAAAGCTGCAGTAAAATCAATTTATATCAATGTTATTTTCAATGGTACAGGTCAATTAGAGAATAAAACGATATCAATTAATCTTAAAATTGAAAATTTCTCATATCAGGGAATATCTAATTTATTTTTTTTCACGAATATTGGTCTTATCTCCACTTTATTTATGCTTTTTTCATTTATTAGCATAAAATTATATAATCTCCAGCGGACTAAATTTAAACTAATTAGAGATTTAACATTTAAATTCTAATAAATTGTTTGTTTAACTATACTCAGACTAATTAATGGTCTTAACTACGATATTAACAGTAGATTTTAGCCGACAAAAAAGGATAAATGCTCTTTTCTGAACTTTAAGATAATGCATACGATTTTTGCATTATATTTCTATACTCTCCAAAGAGTAACCTATCAGATTATATATTAAATCATTCGTTATGATGACAAAAAATTAGTACTCTGTATTTTATTATATATCATGATTTTATAACTTCTATTATAATTTCATTAGATGTTCTTTATGACAATTGATTACTTTGAAGATTTATTAAGAAAAGCGTCATTATTAAAAAGCGAGAGGAAACTTGATAATAACTATATTCCTAAAAAATTACCATATAGAGAGAAAGAACTATCGCTATTGTCTCAACTATTTTTAGAGTTAATAACAACTCCGAATTCAATTTCGCGTAAAATATTAATTATAGGGAAAACGGGAATAGGAAAAACAGTAACGCTTAAATTGTTTGGAGAGATGCTAGTAAATGCAGCTGAAAAAAGATCTGGAGAAATTAAATACGTACATATAAATTGCCGGAAAGAAAGAACTAGCTATAAAGTTTTAATTAAAATAGTTCTTGCACTTAACAAAAATTTTCCAAAAAGAGGATATTCGCCCCCGGATCTGCTTGACATTATTGTTGATATTGTAAATAGCCAAAATCTGCATTTGTTAATTGTTTTAGATGAGTTAAGCTATTTAATTAATAAGGGAGGAGATCTTATTTATTCCCTTACGAGAATTAATGACGATTCTTTTAACTCTCAACAACATCTATCTATTATAGGAATTGCAAGAGACATATCGTGTTTAAGCAATTTAGATATTAGTACTATGAGTACATTGCAAAGAAACATAATACATTTTAAAAAATACAATAGAGATCAATTATATGAAATTTTAAAATATAGAGCAAGTATAAGTTTGAAAGAGAATGTAATTTCAGATAAGTTGATTGAAGAAATTTCGAATTTGGTTTATCAAAGTGGAGATATTAGGTATGGGTTAAATGTTTTATGGAAGGCAACTAAAATTGCTGAAAATCAGAATTTAAAATATATTACGATGGAATGCATCCGCCTTGCAAACCAAGACATAGTCCCATTTTCAACTCTTGATGTTTTGAAATATATACCAATACAGAAAGGCATATTCCTATTAGCAATAATTACTGCTCTAAAAAAGAGTGGAAGGGTTCAAGTCTCTGTACTAGAAATTACAAATTCCTATTTAATAATATGTGAGAATTTAGGAATTCACCCGCGATCACATTCCCAATTATGGAATTACCTTCAAGAGTTTAAAAAAGATTACTTAATTACGATGGAGATCAAAAGTGAGTCAATTAAAGGCCGAAAAGCCTTGATATCTGTTCAAGACATTCCAATTTCAAAATTTGAAGAAATAATTGTAAATATTTTACAAACTAAGGGGATTAAGATTTGATGGTAAAAGACTTAGAGGAGGATTATAACATAGAAAATTTGCTGGGCTCAAGAGCGAGAGTAAAAATATTGAAATTATTAGCTAAAAATAAAGAAATGTCCATCTCTCAAATTATAAGAGATACAAAACTTAATCATACAAGCGTTAAATATCATTTAACTTATCTAAAATCTAACAACTTAGTTCAAGAAAAAGTTTTTGGGAGAATTAAAATTTATAGGTACAAATTTGAAAACATTCGTGCTAAGAGTTTAAGTAAATTTATAGAAATTTGGGAAGGCGAATTATGATTAATGATCTTAAGTATCAACTTTTTTTTTTTCTATACAAACATAGCTTTAATTTATTGCATGTATCGAGATATTAAATTTAGGAAAATACCTAATAAAGCTATTATAGGATTTTTATTAATAGGGAGTTTATTAGCTTTTACTGAAGATTTGGATATTTATAACAACATACTTATTTTTGTATTAACTAAGGTATTTTTCCTCTTCTTTGCATTTATCTTTTCATTTGTATTATTTTGTTTGAAAATTATAGGGGGGTCTGATGGTAAATTATTAATTATACTAACTTTTTTTTATCCAATCAACAGATTTAATTTCCAATGGTTATTTTCATTTTTTTTTGTCTTTTTATTCTTATATTTAATATTAGGAGTAGTCAATTATTTTTTTAACAATTTTTTGTCAAACAAGAATTCTTATGATATGATATATTCTTTAAAAGAAAACTTTTCATTCTTACATAAAGTTTTTATTATAACATTTTATAAGTTTTTAGATTTCTCACAAATAAATAGATATACAAACGAAAAATTCGTTTTAAAATCATTAAATTTATTCTATAATACAAAAAAGGGAAGGTTTCAAATTCTAACACAGTATAGACCACCACTTGTTATCCTAATCTTTTTTGTGAATAATTATATAATATTAAATTATTTTTATTAAAAAGGATGTTAAAGGATAATTTTTCTTTTTTTGGATCGTCTTTCCAATTATCAATAACGATATAGTGATAAGGATAATTTTAAATTGGTTAATTTTTATTAAATATTTGAATTTTAACTATCTTTAGAGTGAACTATAACTAATGGAAATTGAAAAAACGAGAGAGACATCGTGGAAGATTCAGTTAAAAAACAAAAATGAAAGTATAGAATTGACTTCAGTAGAAATAAGTGGAGAAGTTCGGATATTAAAACTAACTTTATTAAAAAATAGTGATTCTTTGGTTGTTGAAATGAAAAAAGAAGAGTTCTTTAATTTTTTATCTTTAATTTCTGCTTTTAGGGATGTAATAATTGGCGAAGATCAATTAACTATAACAGAAAATTTAAATTCTAAAGATTTGACACCGGACATAAAAACTGAGGAGAAAAACGAATATTTTAGAATGGAACCTGAAATTAAAGAGAAAACTCTTGAAAATAAAGGAATAAACGAACTTGATCCTGAAGAATGGGATCCTTGGTGAATAAAAACTTTAGAAAATTTTCTCTATTCTAAATTCACATGATTTTAAGCTAGGATCTTCAACACAACATGTATTTTCTATTATGTTTACTTTGTAAAGTGCATATTCACCAAAACCCGCTAACAATCCCGTTATATAATAACATATATATTTGGATTTATTATTTAAATCGTTAGTAATATTATGGTGCAATTCAATTACGATTAAATTATCAGATATTTTTTTTGGAGTAAAGCGACCCCATCCATGATTACTTAATATACTACAAAATTGATTGACTAAATCGTTTAATGATTTTGATTTTAAATTTTCATCCCAGTTTTGAATTAATACCCAACCAACCTTTTTGCCTAACCAAACTAATAAGGATTTTACGCCCTCACCATAAATCGACGATAAAATATCGATTATTTGAGGAGGAAAAAATACGAATCGCTCATCGTATAAGTCGTATTTCCCCTTAATGTTTTTTAACCCCTTCAATTTTAAATTTCTCATAATAATAATCAAATCGTTTTTTTATATAATATTTTCTAGGTAAGCTAATTAATTTTATGAAATTTATTACTCATCTTGTTGTTATAGAAATTAATTTTTAAAGATTATTATAATCAACATTATGCTAATTCTCTATTTCTATTAAAACAATTACAATATTTTTAGAGTTTTAAATAGTTTATTTCTTAATATAATTAGGAATATGCCTGAATTGCATGTAATTCTTATAGAATTTTTTTTATTGATAGCTCTTTTCGTCTTCGTTTTTACATTTTCAATAATATCTGCTGAATCTATGACAGTTTTTATTTCAATTGTCTTGTTTTTTGTTTTTTTAGTACCTTTTTTTCAGGTTATAAATGAGATAAATCTAGTTGTTTTTAATGAGGGTTTTGAATCTACTTTACTTAATTCGATAATCTCCTATTCAATATTCATAATAATCTTTATTGGAGTTTTTTTAGTCTTCGAACTGATTTACATTTCTTTTTTTGGTTAGACTATTTTAATTCATCTTAAAAATAATTTAAAATATTAATAAATGCTGAGAAGAATGCTAGGATATATACAATGTTAGATATAACAATTAGCATCCTTTTTCTTTCATAAGATATGATTTCTAAAAAAAAGTGAGAAGATGTATAAACACAAAATAAGAGTGAAAAAAAGATAATAATAAAATCATAAGAATATATTAACTCAAATATTACAGAAAAGCTCAGACTACCACTAAAGGAGGTATTTCCTATCATGAAATTAAACAGAGGAAATAAACCCCCAATTCCTCCAATTATTATAGGTAAAAGGAATAAAAAAAGTAAGACTTTGAATCGTTCTCCTTTTATAATGATTTCTAACTTATTTTCGAGTTTTTGATGAACAGAGATTTCATTTAATATCTCTGAAATTTTTTCGTGAGAGAGATATGCGTTTTGTGCAACTAATTTTCCAATTACATCTAGAATTATTTTGTATCGTATTGATTTCAGTTCAAACTGCAAATTCTCTAACATTTCATCAAATGAACAGGAAAGATTTACCAGTTGAGAGGTTTGCGATTTTAAAGGTTTATCCATGATACTATAGTGTCGTTCGTTTTGTGAATAAGCCCTTACAAATGCTACTTCAGGAGAAGAGTTTTTTTGTAAATTCATTGTAAAGCTTAACAAAAAAGAAATAAATTCGTTAAACTTTGCTTTTTCTTCCCTTGAGTAATTGCTTATTAGGCCGAGTAAGAAAAAATTGTTTTTTAAAAATTTTTTATTTAGTGTTTTTAAAGATATGTAAAATAGCGGTAAAATAGAAATTAATATGAAATAATTAATTCTCTGGAACAAAATTAAAAAGCATAACCCCAATGGAAAAAATAAACCAAAAAAAAATAAGATACTTAATTTTGATTCAATTTCTCTCAAAAACTTTCTAAATTTTTTTTCTAATGATTTTTCATTTAACCTATAACTATTACTGAAGTTTGATAAGAGTAACCCTTTTACATATAAATTAAAATCTAACGACGGAGTGATTATTTCAGATAATAAAGTTTCTGGATTTTCACCCAATTGGATTTTGTTAAGTATTTTTCTAAATTCTTTTGATAATGGAAGCTTATACTCGCTGATTAGTTTAATAAAATTAATTGCATGATCAGCTTTATTTCCATGTGATTTTTGAATCAACGAGAAGTAAATTTTCACAATATACAATAATGCATTTAATTGATTCTCTTTTTTTATAATTTCATTGTAAAGTCTCTTACTAAAAAAATAAGAAATTAATAATGCTAACAAGAAGGAAAAAGAGATAATTAATATCAAACTAAATTTGGTTAAAAAAATTAAAGGAATTAGGAAAATGTTGAATAAAATTAAAAATATGATGAAATTAGCTTTATTGACATCATTTTCAAAAACATTGAATTCCTTTTTATATATTATTTTATATCTATTATCTAATTCTTTAAATTTTAATTTAGGAATCTTATAACTATGTATTTTTTGGTAGAAACGGATTAACACATCATTTAGTACCATAGAAATAGTCACATTTTCGAATTAATTAAACTGGACTTCGATAAGGTTATAAACAATTGAAATACTTAAAATGTAGTTGTTAGCGGATAGATTTACATAACTATGGTTAATGAAAGGTTTAATATACTCGATTATTTTGTAATTACTTTTATTTCCTATGACATATTCAAATTTACAATAGAAATCAGTTAGAATGATATTCAAATTTCTAGGGTATTCAATATTTTTTATATATGTTGCGTTAGGGTTCTCAATAACAAATTTTATTCCTGTATCTACATCAAAAAAGAAATTCTCGTATATTTCTATATCATCTTTAATGGTGTTATTAAATTCAGAAACTTGCATTATAAAAGGATTAATCATTGAGATGAAAATGGTTAATATAAATATGCCAAAACCTGTTACTAATGCTTTTTCTAACAGATTTGTCATATTACCTATTACTAATTTATGAATTTAAATTACACGAGTTTTTCCAGTTTTCCCAAAATAAACGAAGAGTTTCTATGCTATTAAATGATTGAAAGGAAATTTGATCAAATAATTTGATTAATTTATTAATTTTCAATTTTTTAATTTTCAATAGCGTATCAAATATATCTCGATAGAGAAAGAATAAAATTTCAAATTTTTCTTTCCGAAGATCTTCATATCTTCTCAATATATCAACTAAATTCGAATCGTACAAATTTCGGAGAGCGTCCCATTTTTTTAAATGAGGATTGAATTTGAATAGGTTATTATACGCTTCGCTAAGATCTTTCAGATTTTCGTGCATTTCTGAAATTGAATAGACGAATCTTTTTTCTCGATTTTTTTTCATTAAAATTATAAGACCTAAGTCTCTTAAGCATGATTTATCAATTTTAAAATGATAAATTATTCTATTTATTAAAGAATCGATACTTTTAGAATGAATTGTTTGAAAACCCCTTAAACCTGCGGCTAAACAATGAAACATTGCTTCAGCTTCATCTTTAGTAAGAATTTCGCCTAAGTAAATAATATCTGGAGTGCGGTGTAATAATTTCTTAATTTGATCTTGCTTTGAAAGTTGGTGATTTGATTGTCCCTGAAGTGAATCGACTTTATATTTTAATTGGTGTCTACCATATTCAGATTGATTTAGAGATTCGATTACATTTTCTACATATATTTTTCGAAATTCCTTTGGAGTTAATAAATCTAACGCATTAATCAAAGTTGTTTTTCCTGTATCAGTTTCACCTGTAACTGTTATGTTTACTCTCCTTAAAATTAATATGTATAAAAATGAGGCGATAGTTGGATTTAAAGTACCATTTTTAAGCAAATCTTGAATAGTTAATATGTTTTTGTTTAGTTTTCTTATATCTAACGCGAAATTATTTATCTGAATTGGCTCTACATCTATTGCAAACCGACAATAGAAATATTTATTCTTTATAACTACCTTA
>Ga0255055_10001820_pt1 | contig 15274 bp, 1 predicted proteins | sample JV7_2_27_MG_FD_188633 | JGI IMG/M metagenome (GOLD analysis project Ga0255055, IMG submission 188633) | Seawater microbial communities from Jervis Inlet, British Columbia, Canada - JV7_2_27 | ecosystem: Environmental > Aquatic > Marine > Inlet | place: Canada: British Columbia | collected... | reverse complement strand
GAGCCGACTTCCAGGGCAAACACCGAATACGGCGGCGACAATAAATTGATCCAGCTGTCGGCCGCGTTGGGTGAAAAGTAGATGCCCTGCCGGTCGGTGCTGGCATAGACATTGCGGTTGCCGCCGGCGTCCACCTTGAACTTCAGATCGGTGACCGGATTCCAGTCGGTCATGGTTTCGATGGGGTTGCCGCCACCATCCATATCTATTTTGTTCCATTGCGCACCATCATAATACAGCACCGTTCCATAACGTCCAACCGCATACACCTGGCTGTCGGAAAGACCCCATACACCGTAAAGATCTGCCGTGGAACCGCTGGCCATGAGGTCCCAATTGTTGCCGTCATAATGCAAGATCACCCCGTCATCACCCACCGCAAAAACATCGGCGCCCGAGCTGCCCCAGACAGCGCGCAGTTTGCCCTTGCCCGGCACCACCGTCGCGGTAGCCATCGCCGACCAGCCGGTGCCGTCGAACCTTAAGATCGTGTAGCGCACATCCCCTGAGCTGTCGGCTTCCGGAGCACCGACCGCAAAAACCTCCGCACCTCCCGCGAGGCCCCACACCCCGGTCAACTGGGCTTTGACGCCGCTGGCCATCTTCACCCAGTTGGTACCGGTGTACTGCAAAATCGTGCCTGTGGATCCCACTGCATAAACCAGGCTGCCGCTCGGATCACCCCAGAGCCCATACAGATGCTCAGTGGTGGGGCTGGTCTCTTTAGACCAACTTATGCTATCATAGTGCAGGATAGTTCCCCCATCACCCGCAGCATACACATCCCCGCCGGTTCGCCCCCAAACCGCATTCAGCTCCCTCTGGGTGGTGCGGTCTTCCGGATTCTCCATCGCCGACCACCCGGCGCCATCGTAGTGTGCGATGGCACCGTTATTGCCCACCGCAAAGACATCACCAGGCCCGCTGCCCCAGATGCCCCTGAGCCGATCCAATACCCCGCTGTCCATGCCATCGGACCAGTTGGAACCATCATAATGCAGTATCTTCATGTCATCATAGCCGCCTTTGACGACACTGCCGGTATGGCCCAGCACAAACACATCATTTGCGCCGCTGCCCCACAGCCCGTAGCGCGTCGGCCGGCCCGGAATGCCGGCATAGGACGGCTGCCAGCTGACCCCGCCATCGCTGCTCTTGTGCAGGGGAATCAGTGTGCCGCCGCTGTAACCGCAGCCGGCATAAATCACCTGGGGATTGTCCGGATCGATCAACAACGCATTGACAATCACATCGGTGAGCCCTGTGGGGGCCCAGGTGCTTCCAGCGTTGGTCGTCAGATACAATATGCCCTCGACTCTGGGCGCATTATAGTTGCCGCCGCCGGCAAGGATGCGATTGGAATCCGTCGGATCGATGACCACCACATTAAAGTCAAACGTGTCGCTGGACAGCACCTCGCTGAGGTTGGCGCCGCTGTCGGTGCTCTTGTACACGCGGCCGGCGCTGCCACCGACTTTGCGCGTGGTGACAAACAGCGTGGATCCATTTGATGCGACGGCAATATCGCTGACCCGCATATCGGCGTCAATATCACTGCTATTGACAATCGACCAGCTGTCGCCGCGATCCACCGTCTTTGCCAGATACTCCTGACCGCCGGCGTAAAACGCCGAGCCATCGGACACCGTCCGATCGAAAGCCACCGCAAAGGCCCTGGTATCGGGCAACCCTTCGGTAGCGGCAGGCGTCCAATCACCATCCCCGATTTTTACGGATACCCCCGCACCGGTGGCCGCAATCAGATAGGCCGGATTGGGACCCGCGGCAGAGATCGCGTCGATGTCGTGGGTGGAGATCGAATTGACGCCCTCATTTTGTTCGGTGACATCAAAATCGTCGGAGCTGCTGATGTAGGTGGCCTTGAACACGCCTTTTTCTACTTCGCCACCAAACAGGATGTCGCCGCTGGTGGGATGCACCGCCAGGGTGATGAACTGCAGCTCTAAATTGGACAGCTGCCCGAAGGTAAATTGACCGGCACTGAACTCGCCTCTGACGATGCCGGTTTTGCCGGAAGCCTTATCGTGGGCAGCCGCATACAGCACATTGGCGTCCTGCGGATCAAAGGCCAGCGCACGCACATTGCTGTCGCTGTCGCAGGACCCGTAAATCGTCTCCCAGCTGCCCCGATAATTGCTGATGATCCCGCAGTAGGTGGCGATAAACACCTTGCCGGGATCCGCCGGCCAAAGCTCGAGATCATAATAAGTTGTGCTATCAGAACGCGCTTCAGCCCAGCTGACACCCGAATTTGTGCTCTGATACAGTTTGCCGGTGAAAGTGTCGTTGTGTCCATAGGAAGTCGTAATGGCCCACACATTGGCGCTGGTGCTCGGATCGATCGCAATATCCACCACCGTGTTGTCGAAATTATTGGACGCATCAAAGCCGGTCTTGATCCAGGTCGCACCATCATCGGTGGTTTTGTAGATGGCACCGTTGGGAATCGAGCCAAACGGCCCGCTGGTGCCCACATACACGGTCTGAGGATCACCGGGAGGATTGCCGGGAGCGATGGCCAGCGATTGGCAAAAGCGCATTTTGTCGGTTGCACCACCGCAGTTGGTGCAGGTCTCCTGCATATCGCTGTTGGAAATATGCGTCCAGTCCACACCCCCGTTGAGGCTTTTTTCAGCCCCGAAATTGTGCGCCACCCAGACGCTATTGGGATCGCCGGGTGCGATCCTTACAGCCCAGACCGCGGTGTTGCGGAATGTGGCCACGCCCTCCAGATCACCGCCCTCCTGACCGGTGCGCACCGGCTCCCAGGTATTGCCGCTGTCGCTGGAAAAGAACAGACCATCACCGTAATAGCTGCCGGCAAACAATCTGCTGGTGTCTGTGGAATCAATTTCAATATCGTAAATCTGACCGCCGTAAAGCCCCAGATTGTTCCATTCGCGTTTGAAGGGAAAATCATCGGGATTCAACGGGTCGGTGCCGGCTGCCACCTCAACCCCGTCACTGTACTCATCGCCGTCGGTGTCAAACTTATTGGGGTCGGTGCCCGCCAGATACTCCTGCCAGTTGGCAAAATCATCATCATCCCCGTCACCGGCGCTGTCATCCACAAAGGGATTGAGGCCGTTGTCGACTTCCCAGCCGTCCTGCATATTATCATCATCGCTGTCGGAATCCGTGGGATCTGTGCCCTTTAGATACTCTTCTAAATTGGTCAGGCCATCCCCATCAAAGTCATCGCCGGCCAAAACGTCAGCAATGGAAACGATACCATCATTCGGATCGGCGTCGACGATCTGCTGCTCCCATGAATCCGGCATCTGATCGGTGTCGATATCGGTGAGCGGGGTCGTAATAAAGGTGAGCATATTCCAGTAGCCCGGACTCGATGACCCGTTGTCGACATTCTGATCGAAGAACTCTCTTCTGGTTTTGACTCTCCAACGATAAAGCGTGCTATTTTTCAGAAAACCTTCCGGAAGTTGATACTCACTGTTTTGAGTGTGGAATTGGAAGACCAGATTGTAATCGTAATCGTAGATGTCCAGCGAATAGAAAGCGGCGTCGGTAACATCCGCCCAGTCGAAATCAACCGCCGTACTGCCGATATCCGTGTCATTTGCAGGGCTCAGGGTTGCTTCAGACGGAAATCCTATGGGAAGGGCGGTTAGCTCTTCGGTCTTTTGAAATGAATGCCCGTCATTGTCTTCAACCACAAATGTGTAAATGCCGCCACTTACAGGCGCCAGTGAAGAGCTGGCAGAATAGATGGCAGACGTCTGGGTGGCAGGTACAAATGGATTATCACCATAAAAGTCGAGGTCTTCCGAAGCACCTCCGGGATGGATGACTTTAACCGATTGAATATTATCCGGTACGCCCTGGGCATCATGAACCTTAATCCAGAACGAAAGCGATCCCCCGGAATAGACATCCGTCCAGGTATGAACCCCATGATTGCTAAAAGTGATAAACGGATCGACCGCTTCCTGGCTATCGGTGTAGAATATGAAGTTGTCATTATTTGAAGATGGTGTTTTGGATGCGTTGTCGATATTCAAAGCCCTGTGTGCATCCCGCGCTTCGATGCGGAACCGGTAATACGAATTGGGATTAAGTACCCCCGGTGGAACTGATTTTGCAGTTTGAGCGCCGGTATAGCCTCTCCAGATTGTCTGGCTATTATCATTGTTATAAATACGGACCCGATACGAGTTTGCACCTGAAACAGGGTCCCAGGTAAAAATGGGTGTTGGGCCCGTCGACATATTAATCCGGGCCTGGATGCTCTTATAGGGAACTGCTGCCGGATAGGTGGTTCCGCCAGGGGTGTAGGTATCCGACACGAGGCCTGTGGAGGGGCTGTCGGCCGTGAACGTGAGATCCGCTCCGTCCCATGATATGGAAATGGTAATGGTATCGCCGGGTGTGATGCCACCGCCGGATATCAACTCACCGGAGGCAAGATTATTCCATTGACTGGTGCCCTGCTTACCGATGAAATCATCCCCAACGCTCCAGGTGACGCGGTTTCCGTAGACACTGAGGATACCCCACACATCGGTGGTTCCGTTGTGAAACCAGGTGCCGCTTATCCTGGCCCTGGGCGGACCGTTGGCGTTGCTGACGTCGGTTACGGTGGTATCTACCTGGATGGAATCAATTGTCTCCGGGCGCTTAAAACTTAGTCCTCCGTTCGCCCGCCCCACCGAACCACTGAGGGTTGATTGCAGTTTGTCACCGCTTATTGACAGGTTTGAAAACCAGGATTCCCATTTGCTCAGATCAAGATCATTTATGGATGCATAGGAAAAGGTATCATAAAGCCCGCCATTGACGTAGACATTGTCAAAGGTGGCAGTGATGTATTCATCTTGCAGGGTGGGCGTGAAGCTGGTCTCATCCGGGGGTTCTAAAGGACTTGCATCAAGATACTCTACGACAGCTTCACTCTCATTGCCATCAAGGTCAGTTACCCTGAAAGTATAATTCCCGGACTGCACCGGACCCGAATCGTACATTTCATAGTATCCAGCCGTCGTGGTTGCGGGGCGGGAAAAGAACATGTCGTGCACGCTTGTATCCGGATATTCCACTGTCACCATATGCGAAGAGCCGTCCCCGGCAACACCATCATGATCGATCACTTTTATCCAGGTAGAAAGACCCGAATCAATTCCGCCGGGCCAGGTGACCGCTCCCCAGCCATCCAGATCGATGGCCGGTTTGTAGCTGTGGGGGGATAATGGATCGGCTACTGTAAAAGGGATCGAGGCGCTGTTCGCGCGGTTTTGGGTTTTTAGCCATTCATTGCTGTCCGTGAGGCGAACTCGCCACCAATAGGTTTCGCCCGGAATCAGTATACCGTGCGGGATCGTATAATAAAGTAAATCTATAGCTCTGCTCGTCGAGAAAACCCGCCATTCGCCTACCACCCCCCCATCATCTCGATTGATTGTCAACCGATAGTAAATCGCAATATCCGGATCCGATTGATAGTCAACCGGATCCCAGCTAAAAATGGGTGTCTGGGAAGTGATTGTGGCTCCGGAAGCCGGTGAGAAGGTGCCGGTATCAGGTATGGGCAGGGTTCTTAATACATACTGGTAGTCGGTAACCGACACCGTGGCATCCGTGCTGGTGACGGTAAAGGTATATACACCCCGGGTCGGCTGACCGGTTAAAGACACAAAGAAGTTGTTCCACTGACCGGTTTCATCAAAGACCAAATTCCCCGGATATGAGGCGACCACCAACGCGTTAGGATCGGTAACCTCAATCGAAGAAATGTCGTCCGGTAAATTTCCGGCAAAATCACCTCCAAGGTTAACATCGATATAGGTGTTAAAGTTGCCACCGGGCTGGTGAACATTTATCACCGACCCTTCGACAGTGAAACCCGCTTCCATCGTAAAGTCGATGTTGCTGACAGGTGGTCCCACACTTACAGTCACGGGCATGGCCGAATTGCAATCACGGGTACCTTCACTGTAATCGTACCACTCGTCTAAATAATTCTGGCCTTGCGGAAAAGCATGGATGTAAGCGTCTCCCGGCGGAAGGCCCTGGATGAGATAGTCGCCGTTTGCGTCCGTATCCGTCCCGCCAATCCAATTATTCCAGCATCGATCTGAAAAGGCTTCAATCCCTAGGCCTTCAATCGGTTGACCTCCGCTCGTGGTAACTCTGCCGGAGATCGAGCCGCCCCCATCAAGCGTGATGTCCGTACCGGGGTTGTCCACACCGGCAACCACACTCAATGGAGCCGCATCATTACAATCGGTTGATCCATCAACACCATCCCACCATTCATCCACATAGTTCAGCCCCCAACAATGCGCGCAGGTCTGTACATATACGTCATCCCTTTCGGGAATTGCGAAGATGGTGTAATCGCCATTTACATCTGTTTCAGCGCCCCCGAACCACTCACCGTCGCCACACAGGCTGTCGTTGACATGCACCCATAAGCCCTCAATTGGCTGTCCTCCAGTGGCCGTTATACGACCGGATATACTGCCCCCCAGATCCAGCTGGAAGTTGATCCCGCTCTCGCCGCCGACATCCGGAATGAGTAATCCTGCACCGGAACAGTCATAGACACTTCCACCACTGGCCCAATAGGCATCGCGATAATTGGACTGGTTCATATGGTGTGTTCTCAGAAAATAAGTGCCAAGTGGTACACCCTTAATCGAATACGTTCCATTTGCAGGATCAGTGTTGGTACTTTGAACTTGCTGATGGTTACCACATGGATCCCCTTGAATAGCTGCGACATTAATTTCTACACCGGCAACCGGTGTAATTCCATCGCTTTGATAAACCGTACCGGAAATCTCGGCTCCTAGATCCAGCTGAAAGTTGATGCCGCTTTCGGTTTGGCCTCCAGTATTTAAAGTAATGGACTCGGCATCGTTACAATCTAAAGAGCTGCCGGCGGCGGCCCACCACTCATTTACATAATTGGATTGATTCTGGTTATGGGTTCGCAGGTAGTAGGTGCCAAGTGGTACACCCATAAAACGATAAGTACCATCAGCCGGGTTCGTGTTTTCACCTGTGATATGCTGATAATTGCCACAAGGATCACCCTGGACAACTTCGACATTAATTTCCACACCGGTTACCGGTGTAATGCCATCATCTTGATAAACCGTACCGGAAATCTCGGCTCCCAGATCCAGCTCGAAGTTGACGCCGCTCTGTCCACCGGCACCCATGGTAATTGAATCGGCAGCGTTGCAATCTAAAGAACCGCCGGCGGCGGCCCACCATTCATCGAGATAATTGGACTGGTTCCTATGGTGTGTTCGCAGAAAGTAGGTGCCAAGTGGTACACCCCTGATCGAATAGGTTCCATCTGCAGGATCAGTGTGGCCATCTACAGTTCCCTGATGGTTGCCACATGGATCTCCTTGAATAGTTGTGACATTAATTTCCACACCGGTAACCGGTGTAATTCCATCGCTTTGATAAACTGTGCCGGAAATTTCAGCTCCCAGATCCAGATGGAAGTTGACCCCGCTCTGACCGCCGGCACCCAGAATAATTGAATCGGCATCGTTGCAATCTAAAGAGCTGCCTGCGGAGGCCCACCACTCATTTACATAATTAGACTGATTCTGGTTATGGGTTCGCAGATAGTACGTCTCAAGTGGTAACCCCCTAAAGTGATAGGTGCCATCAATTGGGTTCGTGTTAACGCCTGCGACATGCTGCTGGTTTCCGCAAGGGTCACCCTGAGCAACTTCGACATTAATTTCCACACCGATAATCGGTGTAATTCCATCGCTTTGATAAACCGTACCGGAGATCTCGGCTCCCAGATCCAGCTCGAAGTTGACGCCGCTCTGTCCACCGGCACCCAGGGTAATGGAATCGGCAGCGTTGCAATCTAAAGAGCCGCCGCTTGCGGTCCACCATTCGTTCAGATAGTTCGATTGGTTTATATTCCAGGTTTGCAAAAAATAGGTCCCAAGCGGTATACCCATGACCGTATAGGTGCCGTCCGCAGGGTCAGTGTCACTACTTCCCATATATTGAGAGTCGCCGCATGGATCGCCCTGGTAGACATGCACCCTTATTGGGACTCCCGTGACGGGGGTCGTTCCGTTACTCTGATAAACGGTGCCGGAAATCTCGGCTCCCAGATCCAGCTGAAAGTTGATGCCGCTTTCGGTTTGGCCTCCAGTATTTAAAGTAATGGACTCGGCATCGTTACAATCTAAAGAGCTGCCGGCGGCGGCCCACCATTCGTCGACATAATTGGATTGATTCTGGTTATGAGTTCGCAGGTAGTAGGTGCCAAGTGGTATACCCTTGATCGAATACGTTCCGGAGGATGGGTTCGTGTTTCCACCTGTGATATGCTCATAATTGCCACACGGATCACCCTGATAAACTTCGACATTAATTTCCACACCGGTAACCGGTGTAGTTCCATCGTCTTGATAAACCGTACCGGAAATCTCAGCCCCCAGATCCAGTTGGAAGTTGACGCCGCTTCGGCCGCCGGCATCCAAAGTAATGAAATCGGCAGCGTTACAATCTAAAGAACTGCCGCCAGTGGCCCACCACTCATTTACATAATTGGACTCGTCGTCATTCCAGGTTCTCAACGCAAAAGTCCAGGTCGGCAGACCCATCAGGGTATAGGTGCCATCGGTGTCGTCCGTATGGACACTTCTAAATCCTTGCCAGGCGCCGCAGGGATCTCCCTGAATGGCTGCAACCTGGATAGATACACCGGTAATCGGCGTTGTTCCGTTACTCTCATAAACGGTTCCGGTAATTTGGGCCCCAAGGTCTAACTTAAAGCTCACACCTGTTGCGCCGCCGCCCGGTACTGTGAAGATCTCGGCGTCGCTGCAATAGTAAGCGTTACCGCCGTTTGTCCACCACTCGTCGATGTAATTGGACTGGTTCATGTTGTGGGTTTGCAGGTAAACATCACCTATCGGCACGCCTTTTAAGGTGAAGGAACCATCAGCCGTATCTGACCAGACGGTGGTCTGCCAGGTCCACTGGTTACAGGGCGCGTCCGCTTTAAAAATGCTTACTTCGATATTTGCATCGGTAACCGGTGTAATTCCATCGCTTTGATAAACCGTGCCGGAAACCTCAACACCGAAATCCAGTTGAAAATCATTGTCAGGCGCCAACTGGCCGGCAGTCACATCAAGATACCCGGCGCCACCGCAGCTGATCACACTGCCGCCGGAGGCCCACCATTCGTTGACATAATTGGACTGGTACATATTGTCGCTATGCAGGTAATATTGACCGGGCGGCAAGCCGACAATAATGTATGTGCCGTCGGCATTTGTCTCTGTAGAATAGGTCTGGCCCCACCAATTCCCGCAGGGATCTCCAGAAACCGCCTGCACTTGAATCCTATCGGCGGTTATCGGGTTTGGACCGCTATCGTTGATAGTACCGCTGATGGCAGCGGTTCCGGGCGGTGTAAACTCATTGGGGTCATTTGGATTCGTACCGTTATTGACTTCATCGCCGTCATTGACCCAGTCTCCGTCGCTGTCCGGATCGTTGGGATCGGTGCTGTTCTGGTACTCTTGTAGGTTGGTGAGACCGTCACCGTCCGGATCATCATCGGCATCATTAACCTCCGGATTAAGCCCATGTTCATTTTCCCAGGCATCCGGCATACCGTCATCATCACTGTCTAATGTGCTGGCAATCGAAAACCGTGAGTTTGCAACATGCATTGTGCTGATGTTGGAAAAAAAGTCCACTTCGTTACCAATATCCTCCCTAAAAGCATATACCCGCAATCCATATGTATAGCCGTTTGAAAGGATACTATCCGGAACTGTATATTGCGTATCGGTAAGCTCGCCGCTCCAGTGGACCGTAGGAAAAGCCCATGCGCTCATTATTCGAACCTTGTAATAGGTGGCGCCCGGAACAAGATCCCAGGAGATGGTGGGGGTTGTCGTGAATAGTAGCGTCCCATCGGCAGGCGAGACGTTGGTGGCCCAGGGAAGTCTATTGGCGACTACATCCGGCAGGGTATCTGTCACAGTCAACTCGTTGTCATCAAAGTCCACCACCCGGAAAGTGTAAATACCGCTAGGGATCAAAGACGCGTCGGTGTAAATCTCATCGGCAAAGTAATTGAATCCCCAACTCGGACTGTCATCATATTTGAGCACCCGCTTGGTGACGCCGTCCGGGTAGGTGACCTCGACGAGCTTGATATTTTCAGGCACGCCGTCCAAATCGTCGACCTGAGCGCCGAACTCCAACCAGTACACCGATGTCCCGGTCTCCGGGTGGGGCCCCTGGAAGACGGCTACGCCGAAGGTGTCCAGATCTAGCTGCGGGGCCGCTGGCCCATACACTGGTGTGGTGATAAACGTATTACTATGCCAGTTAGCAAATGGGGGAACTTTTGATCCATTATCTAAATTGTCTTCAAAGAATTCGCGTCTGGTGCGAATATTGTAACGGAAGAGGCTATTTTCTGAGAATAATCCTTCGGGAAGCGAGTATTGGCTGTCAGTTGTTTTGAGATTACCGAGGTAGTTTGAGTCTTGGTCATATAAATTGATCTGATAAAACGCTGCTCCGGGCACATCGTCCCAGTCAAAGCTTACACCCGTACCGTCAATCAGGCTGTTATGAGCCGGCACCAGCGAGCTCTCCGGTGGAGAATCGATTGGATTCGGAGTGAGTTCCTCAGTTGTGATAAAGGTGTTTGTGTCTTTGTCTGTTACAGTAAAGGTATAGGTGCCGACAGGTGTGTCACCGAAGAATACGCCGCGATATCTACCCTGGTTCGCTGATTCCTCTTCGTCCAGGTAGAGGTTGACATCTCCCAGTCCGCCGGGCAGCGTCACGATGACAGTATCAATGTTTCCGGGCACGCCCTGAGCGTCATGGATAACTACCTGAAACCAAGTATTTGCGCCATAAGGTGCGGGATGTGTCCAGGTATAAACTCCGATGCTTGCCAGGTCAATGTACGGGTCCTGGGCTTCCGCCCCCGTGTCGACAAAAATACTGGTCGAGTTGTGATCGCTGGCGGTAACATTATCCCACTCAAACCACTGGTGGTCTTTCAAAGCATAGATCCGGTATTTATAGATCCCCTCGGGCTTGATGATACCGGGTGGCAGTATATAGGGGGGCGCGGTTGTGTAACCCTGATAAATCCTGTTATCGTTCCAGCCGTAAATTCTGACCCTGTAGTGGGTGGCATTCGGATCTGTGGTCCAGTTAAAGGTCGGGGTGGTGGTGTCCGTGCTGACATAGCACTCGACGCCGATGGATCTTTCAGGATCCGGCGTCGGATTAATGCTGCCGGGCACGGTGAAACCGGTGCTGAAATCCACACCCGGACCGACAACACCGAAGGTAAAGGTGGCCGTGGATTCATCCCAGTCTATTGAGAGTTGATAATCGTTGCCTGCAGTTAGTGTCTCCGGTATGACGGTGTAAGGCACCAGGAACTTTGCAATCGTGTGATCGCCATCCAGGTATTCGCTGTAAACCCAATAAACGGCCTCGGTTCCGCGGATACCCAGGCTCGCGTTTACTTCTCCGGTGCTGTCGATGCAATACTCACCCTTAATGTAGGCCATGAAATATTTGGCACTTCCGGTAAGATCAGTGACCCGCACGGTGGCCTGGAGTTCATTGACGGATCCCGGATTTAACATGTCCATGTTGACCTCATCCGATTCCGGGAACCAGGTATCTTCCATCCGGACTTCGCCGCCGATGTAAGTCGCTTCCGGCGGCAGGTAATCCCACAGCCCGGCATTAAATCCGGATTCGAAATCATCATAAAGCGATCCGTTTACATAGACATTATCAAAGAAAGCCGTGATGGAATGCGGCGTGCCGAGCCCGGGCGAGAAGGTGGTTTCATCCAGCGGGCCCACAGTGTCAACGGTCAGATCGTCGCTGGCCTCGCTGAAATCGCCGTCCGGATCGGTGACCCGGTATATATAGGTGCCGTCGTATGTTCCCGGATCGATTGGCTGGTCAATGGTGCCGTCCCCGAAAAAGTAATAGGCGGAGTTGGACTCGTCCTGGCTGTCAAACCACAGATTGTAAGTCTCACCGCCCGGATAGGTCACCGTGACCGTGTGGGAGCTGCCGTCAGGGGCGACGCCGTCATGGTCCACTACTTTGACCCAGTGATTCAAGGCGGTGGTCGGATTACTTGGGTCAAAGGTCCACGTATAAACACCGATTCCATCATAGGCTAAATCGAGCCCCGGCACCGCCGAGCCGCCGATTTGCAAATCTAAAACGTAGGTCCCGGCGGGTGTTGTAAAGAAAGGAGGGGTAATCTGTGGTTCACCCGGGTCAAAAATGCCATTTGAGTTTAAATCCCACCATACCCAAACAAACACATTAATCCCGGTTGTCACGTAATCGATCGTATAGGACATCCCTTCAATAAACTCATCAGCGTATATAGTTTGAAAGCCGAGGCGGTTTTCCGGGGCTGTATTGAAGCTGCCATCATATTGAAAAGCTTGAATAAAGATAGTACCTTCACCGCTGTGATAGGGTATGGATAAATTTCCATCAATTGTTGTACCACCCAAGGTACAGACTTCGGGGTTAATTCCCCAGTCACTTTGGATATAATAAGGAAAAATCCCCCCAAGCGTCGCATCGGGATCGGAGGGATTGAGGCCGTATCCGACCGTATTTTCAAGGGCATGATCGCACTCATCGAAAAGAGGTAGAAAATCCCTTAAATCATAGGGACCGCTGTCTTTGCCAAAGAAGGGATTAGGATTTATACTTTCGGTTTTTATTTCAGAAAAGTTCAGATCTGCGGTGAAAGTACCCGAATATATGCCTCTAGTCGCGGACCAGCCGTCATAGCTTCCGGTGATTTGGGTTTGTGTGGGGTTAAAGGTTGCATCATTAAATGCAACTTCGTTGTATGGCCACCCGTATGCCTCTAATTGAATGTCAATGTTATCCCCATCGATAAAAACGCATACAATTTCGCCATCCCAGCCAACGAATGCATCGTTACCTTGGGCAAAATAGTCACCTGTGCTCATATCGAAATCAAAATCTGCTATAAATTGATCGCTGCTTGAATCATCAATAAATATCCATTCGTCTTTCTCATTCGTCATATCAACGACTGTGCTTCCCGGATCTTGGAGTGAATTTCTTATATCCGTTAAACTAGTTTGCTGCCATTCTGCTAATGGGCGGTCGCATTCATCGATTTCTATTAATTCTTCGGCATCTGGATTCAGATCGTAATCATTTAGGATTTTATCGGTAGCAATCAGGTGATCATCAATGGCATCCACTAGTGATTCACGCGCTTGATCGAGGAGTGCAATCCCGTCGACGGACATATTAGAGGAATCTGGCAGTAATATTAAAAATTCCTGGTATCGATCCAAAAGCCTATTTATTTCAAGTGCTTCAAGATTTTCCAGCGCGGCGATTTCGCGCAAATCGATATCCAGGTCATAGGCACAAGTTATTAAAATTAACGATTTAAATGCTTTTAGAGAGGCTCTAAACAGCATTATATCACCGTAGTCTATTTCAAGATCCAGATCCCTATTGGTATTTGCTACGGGGGCTATGTGTTTAGAATTTTCGTCCCAGGCACCTATCGTTACATCTAAATTGTTTATCGATTCATTAACCGCATTGAGTATGTCGTTATGCACGTATGCCCGAACGGTTTCGCCCTTTGGAGCACCGCCAGGAACGTTATACTTATCATTGATATCAAGTGGTAATTGATAATCGAGAATGTCTAAATTATCGCCCGTGCGAGAGATGCCATATTGTTCATAGAGTTCGGGTATTCCTCCGGAATCAGAGGTAAATGCAAAATAAAGCAGACGCGTAAAAGCAAGGTAGGCATTTATTACCGGATCATCCGGATGATCCGCTATTGCATTACTAAATATGGTGTGCGCCTCCAAAGCGTCATCTATGGACTCAGTATATAATTTTTGTTCTCCGCTGTTAATATAATCTTGAGGCAGTGCATAGGCATTCAAAGTATAAATCGAAAAAAGCATAGACATAATAAGCACAAACGTGCTTGCTATCTTTCTTGCCCTCACCTTGGTAATGGCAGATTCCATGTCTCTCCCCTTATCTTCCCTTGCACGGATTAACAATTTTGTATGCATATTTAAGCAAACTATGTTTTACGAAAGGAATTGGGATACGAAAATTTTATTGTCAGCCTAGTTTTTTTAAAAAGAAATCTGTAATTAATTTTTCCCCTGTGATTTGCCCACTCTGCGTTTTTAGGACAAATTTATTTTTGATCTCAAAAGTCCCTTTTTCGAGATAAATCATTAAGCGGTTTGTCGATAACTGATTAGATTCAGCTGTCGCAATGATTTGGCCTTTTAGGATAATCCTTTGCCGAGAGCTATCAAAAGTTGCTTTACTGGCGTGAATTTTCGTTACAGGTGCGTTAGCGAAACGGAAGTTTATTTTTACCGGTTTGAAAATAATAGATGTGGCTCCTTTTAGTGAAGAACCAAGCGGGGTTTCCTGTGAAAATAATCCTTTGATAGTAGTTTCGTTTTTCCCCGGCAAGTCCTCATTGATAAACAAATCGATTTCAGCATCGCGGAACTTGGCGGCACGCACGAGTGTAAATTTAAAAATACCGATTTTTTTCTTCTCGATACTAAATTTTGCCGCTTTAATAGTTATTGTTTGTCTGCCTTCATGATATCCATTAAATCGAAAACCTTTTATGACAATGTCTTTTTTCCTTTGTAGTGAGGGATAATTCTTCTTTCCCACCGGAGAATGCTTTGACTCCCTATGAAAGTAGAAAAACAGAGCACTCGAGATCATTGCAAACAAAATTAAAATGACTAAAATCCTATGATATTTTCTGGTCATATCTGTAATAGAATATCTGGGTTTAATTAATCCGGTCAGATTAAATAAGCTCGCAACTCAATGCCAGCAAACTATGAAGTCTGTTTGCCACTAAATGCATAACGCCGTGAAACAGGCTGTCGTTACTATGTGATAAAATAATTCTTTAGGATTATTCCGATAGAGAGAGGAGATGGTTACCGGCTTCAGACAGACCAGAGTCAGTCTAGACCAATTGACGTATCAGCTTTGAGAACAAATCAGGATAAGTTGAAACAGACGCAGCTCTAGTATTCACTTTCCATTATTGATCGAAAAAATTTTGCCGGTGATTTGCTGGTACAGGATTGCTAAGTTCCCCCCTCATCTTTGCCTTAAACAAATGCTTTATTAAAAATTAGGAAGATAAATGCTAATT
>Ga0255055_10001819_pt1 | contig 15311 bp, 10 predicted proteins | sample JV7_2_27_MG_FD_188633 | JGI IMG/M metagenome (GOLD analysis project Ga0255055, IMG submission 188633) | Seawater microbial communities from Jervis Inlet, British Columbia, Canada - JV7_2_27 | ecosystem: Environmental > Aquatic > Marine > Inlet | place: Canada: British Columbia | collected... | reverse complement strand
TAGGGAGTGGCCGCGGCCGCGAACCACGACGACCCCCATCCGACGAAGATCGCGACGTAGATGCCGGAGAAGATCTGGAACAGCAGCATGCCGAAGAGAATCCAATCCGGAACCGTCGTCACGACGCGGATCTTGCGATAGCGGATACGGCGGAGAACGGCCATCACGAGACCGACGAAAGCCAGCATCCCGCAGATGAGAGCGCTGACCTCGAGGATGTACAGCCGCAGCGGCCGGCCGTTCCACGCCAGGACGGCGCGCGGGATCACGAAGGCGACCACATGACCCGCGAGGACCACCAGGATGCCGTAATGAAACGGCACCATGCCCCAGAAGTGTTGCCGGTTCTCCAGCAACTGGGACGAGAGGCTCGAGTAGGTGAAGCTCTGATGGCGGTAGCGATGAATCGTCCCGATGAAGAACACCGCGAACGCCAGGTACGGCAACGCGACGAACAGGAACTGATCCAGGTAACGGAGCGTCGCGCTATCGAATGTCATGATCCTCTCCGCTGCGCGCCGAAGACCGGCAACGGGTTGCCCCAACCGGGAGGGTCTCCGCGGTGTTGACGCGGGGCGACGACTTGCACGTCGTGGTCCCCGCGCACCACCTGGGAGACCGCCTTCAGGACCGCCCGGTAGGGGTGCTCCTCGTCGTTCATTCCGGTGAGCATCTTCTCCAGGGCCGGCAACAGGTAGCGAGCCGCCAGTTCGTCGGCCTCGTCGCCCGTGAGACGTCCGAGCAGAATCAGGACGTGGGTCAGGTGGTCCGGCAGCTCACGCGACTCGAGTACGTTCATCTCCCGCATCCGCTGTCTCATCTTCACGAGAAAGGCACCGCGGGCGTAATCCTCGCCGTAGATGTGCCACCCGATCTCGAGCGTGCACACCGGGTTGATGTCGAAGGTCCGCGTGTACAGCTCCTGAATCTGCACGACGCTCATATCCCGGACCAGGTCGTCCAGCGGCTTCAGCAACTCCGCCGACGAAGCATCGCCGTCCTCCAGGGCGCGCGCGCAGCGGTCCAGCCGCGATGCGTAGTCGTCCTGCGGGTAGTCGAACAGACCGGCGAGCAGGTCGTAACGCTGGGCCTTGGGGACCATCACATCCCCCGCTTGGGGCCGCTGAGGAACCCGAAGCCGACCGACTGTTTGTGCTCGAGCGGGTCCCGCATCATCTCGATCGCTTCCTCCCGGTGGGCCGGCGGGATGACGAAGCGATCGTCGGCGTTGCACAGCGACGTCAGCCGGTAGATCGCCTCGGCCTCCTCCACCGAGCAGTCCGCCGCGCTCAGCAGCCTTTTCACCACCTCGCCGTCGACGTCGCCCACGGTGACGGAGCGCCGGTAATGGCGCACCGCCATCTGCTTCCTCAGCGCGTAGCTCACCTTGCCGGCGTTCCCCGCCGCCAGGAGGGAGGCCAGGTACTCCACCGGCATGCGGGACTTCTCGATGTCGTGGAAGAACTCGTCCGAGTCGGTGGAGACCGTTTCTTTGTCGCGGTTCGACATCACCGGCAGCAGTGGCGGCACGTAGAACAGCATCGGCATGGTCCGAAACTCGATGTGCGGTGGGAGGGCGAGCTTCCACTCCTTGACGAACCGATAGACCGGCGAGTTGCGCGCCGACTCCATCACCGAATCGTGAATGCCGCCGCGCCGAGCGGCTTTGATCACTTCGGGATCACGCGGATCGAGGATCAAGGAGCGCTGAGCCTCGACCAGATCCTGGTCTGGAGCCTTCGCGACCTCCTCGATGCGATCCGCGTCGTACAGAAGCACCCCGAGGTAGCGGATCCTGCCGACGCAGGAATGGAAGCAGGCCGGGGCCTGTCCGGTTTCCAGCCGAGGGAAACAGAGGATGCACTTCTCGGATTTGCCGGTCTGCCAGTTGAAGTAGGTCTTCTTGTACGGACACGCGGCCACACAGGACCGCCAGGCGCGGCAGACTTTCTGGTCGATGAGGACGATGCCGTCCTCGCCACGCTTGTACAGCGCTCCGCTGGGGCACGAAGCGACGCAGGCCGGGTTCAAGCAGTGATTGCAGATACGCGGGAAGTAGAAGAAGACCAGACGCTCGATGGCGAACAGCTGCGCCCTCTGCTCCGCCGTGAGGGCATCCAGGTTGGGATCGTTTTCGGCATACAACGGCGAGCCGCTCAGATCGTCGTCCCAGTTGGGCCCGGCCTCGATGTCGATGTACTCGCCGTCGATCATCGAGATCGGCTTCGCGGTGGGCTGATCGTCTCCTTCGGGGGCGTTGAACAGGTTCTGGTAGTCGTAGGTCCACGGCTCGTAGTAGTCGTCCAGGCTGGGCATCGACGGGTTGTGGAAGATGTTCGCCACGATCCGGGCCTTGCCCGTCGAACGCAGCCGGAGATCGCCGTTGTTCTTCCAGCCGCCCCGGTACTTCTCCTGGTTCTCCCACTGCGTCGGGTAACCGGTGCCGGGCTTGGTCTCCACGTTGTTCCACCACATGTACTCGGTGCCTTTGCGATCGGTCCAGATGTTCTTGCAGGCGATGCTGCACGTGTGGCATCCGATGCACTTGTCCAGGTGGAACACCATCGAAATCTGGGATCTTACGTCCATGGCCGTGTCCTTTTTTTCACCTGTCCCCCTGCTTTCCCCGCCCGGTCGCTACCAGAGGAGCTGCGGAAGCTTGCGCACGTAGATGTGCGTGTCGCGGTTGCAGCCGATGGGGCCCCAGTAATTGAAGTGATAGGTGAACTGTCCGTAGCCTCCGACCAGGAGGTTCGGCTTGAGCCGGGTGCGAGTGACGCTGTTGTGCCCGCCGCCGCGCCGGTTTCCACGCAAGTTCGACTTCGGAACACCGACGGTGCGCTCCGGCGAGTGGTAGACGATGCAGATGCCCCGCGGAATCCGGGCACTGACGCAGGCGCGCGTCACCAGCACGCCGTGGTCGTTGTGCACCTCGACCCAGTCGTTGTCCTTGATGTCGATGATCTCGGCGTCCTTGTCGTTGATCCAGAACGGCTCGCAGCCACGGGACAGCGTGGTCATGCGCTGGTTGTCGCCGTAGGTCGAGTGGATGTGCCACTTGCCGTGAGGGGTCAGGAAGTTGAGCATCAGTGTGGGTCCCACTTCCTCGCTGATCCGCAGGTCGGCGTATTGCGTCGGTGTGGGCTTCGGCTTGTACGTCGGCAGGTGCTCGCCGAACTGGAGGTAGCCCGGGTGGTCCAGGTAGAAATGCTGACGGCCGGTCAGGGTGCGCCACGGCACCCGGGCATCATGGTTGTAGGTGTAGGGTGAGTAGGCCCGGCCGTACTCGATCAGTCCCGACCACATCGGGCTGTTGTGGTAGCGGTGAGGACGCGTCTGCAGGTCCTCGTACGACATGCGCACCGAACGGGTCTTCTCCGCGAGATGCGCCAGCGGCAGACCGACGCGCTCCTCCATGTTCTTGTAGGAGCGATAGGCCAACTCCCCGTTGGTGACCGAGGCCAGGGTGAGCACGGCGTTACAGGCGTCTACGTCGCGCTCGATGGACGGGTAGGCCTTGCCGTTCCACCCGACCTTGCGGCGCTCTACCAGCTCATCGTAGAAGTCCTCGCACTTGTAGTGCGTGCCGTGCGCCCCGAGGCCGTTTTCGCGCACGAGCGGACCGAGCGAGATGTACTGCTTGTGCAGGTCCTTGTAGCTGCGGGTGACCACCTTGAGTGCGGGCATGGTCTTGCCCGGAATCGCCTCGACCTCCCCGTCGAGCCAGTCCCGGATCGCCGGCTGCGCGATCTCGGCCGGCGTGTCGTGCGCCAGAGGGGTGGCCACGAGATCGCGGACCGGTTCCGGGAAGTGGCGCTCGGCCAGTTCCGAAAACTTTTCGGAGATCGACTTGAAGATGTCCCAGTCGCTTTTGGCCTCCCAGCACGGGGGCACCGCCTCGGAAAGCGGATGTACGAAGCTGTGCATGTCCGTCGAGTTGAGATCGGACTTTTCGTACCAGGTCGCGGCGGGGAGGACGATGTCGGAGTAGAGCGCCGAGGTGTCCATCCGAAAGTTGAGATCGACGACGAGATCCATCTTTCCCTGAGGGGCCGTCTCGTGCCATTTGACCTCCCGGACCGAATCGCCGGCGATCTCGGTGGCGATCGCGTTGCTGTGCGTTCCCAGATAGTGCCGCAGGAAGTACTCGTGGCCCTTGCTGCTCGACATCAGGGCGTTGCCGCGCCAGATGAACCAGACGCGGGGCCAGTTCTCCGGCGCGTCGGGGTCCTCCACGGCGAACGTGAGATCCCGCTTCTTGAGCCTCTCGACGACCTGCCGGACGACACCCTCGGCATCGGTCGCGCCTTCGGCCTCGGCCTTCTGGACGATGTCCAGGCTGTTCTCGTTGAACTGCGGGTAGAACGGCATCCAGCCGTTGCGTACGGCCCGGACTTGGGCGTCGATCGTGTGGCCGCTGGCCAGGGAGCCGGGGGGTTGGTTCGGCGGCACGGTGTGATAGTCGGTGAAGGCCTTCTCGTAACGCCACTGATCGGTGTGCACGTAGTGCCAGCTCGGCGCATTCTGCAACCGCGAGGCGGGGATCCAGTCCTTCGCGAAGGCGATGGCGCCCCACGGCTCGGCCGGGGCGAGTTTCTCCTGGCCGACGTAGTGCGCCAGCCCGCCCCCGTTCTTGCCCACGCATCCGCAGAACATGAGGGCGTGGATGCCGGCGCGATACATCAGGTTGGCGTGATACCAGTGGTTGACGCCCGCTCCGATGATGATGGTGCACTTGCCGCCGGTGTGCTCCGCGGTGCTCGCCCACTCCCGGGCGAACTGGAGAAGATCCTTACGGCCCAGACCCGTGTACTTTTCCTGCCAGGCCGGGGTGTAAGGCGCTTCCGCGTCGTCGTAGTCCGCCGGGTACTCCCCGGGCAGACCGCGCGGGACGCCGTACTGGGCCATGAGCAGATCGTAGACCGTCGCGACGATGACTCTCTTGCCGTCCGCCGTCGTCAGGTGCTTGACCGGCACCGTCCGATGCAGCGCGCACCCTTCGGCAAAGTTGTCCAGGACCACGCTCTTCGTGTCGTCCTCCACGCCGAGGAAGGTCAGGACCGGATCGATCTCGCTACCGTCGGTGGCGTCCTGGAGGTTCAGGTTCCAGCGTCCCTTTTCCTTCTCCGCCCAGCGCGAGCCGACGCTACCGCCGGGAACCTTCGGCCGGTTCTCGGTCTTGTCCCAGAAGAGGAATTTCCATTCGCCGTTCTCGATGGTCTGGAATCGCTCGAGACGGTTGGCCCGCAGCATCTGGCCGGGCTTGAGCTCGCCGTTGTCCTCCACGAGCTCCACCAGATGCGGCGCGTCGGTGTACTGCTTGGTGTATTCGATGAAGGCGGGGACCCGACGATCGTGGTGGAACTCCTTGAGGATGACGTGATTGACCGCCATCCACCAGGCGCCGTCCTGTCCGGCGTTGACGTTGAGCCAGGTGTCGGCGTACTTGGCGACCTGGTTGAAGTCCGGCGAGAAGACGTACATCTTCGAGCCGTTGTGACGGGCCTCCGCCGCGAAGTGGCAGTCGGGAGTACGCGTCATGTTCAGGTTCGAGCCCATCACGGCGAGCAGCTTGGCGTTGTACCAGTCGGCCGACTCGTTGACGTCGGTTTGCTCGCCCCAGGTCTCGGGTGAGGCCGAGGGCAGGTCGCAGTACCAGTCGTAGAACGACAGAGAGACTCCGCCCATGAGTTGCAGCATGCGGGCGCCTCCCGCGTAGCTCAGCATCGACATCGCCGGGATGGGAGAGAACCCTGCGATACGGTCGGGGCCGTGTTCCTTGATGGTGCTGATACAGGACGCGGAGATGATCTCCAGCACGTCGTCCCAGCTTGCCCGGAGAAAGCCACCCTTTCCCCGGGCACGCTGCCAACGGGCCCGCGCTTCCGGGTCGTCGGTCAGGGACTTCCACGCCTCGACGGGATCGTCGTGGCGGGCTCGCGCCTTTCTCCACAGTTCGATCAATGCCCCACGGATGTACGGGTACTTCACCCGCAGCGGGCTGTACAGATACCAGGAGTAGGAGATGCCGCGCTGGCAGCCGCGGGGTTCATAGGGCGGCAGCTTCGGGTCGATCTCGGGGTAGTCGAGACCCTGCATCTCCCAGGTGACGATGCCGTCCTTGACATGAATCTGCCACGTGCACCCGCCGGTGCAGTTGACGCCGTGGGTGCTCCGCACGATCTTGTCGTGCTGCCAGCGGTTGCGGTAGAACTCCTCCCACGCGCGCGCCTTGGCACCGACGCTGTCCTTGATCCACGGGTTTGTTCCCATAGTCGTCAGCCTTTCCCTTCCGCGGACTCCTCGTTCACGAGAGGTCTGCGCACCGCGCGAAATCTTCTCTTCCACGTGGCGTCGAACATCACCAGTGCCGCGGCGGTTCCCGCGAGGCCGAGCAGGGTGAAAATCAAGGTCGCCGCCTGGCCACTTTCCGGGGGTGCGACCGCCAGATCGGCAAGGTAGGCAACCAGGGGCAGGATCTCCTCGGAGTCGAGGGGATAGTTCTTATAGACCGCCTGCATGGTCTGGGTCGCCGGCGCGGAGAGCCAGGTCGCCAATCCTTTCCGCCCGTTGAGACGCTCGAAGACGGCGTTGAGGTCGGGCCCGAGCTTGCCCCCGGCGAGGACACCGATACCGTTCACCGAATGGCAGGAAACGCACGGCGCGCCGCCATTGGTGAGTCTCTGGATTCCCAGAAACAGCTCCCGCCCGGCGACGATGTCGGCGGGAGTGAACGGTCGATCGCTGATCTCGATCCCTGCGAACTGAGACTTCTCCAGCGCGGACTCGGCCTCGATCAGGTCCAGCAGGTTCATGGCGCGATCGATGGTCATCCCCGGAACGGCGGTCATGAGGACGCCGCGCGACTCGTCGCGTAGCTTGGTCGCGTAGGCGTCGCCGCTGTCGATGACCGACTTGGGATCGACGATGAAGCGGGCAAGCCAGGCCCTGTCCTTTCGCTCGGTGACGTTGCGCAAATCGGGCCCGACGAGCCGGCCGCCGCCGATCGTGTGGCAGCTCGTGCAGTTCAACCGGAAGTCGTCTACCCGGTCCTGGGCAAGGAACGGTCCCGAGATCACGCCGGTCAAGAGGAGGACGGAAACCATCAGCCCCACGGGCCGGACGGATCGAAAAACGGCGGGCAGTCTCATGACGTTCACCCTCGGTTAGAGGTGCAGGTCGTTGACCAACAGTAGAAAGCACCGTGCCAGCCCGGAGCGTCGGCGACGCGCCACGAAGAGAAGCACCCCAAGCGAATGACAGCGTTGGAGTTATGAACTCCTGCCGCGGTCGGGTGGCAGGCGGGCGCTTCCACTCGGGTGCATACGCCGCGATACACCTCGGCGGGCGCTGCCGGCGTAATCCGTTGGGGAGGAGGACGATGGCGGCGCGTACGTCGGTATGCGGGCCAGAAACGATTGCGACGCAGCTAGCGGAGGATCAGGAAGTGAACTGGCTGCGGTCGAGACCGAGGGTGCGCATGATTCGCTGGAAGGCCGCGCGCGTGAGTCCGCACTGATCGGCGGCGTGCGTCACGTTTCCCGCGGACTGCGTGAGCGCCCGCTCGACGAAGCGGCGCTTGAAGGCCTTCAGCGCCTCCTGCTTGCCTTCCTCGTAGGAAATCGTCTCCAGGCCGGGCACGCTCCAGGGACCGTCGTCGTCTCCGAGGCCGAGGTCGCCGGCGAGGATCTCGTCGCCGCGTGCGAGCACGAGGGCACGCTGGATGCAATTCTCCAACTCGCGAACGTTACCCTTCCACGAATGGCCCTTCAGCTCTTCCAACGCACCGGCGGACAAGCGGGGCCGGCGACCGGTCTGCTCCGCGACGTGCTCCGCATACTTGGCCAGGAAGTGCTCCGCCAGCACGGGGACGTCTCCCGGGCGCTCGCGCAGCGGGGGCAGGTCGATGGTCACGACGCGCAGCCGATAGTAGAGATCCTGCCGGAACTCCCCTGCCTCGATCCGCTCGAGCAGATCGTGGCTCGTGGCCGCGACGAGCCGGAAGTCCACCGGCACCGCCCTCGCGGTGCCCAGGGGGATGATGGTCCTCTCTTGGAGCACCCGGAGAAGCTTGCCCTGAAAGGCCGGAGACATGAGTGCGATCTCGTCGAGGAATACGGTCCCGCCGCGGGCCTGGGCAAACAGGCCTTCTCGATCGCGGTCGGCCCCGGTGAACGCGCCTCTCCGGTGACCGAACAGCTCGGACTCGAGCAGCGTATCGGGAAGCGCGGCGGAGTTGACCGCGAGAAACGGAAGTTTCCGCTTCTCGCTCTGCGCATGGATCGTGCGCGCGATCAGCTCCTTACCGCTGCCGCTCTCCCCTTGGATCAGGACGGACATCGACGTGGGCGCCACCTGTCGGACCCGCTCGAGCACCGTCCTTATTCGCGGATCCTCGGCGATGAAGATCGGCTCGGCGCCGGATGGCGACTTGACAAGGCGACGGGCCTTTTCCCGGATCAGGGCCTCCTGGCCGTAGCGCCCCACCGTTTCCAGTACCTCGTCGTTGTCGAATGGCTTCGTGATGAAGTGCGCGGCTCCGCGGCGCATCGCCTCCACGGCGAGCTCGATGGTCCCGAAGCCGGTGATGAGCACGATCGCGGTCTCGGGGCGCTCGCGACGGAGTACGGAGAGGAGCTCGACCCCCGACATACCGTCCATCGTAATGTCCGACAGGACGAGGTGGGGCGACCACGTCTTGCAGATCTCGAGCGCCTCCTCGCCGCTGGCGGCCTCGCGCACCTCGGCCTTCACCGATTCGACCAAGAGGCGCAGCCCGAGGCGGACGTCGCGCTCGTCGTCAACCACCAACACGCGGAGTTCCCTGGGTTTCCACCGCGACGTCGGGCCAGGGGACACGGTCATCACAGTTCCGCGGCTGCGCCGTGGGCTTGCCGGCGTCCGCGTGTTCGCACCGCCTGTGGTTGCGTCGTCCGCGGAACGCCACGACGTGGAACCACGATCTCGAATACCGTGCGTCCCGGACCGGTCGTGATCAGCGAGAGCCTGCCGCCCTGCGCCTCGACGATGCGACGGGAGGTGGGCAGCCCGAGACCGGTCCCCTCGCCCGGTGGCTTCGTGGTGAAGAACGGTTCGAAGATGTGGTCCCGGTTCCCGGCGGGGATTCCGGGTCCGTCGTCGCGGACGATGATCGCCACCTCGTCGCCCCGATCGGCCGTCGCGATCGCGACTTCCCCTCTGTCTCCGTCCTCGAACGCCTGGATGGCGTTCATCACCAGATTGACGAGCGCCTGTCGCAGCTGCAGCTCGTCGCCGAAGGCCAGCGGGTTCTCGGCCTGCTCCCGGCTGGAGATGGCGACCCCCACACGGTGAGCCACGGGTTCGAGTAGCTGCGTGACGTCGGCGACGAGTTGATGGATTTCGAACTCGCCCAGTTCGGCCGTCGAGGTGGTGGCCATCTCGAGCAAGGCCCGGATCGTCGCCTTGCAACTCTCCGTGTTTCGGTAAACCACCTCGGCATGGGAACGGAGCCCCGACCCCGTGTCCAGCCCCTTCAAGAGCATCTGAGAGAACATGGAGATCGCTGCCAGAGGGTTGTTGAGCTCGTGGGCCATGACGGCCGCGATCTCCCCAAGCACCGAAAGGCGTTCCTGGTGCGCCTGCTGCTCCGACTGCCGTACGCGGGAGGTGACGTCGCGGCTGACGAAGACCTTGCCGGCGATGGCCTCCCTCGGGCCGGAGAGGACGGCACCGTTGATCTCGTAGATCCGGGAGTTCACGGTGATCACGCACCCGTGCGCGTCGTTGCGGAAGTCCGAGATGCAGTGCATGCAGTCCTCGAGGCCCTCCTCCCGCCTGCGGCACTGCAGGCGCGACTCTCCGGTGCCCGTCTTCGACAGGGCCTCGATGACCGGACGCGCGGCGGCGTTGGATAGGGTGATGCGACCGCTCGCATCGAGAATGAACAGCCCGTCCTCCATCGAACGGATGACCGTATTCAAGCGATCGCGCTCGAAGCGGATGTCCGCCTCCTTCCGCTCCAGGACCGCTGCGGTCTGCTGGAGTGTCCGGGTCCGTTCCTCGACGGTGGTCGCCATCAGGTTGAACGCACCGGCGAGATCGCCTACTTCGTCCTTGGAGTTGCACTCGACCCGCGCCGAGAAGTCCCCTTCGGCAATGCGGCGCGCGGCATCCTGGAGTGCGGAAAGGGGCTTGAGCAGGAACTGTTGTGGAAAGAGCAGCAGGCCGATGGTCAACGCGACTAGCGCCAGACCCAGGTAAAGGAACTTCCAGACCATCGCGTCGATCGGAATGGTGAGAACTCCCCCGTCCACGGCCAGGTCCAGCTGCCATCCGGTGCGGGCAATCGTACTGGTGAATCGGAGCTGATCGGATTCGCCGGCGGGTTCCGGCGCTGAGGCATCGGCGGCCGGCGGGTCTGCCTCGACGTCGGAAACAAGAGACAGCGTATGGCCACCCGGGCTGCTCAGCCACGCGGTGAACCCTGTCGCTCCCGGAAACGCCAGCGTCTCTTCGAGGTTCCCGGCCCAAAGATCGGCACGCACGACGATCTGGAGGTATCCCCGGCGCTCGCCACCCTGGATGCCGAACACCGGCGTCGAGAGGACGAACGTGGGGAACGGGAACTCACGGTCACGACCGGTCAGCGGTCCGACCCAGAAACCGTCACGGTCGAACGAAGTCGGAGAAGAGCTTCCGGTGGCGTGGGCGGTCAGGATCGGCTGGCCGTTGGCGTCCAGTAGAAATGCATCGACGAACTCTTCGACCAGCGGCAGCTTATTCACGCGAAGGTGCCGGATGAGCTCGTCGCGCACGACGGCGATTTCGCTCTCGTCGCTGGGGGAACGGCCGACGGTCAGACGTTCGAGCTGCAGCCGGATATAGCCGTCCGACGCGAAGTCCTCCACCCGGCGGCCAAGGAGCTCCAGGGACTTGTCCACGACGAGGTTCAGCGAGGTGGCGCGCTCGTTCAGGCGGAGTTGGATCTGTGTGCTCAGCGAATCCCGCGCCGTCGTGGTCACCACGTAGCCGCCGACGCCGAAGGCCACGACACAGAGAAACGCGAATGTCAGCGGCAGCTTGTGGCGAACCGGAATCCAGGCTAGCGGATCGCGCATCTCTCATCCGCCCCATTGTCGCTATGTCGACCCATCGATCGACCGGGGTTCACAGACTGGCGTGGTCTCGTGCACGCACAAACCTAAGCATACCGCGAAGCCCACCGGAGACCGCCAATAATGATACTCAGCGATCCGTTTCCCGCTCCAGCAGGGCCAGACGGCGCTCGATTCCCAGCAGTTTGTGGATGATGATGATGTGCGTCTGCTTCGCGTCGATGCCGACGGGACTGGTGTCGTCCTTGATCATTTCCTGGATCGCCTCGTACTCCTCGCGTGGTATGTCGACTTTCATGCCGCTCCTCCTCGTTCTTGCCTGCCATGGTCCGTTGCTTGTGTTCGGATCATAAACCCAGAATGCGGTCGATCGCGAACCCGCGCCACCTCGAAGACCGTGCCGGACGAGCCGAACCGGAAACTCAAGGAACGCGTCCGCGCGCCGGCCGCAACCGCAACACGATCAGCCAGGGGCGAGTGAGATAACCGAGCGGAACCGTGATGACGTGCACCAGGCGAGAGAAGGGGAACACCAACAGGAACACGAAGAACGCGGAAGTGTGGAGTTTCACCACGATGGGCAGATTGGCCACCAGCTCGGGGCGGGGCTCGAGGAGAAGCAGCGACCGCAGGTAGGGGGCCATTACCGTGGGACCCCAGAACGATCCGAAGCGGTAACCCAGCGCGACCCACAGACCGGTGACGACCTGAACGGCAAGGACGATCAGCACGACCAGGTCCATGATCGAAGTGACCGCCCGCACCTTCGGCTCGGAGAGACGCCGGTAGATGAGGAACAACAGTCCGGCCAGCATCCACAACCCCAGCGCCAGTCCCGTGATCTCGAGTAGGTAGAGGCGGAGCGGCACACGGTTCCACAGCTCGAAAGCGCTCGGCACGACGAGCGCCGTGAGGTGACCCAGCAGGATCAGGACGATTCCCCAGTGGAACGAGACGGAGCCCCAGAAGAGCTTGCGACGCTCGAACAGCTGGGAGGACAACGACGAGATCGTGAACGGGCGGGTGCGCCAGCGCACGATGGTGACCACCACCGCCAGGGCCAGCGCCACGTATGGGAAGATCACGAAGAGCAGCAGGTTCCAGTTCATCGCGCACCTCCCACGACCGCCTCCAGGGTCTTGGCAGCTTCCCGGGTCGCGTCGAGCAGCCCGCAGTAGGGATTTTCGGGTTCGGCCTTCCGCAGGTCGCGCAGCATTCGCTCGATCGCCCGCTCGATCACTTCGACGAGCTCCGGAATGGGACTTGAGTTACTGTCGAGGTAGCGCAGCACCGGTACCAGATGGTCGGGCAGCTCGCCGTCCGGATCCACCCCACGCGCCTGCTGGGCCCGTTTGAGCGCAGCCATGAACTCGCCACGCTCGTAGCGCTCGCCCCAGATCGAATGCCCGACGTAGGGAACGAAGACCGGGGCCAGGTCGAGCGTCCTGGTGTGCAGCTCCTCCCACTCCCATAGTTGCAGCTCCCCGATCTGCTCCAGGAAGCGGTCGAGGGGCTCGCGCACGGCCGGCGACTCCACTTGCTGGGCGAGGACGCACAGCTCGTCGAGCCGGCCGGGAGCCGGGTAGCGGTAGCAGACGGCGAGCGTGGCGAAGGCGGCCATCACTCCCCTCTCTTCGCCGGTTGGACGCACCCGATTCCGGCCTCCCCCTTGTGGGTCAGCGGATCCCGGAGAGCACCGATGCCGACCTCCCGGTCGTACGGAGGAATGACGAAACGCTCGTCCAGGGTCGCCAGAGTGGTAAGCCGGTAGATCTCCTCGATCTCGTCCGGACCGGTGCCGGCTCCTCGGATCATCTCGAGGGTGGCGTCGTCGATCTCGCCCGTGGTGCTTTGTTGTCGCTTGTAGACACGCACCGCCAGGATCTTGCGAAGAATGCGGCGGATCACCTGCTCGTCACCGGCGGAGAACAGGTTGGCCAGGTAGCGGATGGGCAGCCGAGCCTTGTCCAGCTCGTGGAACAGCTCGAAGTCGACCTGCTCGACCGGGAGGTCGAGACGCACCAGTGACCGTTCGATGCTGGCCATCACCGGAGACAAGGGCGGGGTGTAGAACATCATGGCGAGCGTGCGGTATTCGGCGTGGAGCGGCAGGGCGATCCGCCATTTCTTCACCAGCTTGTAGGCCGGCGAGCGTTGGGCGGCCTCGATCCATCCGTCGCCGAGACTGGCGGACTGCGCCGCGCCGATCACCGCCGGGTCGAACGGGTCCAGGATCATGTCGAGCTGCGCGTCGATCAGCTCGTCGTCAGAGGCAGCGGCAACCGCGGGGATCCGATCGGCGTCGTACAGCAGCACCCCCACGTAGCGAATGCGCCCGACGCAGGAATGTGCGCAGGCGGGCGCCTGCCCGGTCTCGAGACGTGGGAAACACAGGATACATTTCTCCGATTTGCCGCTGGCCCAGTTGTAGTAGACCTTCTTGTAGGGGCACGCCGTCACGCACATCCGCCAGGCACGGCATTTGTTCTCGTTGACCAGAACCACTCCATCCTCGGCCCGCTTGTAGATCGCGCCGCTCGGGCAGGCGGCGACGCAGCCCGGGTTGAGGCAGTGGTTGCAGATCCGCGGTAGGTAGTTGAAGACCACCCGCTCGATCTCGGCGAGCTGGGCTCGGACGTCGTCCGCAACGCCATCGAGGGAGGGATCGTTCTTGGCGTAGATGTTCGAACCGGAGAGATCGTCGTCCCAGTTGGGACCCGTCTCGATCTCCATCGGCTTCCCTGTAATCTGGGAAACGGGGATGGCGGTCGGCTGCTGGTCGGATTCGGGAGCCGTGAAAAGATCTTCGTACCTGAACGTAAAGGGCTCGTAGTAATCCTCCAGCTCGGGGAGCTTGGGATTGAAGAACAGGTTGGCGAGCCCTCGGGCGCGGGAGTGTATGGTGAGCTTGAGCCGCCCCCGGGCGTCGCGGCGCCAGCCGCCCCCGTAGTGGCTCTGATCCTCCCATCCGGTCGGGTACCCGACGCCGGGACGGGTCTCGACGTTGTTCCACCACATGTACTCGGCGCCGCGCCGGTCGGTCCACACATTCTTGCAGGCAACGCTGCATGTGTGGCACCCGATGCACTTGTCGAGGTGGAACACCGTGCTAATCTGGGCGTGTGGGTTCATGCCGTCACTCCTTGGCCCGATCGACCCTGCTCAATACTCCGGCTTCTCGATCCTGCGCACGTAGACGAAAGTGTCCCGGTTCACGCCGGTCGGCCCCCAATAGTTGAAGGAGTAGGTGAACTGCGCATAGCCGCCGCTCATCAATACCGGCTTGAGTCGGGCCCGAGTGAGGGAGTTGTTCATTCCGGCCCTGCGCTTGGTTCGCGGCGAGATCGGGATTCCCACGGTGCGCTCCGTGGCATGGTAGACGAAGACCGTTCCGCGAGGGATGCGAGCCGACGTGATGCAGCGCTGCACGAAGACGCCGTTGTCGTTGTACAGCTCCACCCAGTCGTTGTCCTGAACGCCCAGATCGACAGCGTCCTTGTGGTTGAGCCATACCGGGTAGCCACCCCGGGAGAGGGTCATCATGCGCAGGTTTTCCGAGTAGGTGGAGTGGATGCTCCACTTGCCGTGCGGGGTGATGTAATTGAGCAGTTTGCCCTGGGCGTCGGCCATGCTCCGCTCGAGCTCGGACAGCATGGTGTGGTCCGGTCTCGGCTTGTAGACCGGCAGGTGCTCGCCCCAGGCCAGGTAGTTCTCGTGGTCGAGATAGAAATGTTGCCGTCCCGATAGGGTCCGCCATGGGATGAGATGCTCGACGTTGAGCGTGAAGGGGCTGTACGCCCGCCCCTTGTTGACAATGCCGCTCCAGGTCGGCGTCGTGAGCACGCGTCGGGGCTGGGCGACGATGTCGGCAAACGAGTAGCGAACGTCGCGGGAGCCGTCGGCCAGATGGCTCAGGGATAGACCGGTCTTGGCCTCTTCGGCCTGGAATGCCCGGACGGCGAGCTCGCCGTTGCTGGCCGGGTCGAGGTTCAGAATCGCCTCGCACACTTCGCGGTCCCGCTCGAGCGAGGGCAAGATCTCACGCTCTGACGACCCGGATCCGAGCTCGCGAGGCTGCCGCTCGGCCAACGTGTCAAAAAAGTCGGCCACGTCGATTCGCAGACCGTGCGCGGCCACTCCGTTGTCCCGGACCCCCCGCCCGAGACTGACCATGCGCTCGTAGAGCCCGGCGTAGTCCCGGCGGACGATCTTGAA